>JAAUYD010059254.1_pt1 | contig 16723 bp, 17 predicted proteins | sample 7278101 | NCBI WGS metagenome assembly JAAUYD01 (sample SAMN14350128, study PRJNA611818) | marine sediment metagenome | isolation source: surface marine sediment (0.6m) | place: French Polynesia: Moorea | collected 2018-08 | reverse complement strand
GACGGGTACTTCGTCTCGAGATCATCCTCGTCCACCGCATCGTCCTCGGCCTCGACTTTTGAATCCAGGTAGACCAGGTAGTCGGTTAGCAGGTGTTCGAGTTTGACCTCAAGCAGTTCCTTCCTGCGAAGCTGGCGCATGTGCCAGGACGGAAAGCGCCGTTCCTTGAGTTCGTGCTCGACAACGGCATGAAGCACCCGGTGCCGCTTGTCGCGACTGATGACTTCCATCAGGTCTTCAATCGTATCGTCGTCGCCCTCGATGTACTGGACGAAACGATCCTTTTCGAAGTAGAGGTAGCCGGTGATGCCGCGGTCAAAATTCAGGGCAGCCGCCTCTGCGGCAAGACTCTCGAGCGCCATTTTGTCAAAGTAAACGAGCGCCTCGCTTACGTAAACGACACCACGCATAGCCCAGATACCCCCCGATTCATAGACTTAGACGTTACAACGACGGTCTATTACCATATTGGTTCAGAATTCGGGACGCAAGTCAGCATGATGTTTGAGTCCCGACGGAAAACTTCCCGGTCGGTCAAGCACCTTCAAACCTCGGGCAAGTGTCCCGTCTTGACGAAGATCAGTGCGCCGTCTTCTTTCGTACAGGGCTGATGGCGGCTTCCATGCGGGTTGCGCAGCCAGCTACCGGCAGGATAGCTGCCGTGTTCATCGTAGAAGTTGCCTTCGATGACGAAGATCTCCTCACCGCCCCAATGGCTGTGACTGTTGAACTGCGTGTCCGGTGCCCACTTGACCAGTGCGACATTCTCATTCTCGTAGGTGTGCAACGGCATCACCGACAAGCCCTTCACCAGACCCGGCTGCCACTCGCCCTGACTCGTGTCGATGACCTTCTGCTCGCTGTCCGCCTTCGAGAACTGGTGCAGCTTGACGAAAATCAGCGCGCCCTCCGGACCGATCGACGGCGTGTGAGCCGTACCAATCGGGTTTCTTATGTAGCTGCCGACGCCGTAGCGACCGTCTTCATCTGCGAACACGCCCTGGAGGACCAGGAACTCCTCTCCGCCACCGTGGACGTGCCTTGGGAACGCGCTGTTGGCGTCGTAGCGGACGAGCGACGTCGCGCGCGCGACCTCATCACCAATCCGGTCCAGCATCATGCGAGTCACGCCGGGTGCCGGAGACGGCACCCAGTCGTAGTCTTCGGGCCGGATAACGACGCGTTCGTCAAAGTCTGCGTTGAGACGCATTCCGTTGCTGGCGGCGTCAGGCATCACTACTCTGCCGGCTCGGCCGGTTCCTGTTCTGCCAGCCTCTCCCTGACAAGACCTTCGAGCCTGGTCAGACCACCCGACCTGCCGTACTCCAGCGCCTCTTCTTCAGATGCGCCATCCTGGACCTTGCCAAGTGCCAGCAATGCACCCACCCGGTTACCGCTGCCGCAGTGAACGAGCACCGGCCCGTCATATTGACCGAGGATTTCCTTGAGCTTCGCCGCATTGTCAAAGTTAACCGCATCACGACCCTCGATCGGCAGCTCGACGTAGTACATACCTAGCTCCTCGACGACCTGGGCCTCGTCGAATCCGCGATTCTCGCCAGGCCCGCGCAGGTCGATTACCGCTGCGTAGCCGTTCTCCGCGAAAATATCGAGCATCTCCTCGTTCGGTTGTCCGGAAACGGTAATGCCGTCGACCGGCGACACGGTTCGATACTCGACAACCTTGTCGAGATCGACCTTGAGGCTCGAAACAGATGCGAGCTCGTCATCTGCCGCATAGGCGGTCGCGAATGCGAATGACAGTAGCAACAGGACTCTGGATAACATTCTGGCTTCTCTCCGGGTTACTTAGGGTTTCATCGTTATGCTTGAGCTCAGCTCAACGCCGTATTCGGTCATGCGGATATCGACCGACATGCGCTCGTAGAGTTTCGCAATCTCGTCCAGCATCAGCTTGCTGCTGTCCTGCACTGCCGACTGGCCTGAGTTGGCAAGCCCCAACTGCGTCGCCTGCGACACGAGATTGATGTAGGCATCGGCATCGACGTCGACATACATCAATGGGGCATCCTTGTTGGGCGACATCTTCATCAAGGTGTCGAGGCGTTTGTCCCCGTCAACACCGGCGGCGACGCCGATCGCATCATCGGACATAGAAATCCAGGCTTCAGTCTCGTTCGGACCGAGACGGTCGGTCGGAAGTGGCACCACTTTGCCATCAGGCTGGAGGTTCAACGCCGCGATCTCGGGCACGAACATGTTGCCGAGAGCCATCAGGCTCTCCGGGTTGTCGATCGCCAGCAGACCACTGGCCTTTGCGTCAACGTCGGTCGGCGCTGCGCCAGGCTGCAGGCCCTCGATGGATTCGACCGAGAAGATAAAGCCCTTGAAGTCGTAGGCGGTGGGCGGCACCGGCTGGCGCTTCATGAATTCCAATGCCTGTGTAGCGCCCTCATTGAAGCCTGCCATGAACTCGCATTCGAAGGGCTTAGCGACCATCGCCTCGAGTCTCCGCTCGGCGAACGTGCGCGCGACTTTGGCATTGAAACTCATACCGAATACCAACAGACCGTCGCTGAGTGTCCCGAGGCCGGGAACCGGGGAAGCAAGGTCTTTCAGGTCTTTGGCGATGTCGTCTCGCAATTCGAAGATGACGGCAGTGTCGACGCGGCTGGCATCCGCTTTGCGCAGACCCATGACAATTCGCGGCGCAACCGATGACATCAGCTGCAGCTCGTTACGGCAGGTGTCACTGAGAGTTTCGTCGATCGATCCCCGGCCCTGCTCGATCATCGCCTGGTCGATCAGCCCGCCTGTCGCGAGCGCCACGGACAACAGACTTTCGGTGCTGGTATAGCCGATGTACTGATCCTGGAACCCGTATTTGGCGGCAATGTCCGCCAGCGTGCCCGCCGCGGCGATGTTCTCTGCAGGCGCCGTCAGCCCCAACAGCGTCTGTAGCTGATCGTCCGCATAAGCCGCCGGCGCGAGGCTAAATACCGCCTGCTCGTCGCGAACCAGGAGCAGGAGCTTCAGCTCTTCAAACGTCGCGTGCTGGTAACTGGCCCCTCCGAGTTCCGACGTCTCCAGTTCAAGATTGGCCTGGCCGGCCAGTTCCGCAATCTTCGAGTTGAATGCGTCGACATCCTGCAGCTCAACGCGCAGGACGGGCAACAGCTCGTTGCCATAGACCAGCACCTGGGCGTCGGGTCCGATACCCGCCTCCTGCAAGCCCTCTGTCGACATAAGGTCGCTGAGATCGGTAAAAAGATCGAGGATCTCCCTGACTTCCGGCGTCAGTTCATCTGCATCCTCCTGGCCGCTGAGAATGGCCTGCTCGATCAGCTTCCGGTTCTCCGCGTTGATGATATCCATATGCGGTTTGACCCGCGCCCGGTAGTCCTCGGGCATAGGCTCAAGTCGCGCGAATACATACGGGCTGTCGGCCGGGACGTAACGCAGCAGCGATGACTCGTCGGAAAACGCGGTGTTGGCGTCACGCGACTTGCCGCAGGCGGCGATGAGTCCGACCGACGCAACTGCAATGACAAGCGCCCTTATGATCGTTGAATGTTTCATGGTCGATTCCTGTAACTATTGGTTTACGGACGTACGCAGGCGCACGCTGGAACCGGCAAAAAGGCGAGTAAAGTAGAGAAGCGGCCTGGTTGGATTTATTGTTGGCCGCAGGTAAAGAGTATCTCAAACTGGCAGCTTGACTCAACCGGCACCACGGAGACGCCGTCTTTCGGAGGTTTTATGACCATAATTCGCGACTGTAGCGGCGACGATCTTGAATTGGTCCAACGGATGAATGAGTCCGCCCTGCCGGCGGTCAACAGCCTGACGATCGATGACCTGGCCTGGTTTCTTGAGCAGGCGAGCTATTTTCGTGTCGCCGATACCGGCCAGGAGCTTGTGGCCTTTCTGATTGGGCTGAACGAAGGTGTAGACTACGGCAGCCTCAACTATCGGTGGTTTGACGAGAGATACGACGCTTTCGCCTACGTTGACCGCATCGCGGTCAGTCCTGCTGCGAGGCGACAGGGGCTGGCCAACCGATTCTACGCCGATTTCGAGGATCGCTGCGCCGGGGCTTCGGGGCGAGTCGTCTGCGAGGTTAACCTGCGGCCAGCGAACGATGGATCGATGCGTTTCCATGAAAGACAGGGATTCGTGAAGGTCGGCAGCCAGGAAACAGAAAACGGGGCCAAAGAAGTTGCCCTGATGCTGAAGGAACTACGCTCACTATGAATGATCGGGAATTTGACGTAGTCGTCTGGGGTGCAACGGGGTTTACCGGCTCGCTCGTTGCCGAATACCTGCTGGCGCAGTACGGCATCGGTGGCGATTTGCGCTGGGCGATTGGCGGACGTAGCGAATCGAAACTTGCAGCACTAAAAGAGCGTCTCGGCAGTCGCGCCGAGTCGCTGCCGACCATCGTCGCCGACAGTATGGACAAAGATGCCCTGTCGGCGCTCGCTGCGCGGACTCGCGTCGTGCTGACGACTGTAGGTCCTTACGCCAAGTACGGAACGCCGCTGCTCGAGGCCTGCGTTGAGGCAGGGACCAGTTACTGCGACCTCTGCGCCGAGGTGCAGTGGCTCAGGCGCATGATGGACACCTACGGCGACAGGGCCGCCGAAACCGGGGCGAGAATTGTGCACTGCTGCGGGTTCGATTCGATTCCCAGCGACATCGGTGTCTGGTACCTGCAACGCGAGGCGAAGCGGAGGCACGGCGAATACTGCGAAAAGGTGCTGATGGTCGTGAAGGCGGTTAAGGGCGGCGCCAGCGGCGGGACCGCGGCCAGTATCGTCAACCTGGTCAAGGAGACCCGTGAGGACCCGGAGGCGCGTCGCTTCGTCGCCAAGCCCTACAGCCTGAACCCCGAAGGCAAGAGAGACGGGCCGCGCGTCAAAGATCAGCAGGGACCTGTCTACAACAAGGCGCTAAAAGCGTGGACGGCACCTTTCATCATGGCCGTCAGCAATACGCGCATTGTCCGCCGAAGTAATGCTTTGCAGGATTTCATATACGGCGAGGACTTTGTCTACGACGAAACCATCGTCACCGGACCGGGAGCGGCCGGACGCATCAAGGCACTGTCAATTTCCGCCGGACTCGGTCTGTTGCTCGTGAACGCCGCGTTCACACCGACTCGCTACGTTCTCGAGCGTTTTATCCTGCCGAAGCCCGGTGAGGGTCCGGATGCGAATGCACGTGCGAATGGCTTCTTCAACGTGGTGCACGTGGGCACGTTGCACAACGGCGAAACGATCAAGGTTCGCGTCACCGGCGACCGTGATCCGGGCTATGGCTCAACGAGCAAGATGCTGGCCGAAAGCGCCGTGTGCCTGGCCCGGAACGAACTTGCCGTAGGTGGCGGATTCTGGACAACCGCCTCGGCAATGGGCGAGCCGCTGCACAAGCGGCTGGTCGATAACGCCGGACTGACCTTTGACGTCGTCGACTAGTCGTTCGAGCTGAATGCTGGCAGGTCGCCCGGTTTGTAGAGTTCCCCGGCGATGATGTCCGTCTTGAGTCGGTTGCGCGGCGATGCAACCGGGCAAGTCGAGAAGTCATTGAAGGCGCACGGCGGACTGTAAGACAGGTTGAAGTCGAGCACGGTCACACCGTCTTCGTTCGGCGCCTCGGCGTACAGGAACCGCCCAGCCGGATAGGTATCTCGACCGTTGGTACTGTCGCCAAATACGAAGAACAGGCGATCGCCTGACGTGTAGGCTTCGAGTTCGAAGGGCTCACCATCGAGCTCGAAAGTGACCACGCCCGGTGACTCCGGCTCCCAGCCGAGGCCTTCAATCACGGTATCTACCTGGATCGTTCGCGGTTGCGGGTAGCGCTGCAGCGTGCCTTCTACACGATAGGTCTGCGCTATCGGAAAATACTCCAGCGGAGGGAAGCTTTCGAGCATCGGGTGTTCGAAATCCCTGAGCCGGACGCCGAAACGCCCTACCCGCTGTATGACGAGCCATGCGAGCGAGCGATGCGTAATCGTCACCGGATTGTCGGTCGTGTCATCGGACAGGAACAGCGATTTCACCGGCACGCCTTCGTAGCGGACATCGACGCCTGGATTGATCAGCATCAGCACGCCCTCTTCGGACAACCGGAACGTGCCGATCGAATCGGCGGCTATCGACGGGAACGTCAGGTCATTTTGCTCCCCGGAGCCGAACGTCGAGTCTTCTCCGGTGAGCCAGAACAGGCCAGCGAGATTGAGATAGCCGTCCTCGGCCTTGAGCCTTTCGAGGCGTCCCTCTCGCCACTCAACGACAAGCGCCTCATGGTCGTCAGCCGCGATTTTAGCGATCGAGCTGTCGCAACCAGAGACAGCAATGAGGGCGATGATAAACGTCGATATCCGGAGAAGATTCATAGTGTTCGGGGAGCACCAGTTCAAAGGCGCTTTAGCGTATCATGCGCCCGATGACTCGCAAGCCCGCGCACGCCGCTCTAGATTACGCGGACCTGACACCCGACGACTTCCTGGCAGCGCTCGAGCGCCTGGGCTTCGCATGCGACGGCCGCTTCCTGGCGCTCAACAGCTACGAGAACCGCGTTTACCAGGTCGGGCTCGACGACGGTCACTCCATTGTCGTCAAGTTCTACAGGCCCAACCGTTGGACCGACGAGCAGATCCTGGAAGAACACACGTTCACACGGGAACTCGCCGAGCAGGAGATCTCCGTCGTCGCGCCGCAGGTCATCGACGGCTCCAGTCTCAAGCTGATGGACCAGTTCAGGCTGGCGGTCTATCCGTGCCGCGGCGGCCGGGCGCCTGAACTCGACAATCTCGACATGCTCGAGCAACTCGGTCGCCTGATCGCGCGCATCCACCTGGTGGGCGAGCAGCAGCCGTTCGAGCATCGACCGGAGGTCGACGTCGAAAGCTATGCGATCGAACCACGGGACTACCTGCTCGACAACGACTTCATCCCGCCTGAGCTGCACGACGCTTACCTGGGCGTTACGGATCTGCTTTTAGAGGGCATCGACCAGTGCGCTGCTCGCTCCGGCGGATTCGACGTACTTCGACTGCACGCCGACTTTCATCCCGGTAACGTTCTCGTGAACCGCGACGCGTTCCACATTGTTGATTTTGACGACTGTCGCAGCGGTCCCGCCGTTCAGGACATCTGGATGTTCCTTTCCGGCGATCGCAGCGAGCAGACGCCGCAGCTGGCCGCCATCCTCGACGGATACCAGCAGTTCAGGCCGTTCGATGCGACAGAGCTGCACCTGATCGAGGCCTTGCGCAGCATGCGTATCATTCATTACGCCGGCTGGCTTGCGAAACGATGGACAGACCCGGCGTTCAAGCAGGCATTTCCATGGTTCGATTCTGTCCGCTACTGGGACGAGCACATACTGACTCTACGGGAGCAGGTATCGGCGATGCAGGAAGACCCGCTGGAGTGGCGGGACTAGCCCGAACATCTCACCGATTCGTGGGTAAGATCGGTCAGATGTTCCGGCTGCTAACGGGAAGGCAGGGAGACACGCCGCGGCGGTATGTCGAAACGATCGATCCAACGCGAAAAAGTTGCGTTGCTCAGCGCTTCGAGCGCCGGAATTTTCTTCGGCGTGTGCTCGAGGATTGCATCGGGTTCGACGGCATCGTCAGGGTCGGACAGCACCGGCTGGTTTTCGGGCACGCGCAGCCAGCGATGCACCAGCGGTTCGTTGACTTCGAGGTGGAACTGCAGACCGTAGGCGTGTTCGCCGAAGGCAAAGGCCTGCACCTCGCTACGTTCCGAGGACGCCAGGTGCCGGCATCCGTTCGGCAGCTCGATGCCATCGACGTGCCAGTGAAAGACTTCCTGCTGATGCTCGAACGTCGACAAGACAGGGTCCATACGCCCATTGTGGGTCAGGTGGACGTCGTGCCAACCGATTTCCTTTCTTTCATTCCTGTAGACCCGTCCACCGAGCGCCTTCGCGAGTAGCTGAGCGCCCAGGCAGATCCCCAGCACCGACATGTCCCGCTCGAGCGCGTCCCTTAGGATATCCACCTCACGCTTGAGGTTCGGATAGCGTTCCGTCTCGTCCACATTCATCGGACCGCCAAGCGCGATGACGGCTGCATAACGATCGAGTTCAACCGGCGTGTGCGGCTCGCGACTGAAATTCACGTAACGAATTCGAAACCCGGCCGCCTTCAGCAAAGGGTCGAGAGTACCTAAAGGTTCATACGGAACATGTTGAAAAACAAGTATTTTTGGGCGGGGCATTTCGAGAAAACTGGGCAAGGATGCGGAATTTTCGGGTTCAGGTTAACGGATACGGGTCATGATCGCGATACTTCGACTCGACTGTTGCACTCCCCTTTCTCGCGTTCTAAAGTCGGGGGGTCGGTTTAGAAGGAACTTACGGTACGTCCGACGGTTCAAAACCACCCAGTGCCTGTAGGCAAGGAGCGAGCTTGAGAGCGACAATTCGGACAGCTTTTTCAGTAGCCGTCTTATCCGCGCTCGTCTCGGCCTGCGGCGGCGGCAGCATGACGCTGCAGGCCCCGTCGTTTCCTACTCCCCTCGTTGAAAAGCTGCCGGTCAAGGTCGGCCTCAGGCTGTCACCGGAAATGAAGCAGTTCAGTCACGAGGAGAAGGTCTTCGGGAAAGAAACGTGGTCCGTCGACTTTGGCGACGCGAATGCGCGGCTGTTTCGCCAGTTGTTCGACCACATGTTCACCGACGTTACGATCTTGACGGCGGACGACAACCCGGACCTCCTGCCCATCGATGCGCTGGTGGAAACAAGCATCGACGCATTCGAATTCTCGGTACCGGAGCAGACGAGCAGTAATTCGTTTGCCGTCTGGATTCGATACCGCCTCAAGGTGTACGACGATCGCGGCGACATGATAGCCAACTGGCCGGTCAGCGCTTACGGCAAGAGCGAGACCAAGGCGCTGGGCGGCAGCGATGCCCTGGAAAAGGCCGCATTGCTGGCCATGCGCGATGCGGCGGCGCTGATGATTATGAAGCTGGATGCCGAGACCGGCATCAGCTCGCTCGGAGCTGTCTCGGCGCCGGCGACCGCCGAATCACCGATGGAAACCGATGAAGACGTAGCTATTTCGGTGAACTCAGACAATACGTCGCCCTTTGTGGCCGGAGGAATCAACCAGGATGCTATATAGCGCGCGCCCAATGCTTCGATCGCTAACCGTCCTGGTCTTTGCCCTGGGACTCTCCGGCTGCATTACCGCTCGAATGCAGGACAATCGAGAGAGCGTCACCGGGATCGCCGAGGGTGAGTCCGTTGTTATCATGGCCCGCAGTTATCACCTGGGCAACGAGACCGAAGCCAAATACATCAGCTGCGTTGAGAACGCGCTTGCGAAAGGTTCCAGGGGACTGCGCGTGATTCCGCACCGGGAGTTTGTCGATTCCCTGTTCCCCTGGTTCGAACCAAGAACGGCGCCCGCCGAGACGAAGGGTCTGCCCAAGCTTATGGAACGGCCCGGTGTCGCCAAGCGGCTGGCCGACCAGCAGGTTCGTTACATCATCTGGCTGGAGGGCGATACCGAGCGCGTGGCCGGTGGCGGCTCGCTGTCGTGCGCAGCCGGACCGGGCGGCGGCGGCTGTTTCGGTTTCGCGTGGTGGCAGAACGATGCCGACTACAATGCGTCAGTCTGGGATCTGAAAGGGCTCGAGTCCGCGGGCACGGTCTCAGCAGACGTCAGCGGCACCTCATTCCTGCCCGCCCTGGTCGTCCCGATCCCGCTGATCGCGCGGACTCAGGCGGCTGCCTGTAAAGGACTGGCCGACCAGCTGCGGACGTTCATCTCGGACGATTCGAGCGCGTAATCCCGAGCACCTGAAGCTACAGGCGCCCTGCCCTGACGAACGCGTCGCGGTAGACCTCAGAACGCATCGACTGCACGGATACAAACTTGCCGGAACTGGGCGCATGAACGAACCTTCCATCGCCGAGATACATTCCGACGTGTGCAATCTTGCCGTCGAAACGGAAGAACAGGAGGTCACCCTCTCTGAGCTGCCCCTCGTCGACAAACTGGCTGGCTGACCATAACTGTTGGGTCGTCCTGGGGACCGACGCGCCGGCACGGGCGAATGAGTAGTGAACGAGACCGCTGCAATCAAATCCTGACGGCGACTGGCCGCCGTAACGGTATGGAACGCCGACCTGCTGCAGCGCGACGGCCGCCGCGCGTTCCGCGGTAGATAGTCTGCCAAGCGGTTTTTCCAGCATCGGAACCGGGCGCCTCTCCACTGTCGCCGTCCCTTGCTGGGGCGCCGATGCACACCCCGAAACGCTAATCACAACAATAGCGACGGCTAAGGATTTGAAAGCAATGCCCGCACGTATCATAGTTCGGCCTCGATCAGCATGACCGATGAGTCTACGGCCTCGCGCATGAACCGACCATGAACTGTTTCTCAGCCCGACAAAAACCTGGCATATGGCGTCTCGGCCTCATCGCACTTGGCTTCGCAGTCAGCGCCTGCAACGCTGAGCCGGAGCCTGAGGACCGTGAGTATCGCCTGGACTTCGTCGTAACGCCGATGCCGGAGGCTGCCGCGGTCGCAGTCAGCATGGAAGTCTCTCAGGGGCGTCACTGGCTGCGGGAGGTCGAATTCGACTTCGACACCCGGTACTCCGATTTTGAAGGCGATGGCCAGCTCGATATTGGCAGTGACACTGTCAAGTGGTCTGTGCCAAAGCGATCGGGATCGCTGAACTGGACCGTGCAGATTCCGAATCGTCGCGGGAACTCTTTCGACGCCTACATGGACATCGGCTGGGCAATCTTCCGGGCCGAGGACATCATCCCGCGCAAGTCATCGGTGACGGCTGTCGACGTCACGTCCAAAACGACACTGCGTTTTGACCTGCCCGCCGGCTGGTCCGCGACGACGCCCTACCGAGAACGTCGCGGCGTGTTCTCCGTGGAGAACCCGGACCGCCGCCTCGACCTTCCATCGGGCTGGATCGCGATGGGGTCGCTCGGCACACGCTTCGACACCGTAGGATCGACCCGGGTCGTCGTCACCGGGCCGTCCCGGCAAGGGGTCCGGCGGATGGATATGCTGGCGCTGCTGCGTTGGAACCTGCCGGAGCTGGAACGCATCCTGCCGGCGCCCATGCGACGTTTGACCGTGGTCAGCGGCGGTGACCCGATGTGGCGTGGCGGACTCTCGGCGCCCACATCGCTGTTTATTCATGCTGACCTGCCGCTCATTAGCGAGAACGGCACCAGTCTCCTGCTGCACGAAGTGATGCACGTCGCAATGAACCTGAAGGTAGCCGACGGTCACGACTGGATCCACGAAGGATTGGCCGAGTACTTCAGTATCGAACTGATGCGTCGTTCCGGCACGATTTCTGACCGCCGCTACAGACGCGCGATCCGGGAGCTAAGGGAATGGTCGAAAGACGTCGAGTCAGTGTGCGGCAGGGAATCCACGGGGCCGGTGACGGCGGCCGGCGTCACGCTGCTCAGCGACCTGAATGCTGAATTAGCCGAAAACACCGAGAAAACGATCGACGATCTTCTTTACGAAGTCCTCAGCCGCGACGAACCGGTGAACACGCAGACCGTTCGTGACATTGCCGAAACGCTACTTGGATCACCGTCTAAGACCTTGTCAGCTGACATTCTCGGCAACTGCAGCGACTGAGCGGCATTCTTGCTATGGATCAACAACACGACCTCGAACTGGTACTGCGATCACGAACCCCGATGATCGTAATCGAGACGAAGGACGAGGCCCGTATACTCGACGTCCTCAAGTCAGTGACGCTGCGCTCATCGACGAGCGATTACATGCCGTTGTTCCGCTGGACCATTACGGATGGGCTGCAGCGACTCGACATCGCACTCGAGCCGCAGATGATGAACTCAGAGCCTACCGACGTCCTGAAGCACATTCGTGCCGTGACGAAGCCGGGCATCTACGTACTGCTCGACTTCCACCCGTTCCTCAATGATCCGGTGCACGTGCGCCTGCTCAAAGACATCTGCATCCGTTATGGCGAAATCGCAAGGCAGCTGGTGCTGGTCAGCCACCAGGTGAAGGTGCCGAACGAACTCGAAGCGTTCAGCGCGCGGCTGGACATGGCTTTGCCGTCCGAGACTGAGCGGCAGACAATCATCGAGCGGGTTGCCAACGAGTGGGCCGAGGAAAACCCGGGCGCACGATTGCAGGCCGACCCAAAGGCCTACAAGCTCCTGGTCAATAATCTTGCGGGCCTGACGTACGCAGATACCGAACGCCTGGCACGGAACGCGATTTACGTCGACGGGGCAATCAGCAAGAGCGATATTCCCGCCGTCATGCAGGCCAAGTATGAACTGCTCAACAAGGGCGGCGGCCTGCAGTTCGAATACGACACGGCGAAGTTCAGCGACGTCGGTGGACTGTCGCGGCTGAAAGGCTGGCTATCGAAACGCCACGCCGCTTTTCGTGGTGTGGACGATACGGATCATCTCGATGTTCCGAAAGGCATTATGCTGATCGGTATCCAGGGTTGCGGCAAGAGCCTGGCGGCGAAGGCAACCGCGGGCGTCTTCGGCGTACCGCTGCTGCGACTGGACTTCAGCGCGCTGTACAACAAATACCACGGCGAGACTGAACGCAAACTGCGCGAGGCCCTTAAGACGGCGGACGTGATGGAGCCCTGCGTTCTCTGGATCGATGAAATAGAAAAAGGCCTGGCAGGCCGCGGTGGCGAGACCGGCACGACCCAGCGCGTTCTCGGGAGCTTTCTTACGTGGCTTGCTGAGAAGACCACCCGCGTGTTTGTCGTCGCGACAGCCAACGATATCAGCGCATTGCCTCCTGAACTGGTCCGCAAGGGACGCTTCGATGAGATCTTCTTCGTTGACCTGCCTGATGCGAAGACTCGGGCACGCATCGTGGACATCCACCTGCGGAAGCGAAACCAGGAGCCGTCACGCTTTGACCTGGGCCGTATCGCCGGCGAGACAGAGGGGTTTTCGGGTGCGGAACTCGAGCAGGCCGTAGTAGCCGCATTTTACCTGGCCCACGCGGCCTCGGAGGATCTCTCGACAGAGCATATTCTGCACGAGATCAGCCAGACTCAGCCGTTGTCCGTCGTCATGCAGGAACGCATTGCCGCCTTGAGGACATGGGCGGAAGGTCGGACGGTGCCCTGCGACTGAGCGATGCCTGCGGCTTTACGTAACGCAGGCTTATAACCCGGCCCTCATTCATGTGCTTGCCGCCATGCTAGACTGTGGCGATGGCTAATGAAAACAACAACAACGAGTTAGTCGAAGCGGACGAGGATCCCACGTCAGAACTCGAGGCGCTGACCTGGCAACAGGCCGAAATCGTAGTTTCGGCTGACTCCCTCGAGGCCAGCGAAGGCACTATCGATTTTGGCGAACTGACCGGTAACCGGCTGCCTGATCAAGAGGCCAGTCGGGCCCTGGATCACCTCGCCTATGAACTCGAACAAGAGCGAGCGTTGAGGAAGGGGCTGGAAGCCGAGGTAAAATCGCGCGCTGAAATCACCGAGACCCTGAATCGCCAGATCGAGGATATGCAGTTCGAGCTGGAGCGCCGAAACGCGGCACTCGACAAAAAGACCGCGGCGGTCAAGAGCCTCAAACGAGAAATCCGTGAGCGCAATTCCGCGCACAACGAGGCGAGGGATGAACTCGTTGTAGCACAAGACTCGCTGGCCGATACCGGCCAGGAACTGGAAGCCATGCGAGTCGCGGTCGCTGAAAAAGACGAAGCGATTGCGACGCTGCAAGAGCAAAGCGAGGCGGATGCCGAGGAACTGGCGGCACTCAGGGAGTCTCGAAAACTTATCGATGACGAGCTGGCCACGGCGCTGATGCGAATCGATGCTCTGGAAGCTTCTGCCGGCGAATCCGAGAAGACCATCCAGACACGCGATCGGGAAATCCAACGCCTGCAGGACGCCGTAAGCAGTGACAATAGCTCAGCCAGGAATGGCCGGGCACTTGACGTATTGCTGTCCAGCCGGGAGAGAGAGCTGATCGAATTCTCGGCGAGATTCGACAGACTGCAACAACATACGGACGACATCCGGCAGAGCCTGCAGGATGCCATGGCCGACAGGACTCAGCTTGCCGCCGAGAATGCGGCGTTCAGCCAGCATGTCGATGAGCAGGACGACCGCATCCGCGCGCTCAGTGCCGACCTCAATCATGCCCATCTCGAGATGTCCGAACTGCAGACAGCGGAGGCGGATCTCGTAAAGGCCCACGAGGATGAAATCCGCCTATTGCGTTTCGAGCTCGGTGAGGCGCAGGCGACCATGTCGCAAAACGAGCTGATCAACGAGCAACTAGCGTCTGACCTGATCCAGACTCGTGGCTTCAAGGAGAGTCTCGAGCATATGCTTGAGCAGAACGATGAGAACGCCCAGACGAAGATCCATGACCTGGAGAAGCAGCTGCACAAGCTGCGTCAGGACATCGTCTACTTCGAGGAGCAGCTGCACACAAAGAACGAGGCGATCAACTGCCTGCTTGCAGAACTCGCGGCGAAGCAAAACCGGGATGAGGAGAAACGTCGCCATGCCGACTTGCAGCCGAAGCCTGAGCAGGACGAGCGATCGTACGAGCAGGATATCGATTTCAGCCTGCCGGACAGTGATCGTGTATCGCGTTTCCTGATCGGCGAGATTGACGGCAAGGAAGTCCAGTTCCCGCTGTTTAAAGGCCGCCTGACAATTGGTCGTGCGCATACCAACGATATCCACTTGACGGCCGACTACATCAGCCGCCGCCACGCTGTTCTCGTCACGGAACAGGACGTAACACGCATCATCGACTGGGGCAGCCGCAATGGCGTGCGCGTCAACGGACGCGCCGTAACGGAACATTTCCTGACCAGCGGCGACACCGTGCGCATCGGTACGTTCGATTTCGTTTACGAGGAACGCAAGCGACCGGACAAGACATAATCCGCTAATTTGACGAAATGTGAATATGCTCACGGACGAGCGTCGCGATAGATCGTAGTTTCTGCTGCATCGTTGAAGGGAATCGACAGAATGCAGACCAGAACCGCCACGAAAATCGAGTCATCTCGATCTGAAGTCGCCAACCCGGTACTGCGCAAGATCTGGCTGCCGAAGTTCCTCTACGACTGCCTTCCCTATTTCTACCTGGTATCCGGCATCGCCGCGCTGCTGACGACGCTGTACATCAGCAACTGGTACTGGATCGTTCCACACTACTTCCTGTTCTCCGTCGCATGCGTTCACTTCGGGATCCTCGTGTTCCGTCGTCGCAGGACAAGGGAACGGGATTCCGCCTGATCCCAAAGTGACGCTCAGCGGTTGACCCGGAGCGCCAAGTCGGCAAGCATTGCCAACCTGGTCTGAAACGGTTTCCGCGCCGAATGAGCAATACGCCGATCACAAGAACCCTCGTCAACGAACTTCTTCTGTTCGCCGGGCTGCTGTTCTTCGGATTCATCATCATGCCCGGCCTTATTTACCTGGTCGGCGGCCAGGTGTTCGGCGATTTCGACGGCGGCTATCTGCAGTTCTTCGGTCAGCTGACCAGGCGGCTCGTTGACGGCAACCTCGTCGCATGGTTCCTGGTCCTGTCGCCCTGGCTCGGGATCCAGACGATACGACTTACCTTACTCGCACTTCGCGCAACTTCCGGCAGAGGCCGCGACGCAAAAGTGTGACGTCGATCACACTGCGAGACTGACTTGTTCGGTATCAAGCAGCATTAACGATGAGTTATGTTAGCCCGGTCGTTTTTAGCGATGTGGACTAACTAAACTGCGTGATAGCAGCGATCGACAGGTAGCAATGCTCAAATTATTGAAAAAGTGGCTGGGCAGGACTCCCGCGCAGGAAGCGCCGGAGCCGATGGATATGCTCAGGAAGACCGGGTCACACAGCACGCTCAAGCCGAGCATTGCGCCGCCCGTCGTTAAACCCAAGCCGCCATCAAAGCCTGTCGCCAAAGCCAGGGTCGACGATGATGCCGGTATTGACAACAAGCCGATCATCGAGGAAATGGGGCCCGGTAAGAACGTGCTCGTCCGCCGACGGCCTGTCGGCGAAGACACCGGCACCCATGAGACGCTGACGATTCTCGACGACTCGGTCGCGGACGGTGAGCAGGAGTCGGGGCTCGACCCGTACAACACCGGCCAGTTCGATCGGTCCAAGTACTGGGACAAGCGCTTCCTCAAATAGACCTTTCATCCGGGCCGCTCCGTGATACGCTTTTCGTGCACCTACGGAGGCTGCTATGACACTGCAGATAACGCTGGATCTGAACGACAACGATCTGAAGCATTTCCAGCTGATCATGAACCAGGCACGAAGCGCGGCCGCGAGGATCGCGCCGGAAGATATTGTCGCCGGCGCCGAGAAACTGATGGCCGAGATTGGCGAGTCCGATGCGCCTGAGTTTGTGCAGGAACGCCTGGCGTCGCTGCGGGCGATGATCGACATGCTCTCCGACATAGACTGGCGCTTGCCTGACGAAGAGGCCGACCGTGTCTATAACGCCCTCACCTACTTCGCCGAACCCGAGGATTTGATTCCGGATGAGATTCCGGGAATCGGGTTCCTCGACGATGCGATTATGATCGAACTGGTCGCCCGGGAATTGAAATACGAGATCGAGGCCTACCAGGATTTTTGCCAGTTCAGGGAACAAAAACGACAAACAGAACATTCAGGCAGCGCCAGTCGCGACGAATGGCTGCAGGCCCGCAGGGAAGAATTGCAGTCGAAAATG
>JAAUYD010219065.1_pt1 | contig 16726 bp, 14 predicted proteins | sample 7278101 | NCBI WGS metagenome assembly JAAUYD01 (sample SAMN14350128, study PRJNA611818) | marine sediment metagenome | isolation source: surface marine sediment (0.6m) | place: French Polynesia: Moorea | collected 2018-08 | reverse complement strand
TCTTCATCAACTATGTCTAAAGATTTTGATATATCAGTTTTAATTGAAAGTCTAAAAAATGAAAAAAACATAGACAATCGTTCACGTATTATTAGAAGACTAGGAGAATGCCATGAACTTGAAGCTTTAATACACATCTTTAAACTTAAAAGTCACTTAGATGAAGAGGATGAATTTATTCAGTATGAAATCCAGTTGAGTCTGAATAAATTAATTAACAATGAAAAGCTTTTAGATGACACTGAGCTAAACGTTGACTTTATCTTAGATAATTTAGTATCAGATGATAATTTTGAAATTGTTAATCGATCGCAAAAGTCCTCTGAAGTTCCTCATATTCTAATTGATTCAAACTTATTTGAGGAGTTTCTACTAAGAACACAAACAACTCTTTTTTACGATGCTAAGAAAGTCGTCAAATACATTTTATCTGGCAAAATAAAGCCTTACATTGCTGTTAAAGGATTTCGACATATTTGGTCTAGTCTTAAAGAACATAAAGGGCAACAATTTGCTAATAAATTTGTGCTTGAACTTCTAGATACATTTACTATTTGTGGGGTAAACGTCAAAGATATTGACCTAGACAAATATCCTAACCTCAATATTCCAACGGTTATTCAAATTGAGATTGCTCGAAAATATAATTTGGATGGTATTCTTACGCTGAGAGACAAAGATTTTATTGGTAGTGGGTATCCCTATGTTTATTCTGACCCCATGTTTGCTCAAGCAATAGAAGATACAAACTCTGGTTTAGTCCCTCTCAAAGAAACACTCAAAAAATTCGATGCAGCAGAGAAGACTGAGAAAAAGAGACAAGAATTTACTAATATCTTGGAAGAAAAAACCCAAACTACCTCATGGATTGAAGGAGAATTAAAACTTTTTCAAGGTTGGAAAATTGATAAATTTGAAATCTTGAGTTCTTCAAATTATTTAACTTCTGCTACTGTTATTTTAGTTGATGAAACAGGAGATAAAAGGGCTAAGAGTTCAGCTTTCAAATTAGGTTCAGTTAATGCACTTTTGACTGCTTTTGATGAAGCTTTAGAGCAAATTATTGATGATAAAAAACATCAGCTTCAAAAAATTTATATTGCTAATATAACCAGTCATAAAGAAGGAAGAGTAACGGTTCAAGCTGTTGTTAACACAGACAACGGGGAAGTCATTACAATCCACACCCATGAAAATGTCATCAAAGCCTACTTTTTTGCTTATATAAAAGCAATTATTGCTATCTATGCACCTGATGAATACAAGTCCGATGTTCACAGTGAAGAAGAGTTAATAAGTTTGTATCGAATTGGGAGGAGAGATTTTCATGGAGTTAATTTTACTGGAATTAACTTTAGTAATTGTAGTAATTGTGAAAAAAATTTAGCTGACTCCGACCTAGTAAAATGTAATTTTAGTCATGCCAATTTATCTGGTACTAATCTTACTAACACTAACTTAGAAGGTGCTAATTTTAGTGATGCTGACTTGACCAATGTTGAATTTGATCCTTCTAATCCAACGTTATTCTCAGGAACAACATTAACCAATACTAAATTTCCAGAAATTTCTATCCCTGCTGATGGTAAATCGCGCATAGATAAGGTTAGTCACTTGCTGAGACAAACTAATACTGATATCAGTAAATACCAAATTTTAGCAACTCATCGTATGACTAAACCGATATGGTGGCTTAGTGATTTAGGTGAAGAATTTTGGCAATTAAATCAACAATTATTAGCCAAAGGTATTCAAATTAAAAGACTATTCATCTTGCCTCAAAATCCTAAACCAGAACATCTAGAAATCTTAAAAAGACAAATGGATACAGGTGTTGTTGTCCACTATATTTATCAGCATCATGCAAAAAATATTCGCCATTTCAACTTGAGTAATATTAATTTGCTAGTTTGTGAAAATTTATCAGTTCAGCAAAATTCTTTTACCACGAAGATGATTTTTAATGAACAGAAAGAGTCAGGAGGATACATTTCCTTTAAGCAACAAGATCTCAAAACAGATAAGGAGCGATTTTTACTTATTTGGGAGCAATCGAAACCATTATCAAAGGAAATGTTACCGACTAACAGAATAAACCAAGAATGATACAATACTAACTGAAAAGCTAACATTCTCTTGGATTTGAATTATTACGAATGAGTTACCATCAGGTTTCAAGCTTGATGAGTAAGTTTCAGTCAGTTTGATCTAGTGGCTATAGTAGTACGCATTTCGGTTAGGACATTTATAAAATTGCAAAACTTTGTAGGGCGATGCACTTCCCACCTTACAATAATGTCATAATCTTTTTTTGTACTGCTATAGTTGTTAATAGTGAGCAGTGAACAATGATCATTGCTCACTTGTCACTGATGAAATATTGTATATAATAAGAACAGTGATATGAAATACAGGTTAAAACTAAGTGTTAACAAGACTTCAAAAAAGAATGTTTTAGCCTAGTGAGAAGAGTTTGTTAGTTAACGTACACATAGATAAGAAAGAATGAGCAATCAAACCATCAACTTAACAATTATTGGTGCAGGATTATGGGGACAAGCATTAGGAAAATTAGCTAAATATAATCAGCAAAATAATGTACGAATTTGGTCACGAAGAAGCAGCGAATCTTTAGCTTCCGTAGTAAAAGATGCAGATGTAATTCTCTCTGCTGTTTCTATGAAAGGGGTAAGACCAACCATAGAAAAACTAAAAGCATTAACCATTCCTGAAGAAACAATTTTTGTTACTGCAACCAAAGGACTAGAAACAAAAACCATTATTACTCCTTCACAAATATGGCAACAAAGCTTTCCTACCCATCCCGTTGTTGTCTTATCTGGCCCTAATTTATCGGACGAAATTGAAAAAGGATTACCCGCAGCAACAGTTGTAGCTAGTGACAATACCACAGCAGCCGGTCAAGTACAAGAAGTCTTTTCTTCTGATATGTTTCGTGTATATTTTAATAACGATCCTATTGGTACAGAATTAGGAGGAACCCTAAAAAATGTGATGGCGATCGCCTCTGGTGTTTGTGATGGGTTACAGTTAGGAACCAATGCAAAATCTGCCCTATTAACTCGTGCTTTACCCGAAATGATTCGCATTGGAAATGAATTAGGAGCATCCACAGAAACCTTTTTTGGCCTATCAGGATTAGGAGATTTAATCGCTACTTGCGATAGTCCTTTATCACGTAATTATCGAGTAGGTTACGGTTTGTCACAAGGGAAAAGCTTAGAAAAAGTTTTAGAAGAACTAAAGAGTACCGCAGAAGGGGTTAATACCGCCAATGTTCTCGTAGAATTAGCTAAAAAATATAGAATAGCTATCCCCATTTCTCGTCAAGTGTATCGACTCATTAACGGGAAAACAACGCCACAAGCAGCAGTGACAGAGTTGATGGCTAGAGATTTAAAAGCAGAGTTCGATGATTTAGATTTTGCTTGATTAAAGTATTTAGGTTTTGTTGAGAGTAAACTAACCCAGTCATTTAATCTACTCCACTAATAACTAAGAAAAATTCTTAAACCATAAATAAAATTAGATTGTTTGGCTACCTTCACTCTCGCAATGTTGCTTTACCTTCTGAACTGAACTCCCGAACTCCCGAACTCCCAAACTCCTGAACTCCTAAACTCCTAACTCCTAAACTCCTAAACTCCCAAACTCCTAAACTCCCGAACTCCTAAACTCCCGAACTCCTGAACTCCCAAACTCCTAACTCCTAAAACTAGAAGAGTTTGTACCTCACAAATATGGGAACTGCTATATAACCTTGTCGCTAGTAAAAAAAACTTAATGATGATGAATAAAAAACCCAATAGAACCCGAAACTTTCTAGAATTATGGAATATGAGTTTTGGATTTTTTGGTGTTCAATATGGTTGGGCATTACAGATGGCCAACACCAGTGCCATTTATGAATATTTAGGGGCTGACCCCGAACAAATTCCCTTATTATGGTTAGCAGCCCCAGTCAGTGGTTTAATTGCACAGCCCATCATCGGTTATATGAGCGATCGCACCTGGGGAACTCTCGGAAGAAGACGACCTTACTTTCTCATTGGTGCCATCTTAAGTTCCATTGCCCTGATATTAATGCCTAATTCTTCAACTTTGTGGATGGCCGCGGGGTTACTATGGATCTTAGACACTTCCATTAATATTAGTATGGAACCTTTCCGGGCATTTATTGCCGATTTATTACCGGAAAGACAACATACCCAAGGCTTTTCCATGCAAAGCTTTTTTATTGGCTCTGGGGCTGTATTTGCTTCCGTTTCCCCCTGGATATTAACCCATGTTTTCGGGTTAAGCAATAGCACCACCGAAAGCGAGGGGGTTCCCTTTACTGTTAAGCTCTCATTTTATATTGGGGCAGTTGTTTTTCTAAGTACAGTTCTTTGGACTGTGTTCACCACAGAAGAGAAACCTCCTAAAAACTTAAAAGCAATGCAGGAAGCTAATGAGAATAAAAGTTTAAAAGATAAATTTGGGGAAATTTTACACTTAATCAAAGCGATGCCCAAAACCATGAAACAGTTAGCAGTGGTGCAGTTTTTTACCTGGTTAGGCATCTTTTGTATGTTCCTTTACTTTCCTCCGGCTGTCGCTCACAATATATTTGGTGCGGGAAAAGAAAATTCAGCTTTATATACCGAAGGTATTGAATGGGCGGGTCTTTGTATCGCTGTTTATAACGGGGTTTGTTTTCTATTTTCCTGGATGTTGCCCAAACTAACCACCAGACTAGGGAAAAAAATGACCCATTCTCTCTGTTTAATCTGTGGTGGAGTGGGATTAATTAGTTTATTGTGGGTAGAAGAACCCGTTTACGCTTTATTTTCTATGGTAGGGTTTGGTATTGCTTGGTGCAGTACCTTAGCCATTCCCTATTCCATGTTATCCCATATCATTCCTGAGAAAAATATGGGGTTATATATGGGATTATTTAACGCTTTTATTGTCATTCCCCAAATTATCGCAGCTTTGGGCCTGGGATCGATTATGGATTATTTCCTCGATAATAACCGCTTGTTAGTGGTGGTCTTAGGAGGAGTTTCTCTATTGTTAGCTGCTGTGTGTATTCATGGGGTGGATGATATAGAAACCGTTGAAAGTAATAGCAACGCCCTACAATTACAGCTACAGTCTCTTAACATCGGGGAGACTTTGAAGACTGAGAGCTTTTGGAGAGAACGGAGTTGAGGGAGCAGAGGGAGCAGGGGGAGCAAGATATAAGATATTAATATTCTTCCTAGTCTTCCCACACTCCCCACACTCCCCACCCTTCCCACACTCCCCCTCACCCTCTCATCTTTTAAATAATTTTGGCTGTGCGAAGACCAAAATATAACCCAACGGCGATCGCTGTAAAGATGATAATATATCCAGCAAATGCAGCAATAGCAAGTCCTGACATAATTTTTCTACACTCCTAAATTTAGTAATTGTTTGCTATTTTACCGTTAATATTGACATTTGCCACTCCGTAATCTTGGCTAGACCCTGCTAATTGTATGCGATCGCTCACATCACCAGTAAAGTTATAGATATCAAAGTCTGTGATAAGAGCATAATCTAGGTTCCCCTCATTTCTGCAATAAACATAATTACGGGTACTCGAACCATCTCCAAGGACAAAAAGATCACTGTCATTGAAACTACCGTTGACATTAATTTTCTTTTCTAAATTAAGGTTAATGTTGATTTTACCCTAGCAATGACGGTATAAGTTTCTAATCACTTTTGAGACTTGGTATGATAACTTCAGAGAGACACAAACGGAACATTTATGAAAAAGATAAATGATAAAATCATAACTTTTCTGAAAAATTTTACCTTATCTCTGAGTTTATTTATGTTGTTAGATATTCATTTTATTACTTATTCTCAACAACTCTTTTCTGAATGTAAAGCTTTAACGGATAAAATTGAGAACAGAGCAAAAAGTGATGCAGAAGCAGATAGATTTAATCTACAAAATTTAGAAGGAAATCGTAGAAATGTTGAGGATCTAAATAATTTATTTGGAGATGAAAGCACAAAATATAATTGTTATAGCAATAATGAAATTTTGAGCATTTACGAGTCAGCTTATGAGTCTCACAAATACCCTAAGTTTGTACCCTTTGTTATTATCTTTTTTTTGGGTGCTATTTTATGGGAGTTTATTAGAAAAAATTTCATTGAAAGTGCTAGTAAAAAATTAGGAGAAATTTGGGAAGCAATTTATCAACAATTTGCAGGAAATTCTCTATTTTTAGGAATTGCTGTAAAACGTTATAACGAAAAACTAATTGAAGATTATCAATTATTACCGATTATTTTTACAGGAAATCAGTTAAAGTTACCCATGAAGGATATTTATGTTCCTTTAAAAATAGCCAATTCATCGGATAGAGAATTGCTCAACATTAAAAGTATGATTGAGTCTCATCGTCGTTTAATGATTACGGGAGAACCCGGATCAGGGAAAACATTATTATGTAAATATTTGAGTTTGAATTATGCTGAAGGTGGATTTAATTATTTAACAGATAAACCTATTCCCATTATTCTAGAATTATATCGAGTGAGTGATAATGAATTAACCATTGAAAAACTACAAAATGCTATTGTTAATTGGAGTATGGGAGTCACAAGGAGTCACGGTAGTAGCATTGGCTTTCATAGTAGTAATACTCGCTCTAACGAGTTTAATAATACTCACAGGTCAAATTTTATTGCAAATGTCAGATGCAGCAATAGCATTATTGAATGTCCTATCGCTACTAGGAATAATATTTTTTCTAATACCGTGGGTCTTACATGGAACTAGAGGAAGAGGAGCGCCAGTAATAGTAGCAGTCGCTTGGGTAATACTGATAACATTGATAGTGTTAGGGCTAAGCATAGCACCGAGAGCAAGGGTATTAGCTTGCGGAGTAGTAATGATGATGGTGCTGTTAAGCGCAGGTTCTGGTTTAGGCGCTTGGTATCGAGCAAAGAACAAAATAGATTGGAGTCGTTATCTAGCAATTTTTGCCTTTCCTTTCTTTTGCACTTTTCCTATTGTTTTAGGTTATTCTTCCTATGCTTTTTATGATTGGTTTGGGTTAAGTTGGCAACAAATTACTATCATTTGGATAGGTATTTTAGGAGTTTGTACTGTTTTATGGCAATGGGGACAAAAACGTGATTATGAAGCAAGAAACCCCTTTAAAGGGATTTTAGATTCTGTCAAAAATGATAGTGACGCTTTCAATTAGTTTTAACTAAAATGGTGGGTTACGACGGATTGTTATATTCCTGTGATAACCCAAATTTTAGCCGTCTAACCCACCCTACTGGACTCTTAAAATGATAAAATGGATCATGCTCCTGTGACACAAAATGAAGGATGATTATGTTACAAATTCTCACAGGTTTTGGTTTTCTTTCGGGAATGAGTTATCCGTTTCGTTTATTACGACTGTTTAAATCTAATCCTGGTCTATTATCTTACATTATTGTTCCTATTTTAATCAATATTGTTGTTGGTATTTTCCTTTATCTTGGTTTATTTTTCTTTGGTTGGCAAGTTACCCAACTGTTAACGGATAGTATCATTAACCGTCTTGATTTACTATCGGCTGATCTTCCCAGTTGGTTAAATAGTTTAGACTATATTGTCATTGTTTTAGGTTGGTTAATTAGAATTGTTTTGAGTTTGTTGTTATTAATTCTAACGGGTTTTATTTTAGTTCAATTTGGTGTCCTTTTGGCTGCACCTTGGTATGGTAATTTATCTGAGAAAATAGAGAAAATTAGAACCAATAAAGTAGAAATTATAGAAGTGGGAATTGTTCGAGATATTTGGCGAGCAATCTTATTTGAACTAAAAAAAATAGTCTTAATTTTAGGTTGCGGTATTTTAATCTTCTTCTTGAGTTTTATTCCTGTTATCGGTGCAATTATTTCTACAGTAGGAGGTATTACAGTTACAGGGACTATTATTTGTTTAGACTTCTTTGATGGTGCATTAGAAAGAAGACGAATAAAATTCAGGAAAAAAGTGAATATTGTTTGGAAATGTTTTCCCGCAAGTGCAGGGTTTGCTGCTATTTGTTTATTTTTAATTAGTATTCCTTTTCTTAACTTAATTACGATTCCTTTTTGTGTCGGAGGTGGAACCTTATTTGTTTGCGATCGCATTCTCTTAAAACATTTATAATACAATGGATATTTTAACCCTCATCAAACAACTACAAAACCCCAATAGCTATCCCCATGCTGTACAAACGCCAATCCAAGTGATTCAAACTCATATTTCAGCTATTTTCTTAACAGGAAAGTATGCTTATAAAATCAAAAAGCCTGTTGATTTTGGCTTTTTAGACTATTCAACTATGGATAAACGTCAACATTTTCTTAACCAAGAGTTGACGATGAATCGAGCGATCGCACCTGATATATATTTAGATGTTTTACCCATTACTGTAGAAAACCATCAAGTAAAAATAGGAAGAAAAGGAGAAATTATCGATTATGTTCTCAAGATGAATCAATTTCCTCAAGATTGTTTATTTATCAATCTCTTTCAAGCAGGGAAGCTAGAAAAACATCATCTTGAAAACTTAGGAAAAATTGTAGCAGAATTTCATAAAAATACGACAACAAATGATTATATTCGTAGTTTTGGTAACATCGAAGTGATCAAAAAATCCATAGATGAAAATTATGAAAGAACAGAACAATATATTGGTATTGCTCAAACAGAAAAACAATATCAAGAAACAAAAAACTTTACCGATCGCTATTTTGAACTAAAACAAGACTATTTTAAACAACGACAAAAAGAAGATAAAATCAGAGAATGTCATGGAGACTTACACTTAAAAAATATTTGCTTATGGAATGAAAAAATACAATTGTTTGATCGCATTGAATTTAACGAGGAATTTCGCTACGTTGACGTTATGTTTGATGTTGCATTTACGGTTATGGACTTAGATGCAAGAAACCGCCAAGATTTTAGTAATATTTTACTCAATACTTATTTAGAACATACAGGAGATTGGCAAGGCTTACAAGTTTTACCCGTCTATCTTTCTCGTCAAGCTTATGTTAGAGCAAAAGTTAATTCCATGATCCTAGATGATCCCAATATTTCCGAAAAAGAACACCAAAAAGCGCAACAAGAAGCTCAAAATTACTATCATTTAGCTTGGCAATATACCCAACAACATCAAGGAAAAATAATTATGATGTCAGGGTTATCAGGATCGGGAAAAACCACTGTAGCAAAATATCTCGCTCAAGAAATTAATGGTATTTTAATTCGTTCCGATGCTGTGCGAAAACACTTAGGAAATATTCCCTTAGATGAATCTGGAAATAGTGAACTTTATCGTCCAGAAATGAACCAAAAAACTTACGAAACTTTGATTAAATTCGGTGAAATCATTGCAAAAGAAGGATTTTCTGTTATTTTAGACGCTAAATTTGATCGTCATCAATGGCGGGAACCTGTGATAGAAATAGCTAAAAAATATAACATTTCCTTGACAATTCTACATTGTTATGCGCCTGTAGAGATTTTAAGCGATCGCCTCTCAAACCGAACAGGAGACATTTCTGACGCAACCCCCAATTTATTGCAACAACAACAAAATAATGCCCAAGATTTTAATGAACAAGAATTAACTTATGTTAAATCTTTAGATACCACCAAAAATTGGAAAAAAGAAATTAAGGAAATTACAGCAGTTTTCAATTGATTGTGGAAAAAATTTATTCTTTACCCTTAATTCTATGGGAATAAAAAGAGACGATATAGCAGTTCCCATACTTGTGAGGTACAAACTCTTCTAGTTTTAGGAGTTAGGAGTTCAGGAGTTCAGAAGTTCAGAAGTTGAATATTAGGTGTACCTCATGAGTCCAGGAAACGCTATAAAAAAAGGAACCCTCATCGTATAATAAAACGAATAAGAGTTTGATCTTAGTAGTCTCGGAGGAAAAAAAATCCTAGGGGTTTCGACAAAACCATCTGCAAGTCGATACACCACCAAGATGTCAAGGCACAAGAAGGGGGATAGAAACATTTCAAGTAAAAGACTTAAATGAAGCTTGCATCCTCTCAATAGAGACAGTCTAACGCGGTTTTTTGGGGACGCATAACAGGCAACCAATAAGACGAAAAAGCCCCCTTGTGTCCTAGAGAAAACCGATCAGAAGTACGTCACGAACAAAAGGAGATTAATTTGGTTAGTACAACATCATTGAAGACCACAAAATCAGAAGAAATTTTTTCTGCGGCACAAAAATTAATGCCAGGGGGAGTCAGTTCCCCCGTGAGGGCGTTTAAATCTGTCGGTGGACAACCCATCGTTTTTGATCGCGTCAAAGGGGCTTATATTTGGGACGTAGACGGCAACCAATACATTGACTATGTAGGAACCTGGGGCCCAGCTATTTGTGGTCATGCGCATCCTGACGTTATCGGGGCCCTCCATGACGCTTTAGACAAAGGAACCAGTTTCGGCGCACCATGTCTGTTAGAGAATGTCTTAGCAGAAATGGTTATTGATGCAGTTCCTAGCATCGAAATGGTCCGTTTTGTTAACTCCGGTACCGAAGCTTGTATGTCCGTATTGCGCTTAATGCGGGCGTTTACGGGTCGAGACAAAATCATTAAATTTGAAGGGTGTTATCACGGCCACGCAGATATGTTCTTGGTCAAAGCCGGATCGGGAGTCGCGACCCTCGGTTTACCAGACTCTCCTGGGGTTCCTAAAAGCACCACTGCCAATACGTTAACTGCCCCTTACAATGATCTAGAAGCGGTCAAAGCCCTATTTACAGAAAATCCTGATGACATTGCAGGGGTCATTTTAGAGCCGGTGGTGGGTAATTCTGGCTTTGTTGTACCAGATGGGGGATTTTTACAAGGATTACGGGAACTAACCAAAGAATACGGGGCTTTATTAGTGTTTGATGAAGTCATGACCGGTTTCCGTCTCTCCTATGGTGGGGCGCAAGAAAAATTTGGAGTTACCCCTGACTTAACCACCTTGGGGAAAGTGATCGGCGGTGGTTTACCCGTCGGGGCCTATGGTGGCCGTAAAGATATTATGTCCATGGTTGCACCCGCCGGACCCATGTATCAAGCGGGAACCTTATCTGGTAATCCTTTGGCCATGACTGCGGGGATCAAAACCCTAGAATTACTACAAAAACCAGGAACTTACGACAAATTAGAACAAATTACCCAACAACTAAGTGAAGGCTTATTGAAGATAGCCAAGGATGCTGGCCATAGCGTTTGTGGTGGCCATATTGGGGCTATGTTTGGCCTATTCTTCACAGAAGGACCCGTACGCAACTACGATGATGCCAAGAAGTCTGATATCGCCAAATTTGGGCGTTTTCATCGAGGAATGTTAGAAAAGGGCGTTTACCTTGCTCCTTCCCAGTTTGAAGCTGGTTTTACTTCCTTAGCCCATACCGCAGAGGATATTGAGCGTACTTTAGCCGCTGCGAAAGAGGTGCTTTCTGATTTGTAGATTTCTTTCTTGTGATGAAAGTTGTAAGGTGGGCATTGCCCACCCTACTGTTAATTATTTCTCAGTTTCTGGAGCAAATTCCAAAGAAACCCCATTCATACAATAGCGTTGTCCCGTGGGTTTGGGTCCATCACTAAATACATGACCTAAATGACCACCACAACGACTACAATGGACTTCGATTCTAGTCATAAATAAAGACCGATCAATAGAGGTTTCAATGGCACCTTCGATGGGTTGATAAAAGCTTGGCCAACCGGTACCACTGTTATATTTAGTCTCAGAGGTAAATAAGGGTTGTCCACAACCAGCACATTTATAAACTCCCTCCCCATATTCTTTATCCAAGGGACTCGTACCGGCTCTTTCTGTCCCATGTTTACGCAAAACGTTAAACTGTTCTTGGGTTAGAATTGTTTTCCATTCTTGTTCGCTTTTGTTAACTTCAAATTGTTTGTCAGAGGTTTTCATAATTGTTTTTTTCCTAAATAATTAACAACAGATGTTTCAGTGTTTTGAGGTAAGCATTCAGATATCAGCCATCAGCTATCAGCTATCAGCTATCAGCTATTAGCTAAAAACTATAAATCCCTAGCATCGAAAGTGACTCTCGTTTAAACGAATGCTTACCGCTTTCATCTCTTAGCTGAACGCCGAACGCTGACGGCTGAATGCTTAAGTTTTGAGAGATAACTAATCTATATCAATGGTGGTGGGAGAATCTCCTTCAGACGGTTTAGACATAAGGGGTTTGCGATAGTCCATATATAAGCGATCGCGCCAGAGGAAGAAAGCATCATAAGCAGTATTATCCGCTAACCCAGGAATCCCCTTTCCTTTTAGGGTATCAGGAATATCTAAATAATCCCCTCCTGGTTGCTTTAAAACAATACTTAATCCTGCAACCGCTAAATCAGCTAACGTGATTTGATCCCCCACTAAATAGGGTTGGTGTTGTAAAATCAGACTGAGGGCTTCTAAATCTTGTTTGAGGGCTTTGGTGGCTTCTTTAACTGCATCTGGACCAAAACCAACACCCGTTCCTAAAGCACTCAATAAATCCCCAGGAACCGCCCCAATTAAGGTTTTTAGAAAGTCAGGAACTTCTTTGGGTAACACAGAAGTACGGAAGTTTGGGTTTTGATTTAAGGCACCAATTAAAGCAATTCTTCCTTTAATTCCAATGGATTCATCCGCCCATTCTTCTATTAACAAACATTGTCCTCTTTTGAGGGGATCAATAGGAATAATGGGCTTTTCTGGATATTTTCTATCTAAATAAAAGGCAATTTCAGTAGAGTCAGCAACAATGGTTTCCCCATCTTTTAAGACTGGAACTTGTCGTTGTCCTGACATTTTATATAAGTCTACTTGTCCCATTCCTGGAGTGACTTCTATTTTACGATATTCTAACCCTTTATAATCAAGAATTAAGCGAACCTTCTCAGAATATTGAGAAACCTCAAATTGATACAGTTCTAACATTAGCTGTCCTCTCCCCAACAGTGATTATAATCTGTTTATACTGTAACGTTTTTTTACAATTTTGTCATAATGCTTTTGGTAGTAAGCTAAAAAAAATTTATCTTTTCCTCTAAGAATTGTGGAATTATAAATAGAAAATTTGTTATAATAAATAGATGGAGTTTAAAAGTTATAAATTATCCTTAAAATCAACTGGGTTTCTGTTAGTAAAAAGGTATTAGTTTTGGTTTAGAAACGAATATTAAATAAAATTTGTAATGGGAGGCTGAGACGATGAAATCAGAGCGATTGCAAACTCGCATCGTGATTATGGGGGCAGCCGGACGGGACTTTCATAATTTTAACCAAGTTTATCGTCATAATTCAAACGTGGAAGTGGTCGCTTTTACCGCAGCGCAAATATCAGGGATTGCCAACCGCTTTTATCCCCCTTCTTTAGCCGGTCCTCTTTATCCTCAAGGTATCCCCATCGTAGATGAAACGGAACTAGATACCCTCTGTCAAGAAAAAGCCATCGATCAAGTCATTTTTGCCTATAGCGACGTTACTCACCGTCAGGTGATGCACCTTGCTTCTCGCGCTTTGGCTTCAGGGGCAGACTTTTTGTTACTGGGACCTCAACAAACAATGTTAACAGCAAACGTCCCCGTTATTGCTGTGTCTGCGGTACGGACAGGGTGTGGAAAATCCCAAACCACTCGATGGTTATCCAAATTATTGCAAAAAAAAGGTTTCACCGTTGCCGTCATTCGTCATCCTATGCCCTATGGTGACTTAGAACAACAAACCGTCCAAAGATTTGCCACCCTGGATGACCTAACTAAAGCTAATTGTACCGTAGAAGAGCGAGAAGAATATGAACCCCACATCAACGTCGGTAATATCGTTTATGCAGGGGTTGACTACGAAAAAATTGTCCAACAAGCTCAAAAAGAGGCCGATATTATCCTTTGGGACGGGGGAAATAACGATTTTCCCTTCATTCGGCCTAACTTACATTTGGTTTTAGTTGATCCGTTGCGTCCTGGAGATGAAACCACCCATCATCCAGGAGAAGTGGTACTACGCATGGCTGACATTGTTATCATTGCCAAGGTAGATGCAGCAGAAGCTGCTAATATTCAAAAGGTTAAGGAAACAGTGCAGCAGTTTAATCCCAAAGCCTTAATTATTCAAGGAAAGTCTCCCATTGTATTAGAACAACCCGAATTGGTCTGCGATCGCCGGGTATTGGTGGTTGAAGATGGACCGACTACAACTCATGGAGGGATGGCTTACGGGGCTGGTTATATTGCAGCCACACGCGCCCAAGCTAAAGAAATAGTCGATCCTCGTCCCTATGCGGTTCCTGAAATTGCTAAAATTTACAAAATCTATCCCCACATTGGATCAGTGTTACCAGCGATGGGTTATTTTCCAGAACAATTAAAAGCCTTAGAAACAACGATTAATCAAGCAGAAGTTGATGTTGTCGTAGCAGCAACCCCCAGTAATTTAGCCGAATTAATTGAGGTTAATAAACCCATTATTCGCGCTAGTTATGAGTTTGCTGAAGCCCAAAGTCCAGGATTAACTGAACAGATAGAAAGGTTCTTAGAAAAAGTAGAAAACCTGAGTCTTAAGACCCAAAAAAGTTCTTAACTGAATCTACAACATTCTCAGAAGCTTCTTCTAAATTGGAACCAGCTTCTTTAAGACCACTTTTTGTTTTACCAATATCTTGTTTGGCACGACCTTTAATTTGTTTTACCGTTCCTTGAATCTCATCTTCCACATCGTTACTTACGTTTTTTTGAACGGTTCCTAAATCTTGTTGTGCTTTTCCTTTTATTTTATCAATTGTTCCTGATCCTAATGCTTCATCAACAGCGATCATAACAGATGAATCTACTGCATAAGCAGATGGGCTACTGTAGTTTAGAGTGGCTAGAAAAGCACTAGAAATTAACAATAAAGTTGCTAATAATCGATAAAATTTTGATAGCATTGGTTGAATTTTCATAGTAGTTGTGCTGCTGAATTAGGTAAGGGTTATGAAACTTAAATAATCAAATTTTTATCAAAGAAAAAGAGAGTTTATGTGATTTTCTCCTCTCTTTGATAAAAACTAAGCTATTCACTAATTAATCAATCGCTTTTTTGACTTTATCCTTAGCATCTTCTACAGAATGTTGTGCTTCTGCTTCTGCTTGTTTCATTTTTCCTTCTGCTTTATCTTCAGGATCACCTGTGATCTCTCCAAGCATTTCTTGTGCTTTTCCTTCCAGGTTTTTCATTGTTGCCTCTACTCTATCTTCTGTACTCATGGTAAGAAATCCTCCGATTTTTTTTATAAGTCAGACTTATAACAAAGCTTACACGAAATAACCATTGTAATACTTCTCTCAAAAGATAGATTCTGGTTTATAAAATATGAGTAATTCCTATTTCTTTAGGTATATTTTTGAGCGTCCTGTTAGCGGTTATGTAACCTCAGCTAATCTCGGTGATTGTACGTCTTCAACAAATCCATAAAATTTTAATAAAAATCAGAAGAAATGGGATATTACCTATGTTAAGATCCCATTTTCATTACAGCACTTTGCAAGTTATTAAACTACATCTAACACCTGCCTCCTGCCTCCTGCCCTCTGCCTCAAGCCTTAACTTCTTGTACCACACTAAGTCGAAAACTGCTGTAATTGCAATCAATATGATTATTAAAAATTTTTCTTTTCTTATTATTATTCTTCTTATTCTCGTTTTAATAAGTTTATATTTACAAGGCTATTTTCAACCAGCAAAAAAATATGAATTCAAGAATTTTCCTCCATCAAATTCAGAATATTTTGGGTTAACTGTCGCTAATCTTTCTGATTCATTTATTGTTTCAGGCAATCTACTAAATTTTTGGGTTGGGGCAACTGAAATTTACGCAGCGAGACTCAAAGCGATTGAAAAAGCTAAACATCTAATTCAGATTGAAACCTATATTATGACTCCAGGAAATCGGGCTAATGAATTTGCTGAAGCTATTATTCATCAAGCTAGAAATGGGATAAAAATTCAGTTAATTATGGATAATTATGGAACCAAATCTATACCAGAATCTTACTGGAAAAATCTTAAGCAAGAGGGAATAGAAGTTCAGCAATTTAATCCGTTTCAATGGCGAAATCCTTTAAAAAACTTAAGACGAAATCATCGTAAACTATTAATTATTGATAATGAAATTGCTTTAATTGGAGGAGCCGGAATTTCTGATCGGTGGGATGGTTGGTCAAAAATTGGCGATCAAGAACCTTGGTTAGATTATGAAATTGCCATACAAGGAAATGTTTTAACCAGACTTTCTGGACTGTTTTGGCAACATTGGTTAGATAGTAAAGGACTTATGGATTTCATTAATATTCCTTCTCAACAAAAACAAGAAAACTCCCTAGAAATTTTAGTCACTGCTAATGATGATCCAAGTTATAAAGATTCATCCATTCGTTCTCTTTTTCAAACCTTAATTTTAGGTTCAACTAAAAGACTTTGGATCGCCAGTCCTTACTTTTTACCGAATTCCAATTCTTCTCGAATGTTGCGAGATGCCAAAGCAAGGGGTGTTGATGTTAAAATGTAACTGCTCACCGCAATAAGATAGCATTATTGAAAAACATGACAAGCAACATCAATTGAGGAATAAAAAGACAATCCTGATTATTTGGCGTAAAACTTACGCTAAT
>JAAUYD010033897.1_pt1 | contig 16730 bp, 16 predicted proteins | sample 7278101 | NCBI WGS metagenome assembly JAAUYD01 (sample SAMN14350128, study PRJNA611818) | marine sediment metagenome | isolation source: surface marine sediment (0.6m) | place: French Polynesia: Moorea | collected 2018-08 | reverse complement strand
AATCGCTCAAACCTAGATATATCAAGAAAACAACCAATTCGACGTAAAATCATTGACATATAAAGCTTTGAGGCTGTTTTTTGCACAAAAAAATGTCTAAGTCCCGTTAAGGGGTGCTATTGCCAGTACTTCGGATGATAATGGTTGGTCAAATTTGGGACAAATTGGCGGATACGTAGCAAATAAGACATCTTTTGACCTGCGTAAATACGGCTATGCAAAATTGAGTGGTTTATTCAAAGCCATTGACTTATTTGAGATTCAGCAGAAAAATCAGGCCGTTTATGTTAGGAGCAAGAATCAAAACGGCACTGCGCTAAAATCTTAGAGAAAATCCGAATGTGAAAACACTGTAGTGGTTAAATCCCCGACTTCTTTGAGAAGTCGGGGATCTGTTGCTCCTCACTGTTGTTCCTCACAACTAATGAAAAAGACTACGCGGGCAAGACTTCGGCATATTTAAATATTTGGGAACGGCTGTGTGAACTACGATGCAAGCGTGAGGGTAAATTCATTGGAATCCATGTGAACTAAGAATCCCCTTGTCTTGCTGACATGGGGAGTGTCAACTACCGTAGGTGTTTGACTTCCGGGCATTTTCAACGATAAAACTAATTTCCTGACCATAGGACAACTCTAAGGTGTGGCCATCAGGATCGCGGATAAACACCCAGTAACCAACAGGATCGCCCCAATCATGGGGACCATCTAATAATACACCTTCCAATTTAGCTTGTTCGCAAAAGCGATCGATATCCTCACGAGTCTTGCAAGCTACCCCAAGATGACAAGCTGGTAAAAGGGTGTTATTTACTTGCTCTGCTTTCATCAACACAATCACAAAAGGTCGAGTCAAATCACCTATCCAAGCCACATCTGAGTTGTTTTTGGAATCTGTGCGACGATGAATTACAGTCATTTGTGCATACTTAGCATAGAATGCGATGCTTTTTTCCATGTCGCTGACTGTTAATGCAATATGGGTGAAACCAACATCAGACATGAGAATTTTCCTTGCAAGAGGTAAAAATATCTTTCAGCTTATCCCTGTTTTTTTATAAAACCATATTTTTTCCCAGCAACCAGGTTGATTTGTACAAATATTAAACTTTTGTTAATAAACGGGGAACCATATAAGTAATCATTCTCTCTACTGCTTGGAATTCCTTTCAGTGCTAGGACGAGGGGATTTGCCAGTTAAATCTGTGTAGATTAATCCTTTGAGAGTATTGAATTGAGATTTTTTGAATAATCACTAATGAGAGAAATTGTACTTGAACTATAAGCAAAATATCTTAAATCTTATATAAACTATGCAATCTTCATTAATTTCAGCAGACAATCAAGCCAATGGAACAACTAGCCATACTTTAGAGCAACAGCAAAAAGCACTGGCAAGTATAATAAAAAATATTCAAAAATCCCTAGATTTAGACATCATTTTTCAAACTGCTGTTACACAAGTCAGAGAGCAACTGAATGCTGATAGAGTTGCAATCTTTCAATTTTACCCAGAGAGAAATTGGGAAGGAGAGTTTGTTTATGAAGATGTTGCACCGGGTTGGAATTCAGTTATTACGTCCAAGGTTTATGACCAATGTTTTGAAGAGGAATTTATTGTTCAGTATGAACAAGGTAGAATCCAAGCAGTTGCAGATATCTATGATGCTGGATTGACTGATTGTCATGAACAACTTTTGAGTACATTTCAAATCCGAGCTAATTTAGTAGTTGCTCTCCTCAAAAACGAAAAATTATGGGGATTAATATGTATTCATCAATGCGAAGAAACTCGTAATTGGCAAGAATCGGAAATTGAATTTATCCAGATTGTTGCAGACCATTTAATGCTTGCAGTTCGACAAGCTGAATATTCCCAAAAACTAGAGTTACAAAATATTCAATTAATTAATGCTGCTCGGCGAGAGGAAATTGTTAATCGAATTGTGAATAAAATTCGTGCTCCCCTTGATATTGATACTGTCTTCCAAATAGCAACTCAAGAAATTAGAGAAATTATAAAAGCCGATCGCGTGGCTATTTTTCGCTTTCATGAGGATTGGAGTGGTAATTTTATTGCTGAATCCTATGGGGAAGATTGTACTCCTCTAGTGGGGGTTCAACCAGTAGTTAACGATACTTATATACAAAAACATCAAGGTGGACGCTACGCTGACAATCAAACATTTACAGTTAATAATATTTATGAAGCTGGACTACAAGATTGTCATATTGCCCTTGTAGAACAATTTGGAGCAAAAGCTTTTGCGACTGCTCCGATTATGCAAGGAGATAAACTGTGGGGTATCATCGCTGCTTATCAAAACAGTACACCCAGAATCTGGCAAGAGAATGAAGTACAAATAATTGCCCAAATTGGCACACAAATTGGGTTTGCAATCAGACATAATGAGTTACTAAAACAAGCTCAAAACCAAGCAGAACTGCAAAAAGCATTGACAGGGGTAATTACTCATATTCGAGATTCTTGGGATTTAGATACTATTTTCCAAACCACCGTTGTAGAGGTACGGCAATTGTTAAAAGCAGATAGGGTGGGAGTATTTTGTTTTGATCGAGATAATGATTGGGAAGGAAAATTTATCTACGAAGATATAGCCGAGGGTTGGATTTCTGCGATTGCCACGAAAGTATACGATCATTGTTTTAGTGAGGATTTTGCCCCACTCTACGCTCAGGGTCGAGTAAATGCGATCGCTGATATTTATCAGCAAGAGTTTGCAGATTGCTACATCAGTATTTTAGAACAATTCCAAGTCCGCGCCAATATAGTTGCACCCCTGCTCCAAGATGGAGAACTTTGGGGACTGCTGTGCATTCATCAATGTGGTAATCCTCGCCATTGGCAAGAATCGGAAATTGAATTTGTTAGCTTAATTGCTCAACAATTAGGAATGGCGCTGAAACAGGATGCATATGTCAAACAAGTACAAACCCAAGCGATTCAATTAGCAGAAGCCACCGAACGTGACAAAGCAATGGAAAGGCAAAAATTGTTAGCTGTAACCATTGATAAAATCCGTAAATCCCTTGATATTGACAATATTTTTAAAACTACTACCCAAGCAGTGCGGGAATTATTAGAAGTAGAACGAGTATCAATTTATCGTTTTGATGCCGACTGGAGAGGTAAATTTGTTGCTGATTCTTTTAAGGATAATTGGCAAGGAAATAGTGTTTTTCCCCAACCAATTTTAGAAACATTTGCAGACGCTGATGATGATAATTTACCGCGTCATGAAGCTTTTGTTCCTATTTCCCAGGGTGAAAAACTATGGGGATTACTAGTTGCATATCAATATTCTCGCCCCCGTTATTGGGAGGAAGAAGAAGTTAATTTATTGGCCCAAATTGGGGTGCAATTAGGTATAGCAACTCAACAAGCAGAATTATTAGCACAAACTAAAATTCAAGCTACAGAACTTGCCAAAAGTTTAGAAGATTTAAAGCAAATACAAGCCCAGTTAATTCAGGGAGAAAAAATGGCAGGCTTGGGAGAATTAATGGCTGGTGTTGCCCATGAAATTAATAATCCAGTGAATTTTATTTTTGGCAATATTGAATGTATTGGTGAATATATTACCCAATTAATTGAATTAATCCAACTATATCGCCACAATTATACTGAACCAACTGTGCCAATTGCAGAACATATTCAAGCAATTGATCTGGATTTTATTATTGAAGATTTACCAAAAACATTAGCTTCTATGAAAACTGGTTCACAACGTATTACTGATATAGTTCAATCTCTACGTAATTTCTCCCGCAAAGATGAATCAGAGTTTAAAGCAGTAGATATCCATGCAGGTTTGGATAGCACTTTATTGATTTTGAATCACAAATTACAAGATAATGGCAAGTATCCAAATATTAAAGTGGTGAAAAACTATGGCAATCTTCCATTGGTGCTATGCTATCCAGCACAATTAAATCAAGTATTTATGAATATTTTAGATAATGGAATTGATGCATTACAACAAAAGTTTCAAGAAATCAAAGGAAAATATGTAGATTCAACAGAATGTCCCATGATTCCCCTCAATATTTGGATTAAAACCCAAGTCACCGAACAAAAAATTATCATTAAAATTCGTGATAGTGGTGCGGGTATGCCTGAAGAATTATCTCAAAGAATTTTCGATCCTTTCTTCACTACAAAAGGAATTGGTCAAGGAACAGGATTAGGACTGTCTATTGCCTATCAAATTGTGGTAGAAAAACATCAAGGTGCAATTCAATGTTTATCTAAACCAGGTCAAGGTACAGAGTTTATCATTGAAATTCCTAGAAGAACTTATTGATAATAAAAGCAAATTGCGTAGTGCCAGAAAACAAAAAAATTGTTAGTTATAACCTGGTTGATAAATTTTACTCCAGATACGATCGCAGGTAATTTCAATTACTAAATCAACCGTTGTTGGTATTTTTAATAATGGTTGAATAAATAATTCGGGATGGAGAGTTCGCCAAAAATAGTTGACAAAATCCTCAATTTGAGCATCTGACATGCCTGGTTTACCTGTTGCCATCATTTGATGTTCGGCTTGTTTGCGCCAGGTTAGGGAAAGGCGATAATCCTGGGGATACAGCACTATCAAACTGTCTAATTGTTGCCACAGGGGTAGATAGTTCTGAAGTTTGGTATTCATATCCCGGGCAAAGTTTTTATCCTCTGTTGTGATAATTGGTGGGGGTGGATTATCGAATAAGGTTGGATTAATTGGCTGTACACCCACAAACCAACCTTCAAATAATACTATATCAATATTATGGACGATTTCGGGGGTAGTGCGATCGCCTGCGCCTTGATGGAGGGATTTATCAAAACGAGGAACTGCAATGTGGCTATTTCCCTGGCGAATTTGTTGCAACAGATGCAAACCCAAATCCACATCGTGGGTTCCTGGGGGCCCTCGCCAAATTAATCGGGGATCTTTTTGTTGTAAAATTAAGCGATCGCTGTAGGTTTTGTACAAGTCATCTAAGGATAAACTCAAACAGTTATATCCCAATTGATGCAGAATTATTTGCAGAACCCCGCACATTGTGGTTTTTCCTGTTCCCTGTCCCCCCAATATTCCTTGGATATAGGAATGTCCTAGTTGTTGGCGTTGGGATGCAATTTTAATTCCTAAAGGTAGCCAATAATCCCACAATACCCCTAACATTTGTTCGGGTGGTATTTGTAAATTTATTTGGCAAAATTGACTAAAATTAGGATAAATAGATTTAAACAAATCAAAGCGAGTTTTGATTACTTCCCCTACATTCTTTGGAGTAATAGCAAAGGCTTTGGCTGTGGATTTATTTGCTAAAGTTGCATCTATGGCTTGTTGCTGCCATGTTGGGTTCAATTTTGTAATGGTCAATATATTTTGTAGCCAAGTATTCATATTATACAACATATTTCATGTTTGTGAAGTACATTCACACGGGTAGTCATACCAGCCCTAATCTTAGTTTTAGTATGTTGTTTTGTACTTCATTGATATGCACAATGCTGTATTTTTCATTTGCCAGTATTATCACCCATAAACTTATGATTTATTACCAGGACTGACCGAAGAGGCAAGGGGCAGGCTTCGGCCGTGAGCTCAGCCGAACGGGGGCAGGGGGCAGGGGGAGTGTGGGGAGTGTGGGGAGTGTGGGGAGTGTGGGGAGTGTGGGGAGTGTGGGGAGTGTGGGAGGTTTAACCATCAACCATCAACTATCAACTATCAACTGAAAATCTAATCAGGAACCCAATTTCAAGGCTTCGACGTACAGACTATATATAAAACCTACTTTGAAATAGTTGAGGGATTCTACCCAGAGAATGCGTTGCTGCTGAGGGCTACGGGTGTAAATTATTTTACTACCTACTTCCGTCATAATTACTAAAATCGCAGCGATCCAAATATCAAGTCTTGCCTGCTGTCCGGCGGTAGTGGCCACTGCTGTCCCCATAAAAAAGCCAAACAAGAAACTGACGATACCTAGAGATATCCGTCGCCAAGGGTTAAGGAACCATTGTCCCATATTTCTGGCGATCGCATCAAACAGGTTGTTAAGACGAGTATTTTGCATTAACTATACTAAAACTAAGAGTGGGATGGGCATCCGGTGCCCGTCCAAATGTATGATAATTTTAATATCCTACTATTCGTCGATTAAAGCCAGAGTAACCACCATTAGTGTACCAGTATTCCCACATTCCTCCGTAAGCATCTGACCAATTATTGAGGTCAAAATGTCCACTTCCATCTGGGGTTCCAGAAATTCTATATACTTCCACAGCCCTTCCTTGACAATCCCAAATTAAGGGATAATCCGGTTCCATTTGCTCCGGTGGTGCTCCAGTGGTTTGTAAAAAATAGGCATCTTGTCCATCTTGTGTTCCGTTACCAAACACCTGAGCAATTCCGTTTTCATCAATAGCAACAAATGCCCCTTCTTCTAAACCAATTCCATACACTGGTGCTTGGTTGTGATGTTCGTGCATCACCCTAGCCATCAACCCGAAAATTCTGCCATATCTTGTTTCTGGATGATTCTTATTAGTTCTATCCAAATGGGTATCGGTAATCACATGTTTCAGGATAGGAACTTGAATGAAATCACTGTGATAAATATCCTTTGTATTGTGGTGAAAGGGGTTATCTAATATTTCTGAGCTGATTACTCCTTGATGAGCAGGTGCATAATAATATTCTCCCAAAATTGCCATCCCAGCACTAGTACCAGCAATGGGAACTCGTTTTTGATTAATTAGGTAGTTAATAGCATCTTCTACAGCCGAACCTTCCCAATAATCTTCATAGGCATTTTGGTCGCCCCCTGCTATAAATAAACCATCAGCCTCACGGATATATTCAATCACCAAGGGATTATTGGCTGCGTCTCGGCTATCAATGGAAATTTCCGCCGATGAACCCACAAAATCTCGGTAATAATCACAAACCCAATCAGCTTGACAGCCGATTCCACCAGAACGCACAACTAAATAATTTCCCCCATTTATTCTTTCTAGAAACCAGCGCGTGGCTGAGTCTTCCCCGGATTTGGCTCCTTCTGCACCACCAATTAATAAAACCCCAGGAATTGAACCCGAAGAATTACAGTTGATTCTGCCACACTCACGAATGTAGTCAAATTTATCCCGATGGGAATATCGTGACATAAGAACTATTACTTTATTTTTATCAGGACTTATATCAGATGAACCCTGGTTAATGAAAAGCTTACATAGCGGTGATTTTTACACCAAAGTTATACCAGGTTGAACAGTGATTGCTACCCTTGGATTGTCTAAAAGTCTACCCAGTGCATATTTCACAATCTAAAATCCAAAGTGGTATGAAGATGAAGCTATAGTATCTATCTTATCCAGCTTTTATCACTCTTGCCATGCAAAATAAAGACATTAAATCAATTGAATGCACTGCGTGGGTGAGACTAATTTATATAGGACTTACGCAATTGTCACAATCTATTTTTGGTGCGTGACGTTATAAGTCTTATTGCTACGTTGTGTTAGAAATATGCCATGCTCCAGGAAAGGCGCAGCTGGGACTGACAAATTAAGGCAAGCGATCGCATTAAAAAGTAGACGTTGCTCAATTGGAGTATGAATTTACACTTTTGGCTATCATCAATACTTTTAACTTTTAACTTCCCCTTCCCCATTCCCAATTCATCAGTTAAAATATCTGGACTGGCAAGCAGTAATTGATTTAATATAATTGATTGTGAGTTTTTAATAGACTGATGAAAGCCCAAGAAATAATCCGCTCCATTGAAGCGGAACATATCAAATCTGACCTACCCAACATCTATGTAGGCGATACAGTCAGAGTCGGAGTCAAAATTAAAGAAGGTAATAAATACCGCGTACAACCCTACGAAGGAGTTGTCATTGCTAAACGTAATGGTGGTATCAGCGAAACCATAACCGTGAGACGGATCTTTCAAGGCATTGGCGTAGAAAGGGTTTTTCTCCTACATTCCCCCCGCATTGACAAAATCAAAGTAGTGCGCCGTGGTAAAGTAAGACGTGCTAAACTCTATTATCTACGCGATCGCGTTGGTAAGGCCACCAGAATCAAACAAAGATTCGATCGCCCTTTGTAGGTTCTCTGGGATTTTCCCAGCTCCCTCTATACTTTAGTAAATGGGACGCAAAAGGACACAGTGGTTTTTACCCCATGCAAAAATCTCCGTTTCTTTTGAACGGAGAGTGTCAAAAATACCAAAACTGCGCTAAACTGAGGAAAGCCTAAATTAAAGAACAATATAAATTGTGCGCTCTTAGTTCAGTTGGTAGAACGCAGGTCTCCAAAACCTGATGTCGGGGGTTCAAGTCCTCCAGGGCGCGCTCTCAAGATGAATTCAGCCCGAAATAAGTACTTTACCTGTTAATATGACAGTAAATGCTTCTAATTTCGGGTTTAATTTTTTCAGCCCAGCTTTTAGTTTTAATCCTAGAAATTTGATTTGGGAGCTGTAACTTATTCAAAGTAATTAAAGTAAAAAAATAACTTGATTGAAAATGGGGGTTAAACGTGGCAAAAAAAAAAGAAGTAGAAATCCCTGAAAGCGAAAAAAGTGGGTTTAATATCATGAACTTCTTTCAGGGTTTGAAAGAAGAATTCGAGAAAGTGGTTTGGCCAAGTCGCAGACAGTTGATCAGTGAATCAGCTGCTGTGTTGCTAATGGTAACACTCTCCTCATCCGTGATATTTCTCGTAGATAAATTCTTTACTTGGGCAGCAACAAAGGTATTCTGATGGCTCCAGCAACAGACGAAGGTCGTAATTCGGCGTTGCAGTCGGAAGAGACCAAAGAAACAGCAATTAACACCTCAAAAGAAGCACGGTGGTATGCGGTGCAAGTGGCCTCCGGCTGCGAAAAACGGGTCAAAGCCACTTTAGAACAGCGTATCCAGACTTTTGATGTGGCTGACAGAATTGTGCAGGTAGAAATTCCCCACACTCCAGCAGTCAAAATCCGCAAGGATGGTAGTCGCCAGCATACGGAAGAAAAAGTTTTTCCTGGCTATGTACTGGTAAAAATGCTGATGGATGATAATTGCTGGCAGGTAGTGAGAAATACCTCCCATGTGATTAATTTTGTGGGAGCAGAACAAAAGCGCGGTACTGGTAGGGGCCGCGGACACGTAAAACCCGTACCCCTCTCCCATGCGGAGGTAGAAAGAATCTTCAAACAAACCGCCGAACAAGAACCAGTGGTCAAAATTGATATGGCTACTGGTGATAAGATAGTCGTGCTATCAGGTCCATTTAAGGACTTTGAAGGGGAGGTAATTGAAGTTAGTCCAGAACGGAGCAAACTCAAAGCCTTACTTTCGATTTTCGGACGGGATACACCAGTGGAATTAGAATTTAATCAGGTTCAAAAACAAGGCTAAAAATGGGGAAGAAAGTCGCAGCTATTATTAAGCTGGCTCTGAATGCAGGGAAAGCCAACCCAGCACCACCAGTGGGGCCCGCCTTGGGTCAACATGGTGTTAATATCATGATGTTTTGCAAGGAATACAATGCTAAAACAGCAGATAAGGCTGGCATGGTAATTCCTGTGGAAATTTCGGTTTATGAAGACCGGAGTTTTACATTTGTTCTCAAGACTCCGCCAGCATCGGTACTAATTACCAAAGCTGCGAAGATAGACAAAGGCTCTAGCGAACCTAATAAAGTTAAAGTAGGTTCAATTACTAGAGAGCAACTCAAGGAAATTGCTGAAACAAAAATGCCTGACCTCAATGCTAATGATATTGAAGCAGCCATGAAAATTATTGAAGGTACGGCCAGAAATATGGGCGTGAGCATTTCCGAATAGGAGAATTATCTTGTTTGAGTTTTTTGTGTTGGTGATTGATTTTACCAATCCAAAATAGACAACGGATAACGGATAACGGATAACGGATAATCCGTTTTTCAAAATCTAAAATCTAAAATTATATCGGGGGAGAGATTTAACCTCGCTAATTACCCCAGGAGACAAAAATGGCAAAGAAAATATCCCGCCGTTTGCAGGCGTTATTAGAGAAAGTAGAAGAACGGGATTATGAACCCTTGGAAGCCCTGACTCTACTCAAAGAAACGGCGACGGCAAAATTTCCAGAAGCTGCCGAAGCGCATATCCGTTTAGGTATTGATCCCAAATATACAGACCAGCAACTGCGAACCACAGTAGTTTTACCTAAAGGTACGGGACAGACTATTAGGGTAGCAGTAATTGCCAGGGGTGAAAAGGTAACAGAAGCCAGTAATGCTGGGGCTGATGTTGTTGGTTCGGAAGAACTGATTGGCGAAATTCAGCAAGGCAGAATGGATTTTGATAAGCTGATTGCCACTCCTGATGTGATGCCTCAGGTAGCCAAACTTGGTAAATTACTCGGTCCCCGTGGCTTAATGCCTTCTCCCAAGGGTGGAACTGTAACCACTGATTTAGTTAGTGCCATCAACGAATTTAAAGCAGGTAAATTAGAATATCGTGCCGATCGCACAGGCATTGTTCATGTTATGTTTGGTAAGGTATCCTTTACACCTGAAGATTTATTGGTAAACTTGAAGGCGTTACAGGAGTCAATTGACCGTAACCGTCCTTCCGGTGCTAAAGGGCGTTACTGGCGCACTGTTTATGTAGCTTCCACCATGGGGCCTTCTATTGCAGTCAATACCACTGCCCTACGTGATTTAAAATTGGATGAAGCTGCTTAAAAGGGTTTGATGATTTATGGGTGGCCTATAATAGGTAGGTTAACCCTTCATGTTCAAAACTCGCTCCACAATTGAATAAGTAACAAACAACCGGAGACAGCAGGTGCAATTAGCTTAATTTCCTGCCGAGGTTTTGTTGAGACTACCTAATTTTCTACCCACCCTTGTGGTGGCAAAAGTAAGGTTAAAATAACAAACTTCGCTTCATGGTAAACCCCGGTTATTAAATACCGGGGTTTGTTGCTTTTATGGTGGATATTTAAGAGCAAATAACAATTGACAACTTAATCTCACAGTTTTTGTCATACCAATTTGCAACACGATTGAGACAAGTGGAAAGTGGAAAACCTTACCTAAGAGCTTGTTTCACAATCGGTAAATCTAAAATCAAAAATCAAAAATGGTATAAGGAGGTGAGAACCAGATGGGTAGAACCCCGGAAAACAAAAAAGAGATTGTAGCGGATCTCAAAAATACTTTAAGTGAATCAACTTTAGCCTTAGTTATTGACTTCCAAGGTTTAACAGTTGCTGAAATCACTAATTTACGGGATAAGTTGCGTCCTAGTGGAACAGTTTGTAAGGTAACTAAAAACACCTTAATGGGTATTGCCGTTCAAGATGATGAGAATTGGCAACCCATGTCAGAATTTCTCCAAGGACCTTCTGCTTTTTTGCTGGTAAAAGAAGATTTCTCTTCAGCAATTAAGGCATACCAAGCCTTCCAGAAAGCCACGAAGAAAACAGAACTTCGCGGTGGCGTGATGGATGGACAAGTTCTGAAAGAAGCAGATGTCAAAGCACTAGGAGATTTGCCATCCAAAGAGCAGCTCATGGCACAAATGGCTGGAGCACTCAACGCATTGGCTACCAAGATTGCTGTGGGTATCAACGAGGTTCCCAGCTCCTTGGCTCGTGCTTTACAAGCCCATGCTGATAAGGAAAAAGGCGACGCTGAGTCTTAGTTAGGAGTTAGGAGTTGACAGTTGACAGTTGACAGATAGGAGTTAGGAATTTTTAAAACAACCAGCAACTAACAACTAACAACTAACAACTAACAACTAACAAACAAACAACCAATACATTTAACTTTCAAGGAGATACATAAATGTCCGCTGTAACCGACGAAATTTTGGAAAAGTTGAAAACCCTAACTCTATTAGAAGCAGCTGAGTTAGTTAAGCAAATTGAAGAAACTTTTGAAGTCAGTGCTGCTGCTCCTGCTGGTGGCATGATGATGATGGCTCCTAGTGCTGGTGGTGGTGCTGCTGCTGAACCAGAAGAAGAGAAAACCGAATTTGATTTGGTTCTGGAAGAAGTTCCTGCTGACAAGAAGATTGCTATCCTCAAGATTGTCCGGGAATTGACCGGCTTAGGTCTGAAGGAAGCAAAAGACATGGTAGAATCTGCACCTAAGGCTATCAAGGAAGCAATGGCGAAAGATGCTGCTGAAGATGCTAAGAAGCGCATCGAGGAAGCTGGTGGTAAGGCAAGTGTTAAGTAATTTGAATTTTAGTTGACAGTTGACAGTTGACTGTTACTCAAAATGTTTACAGGTTTTGTTACCTGATAAGATAGGACTTTTTTGAGTTAGAAGTTCTTTAAAGGAGCCAAATTCAGGCTCCTTTTTTGATCCAATTTCACTGACTCAATACAACTTGTTCACTCTTTTTCCCTTGTTCAACTCGTTTGTTTAATGGTTGAGCCGATCGCAGTATAGAATTTAATAAGCCAGGAAATAATTGATCTAAATCTTCCCGACGCAAGCGATTTATACGCTGGGTTCCTTCTTGACAAGTCCACATCACCCCAGATTCCCTTAAAATCTTAAAGTGATGGGACATAGTGGATTTTGCGATCGCAAATTGGAAATCCGCACAACACTGCTCCCCTTTTAGTGCTAATAGCCGCACAATTTCCAATCGGATGGGATCTCCCAAAGCATATAAAACCCCCGGCAATGATATATGTTTCTTATCTGGGTTGTATATAAATCGCATACTTGCATTATCTGGTAGATTAGATTATATTTTAATTATTCGATATTCTCGAACTTTAGAATTATATAAGGAGGACGATTATGTCATCCGTTACAAATGTTACAGAATCCACATTCAAGCAGGAAGTTCTTGAAAGCACTGTTCCGGTATTAGTAGACTTTTGGGCACCTTGGTGTGGTCCTTGTCGCATGTTATCTCCGGTGGTAGATGATGTAGCTACTGAATACGAAGGGCAGGTAAAGGTGGTGAAATTAAATACAGATCAAAATCCCACAATTGCCAGTCACTATGGAATTCGTAGTATACCAACCCTAATTGTGTTTAAAGGTGGTAAACAAGTAGATACAGTTGTTGGTGCAGTTCCCAAAACAACCTTGGCTAAGACTTTAACACAGTATCTCTAAGAGGATGGCACTAAGTTAAGAGAAAAACTTGATTAAATAGGACTTTCTAGGCTTAGTCTGGAAAGGATTATTCATACAAGGGTTTGCGATTATCTTAGTGCCATTCCATAAAATAATTAATTTTGGATTTTGGAAAACAGATAATCAGTCAGTGATTTTAAATTTTCCCCCAAGGGTATAAAAGAGGCTTAAATTTTGCGTATACCTTACATCCGTTACATCCATTACATCCATTACATCCGTTACATCCGTTACATCCGTTTATATCCGTTGCTTATAGTTCACCATATCAATTTACAAATCGATTTTGTAAAGATAACTCCTGTTGTAAACGATACAAAATTGTATTTGGTTCCACTTCGGCGAGAATTTCTGCAATTACGCTACTAGCACCTAACTCTCCCCAGGTACAGCCTTGTTCTAAGTATACTTTCGCTGCCTTACCTATGGCGTGGGTACCATAACCAGCAATACCAGCTTGGGTAATGGCCGTACCGGCATAGGCGGTGATATTTGCGGGATTTTCCCCAGAAGCGATCGCTACAGTACTTTTACTTAACCCTAACAACAAACTACTACCAACTTCACTCAGTAATAAACCTCCAGAACTGAATAAAATAGTTTTCAACATTTTCCCCGCATCATAGCCCGTCATCGGTAAACCATATAACCGGGAGAGGGAGCGAATTAATGCTAAATCTGCCATTGCTCCCCCAACCACATCTAATACCGCAATGGGGTTGAGAGCCACTGCCAGGGCTTTATATTTGGTGAATTGCCAGATTAAATCTTCCGCTTGTGAGGCGCGGATATCAACGGTTTTAGCCGCGATATTAGCTTCTGCATCCCTGGCCTGAATTAGGGCATTTAAAGCTAATAGCGATCGCCCTTCTCGATTTAGAATATGTAAAATAGTTTGCTTTAGTTCTTTGATTTGGGGTGGTGGTGTTTCCCATTCATAATCCACCCTGCCATCAGGAAATTCTACCCTCACTTCCATGGGTGCGGGTTCTGCTGCTACCATGACTATTTCATCTGGTTGTAGGGGTTGACTTTGGGGATTAGCCCTACCCAGTTGTTGCAAATTGCGGTAAATCTGTTCCCTGTCTGTATCTGGATATAAATCTATTTTATTAAAAACTAAAATTAGTGGCTTTTGTGATTGTCGTAATTCACACAGAGCTTGATATTCAGTCCGAGTAATATCACCGGATACTACAAATAAAATTAAATCGGCTTGGCGGGCGATTCCTCGAGCCATTTGTGCCCTCGCTTCACCCTCAATTTCATCTAAACCAGGGGTATCAATTAACTCTACTTGCACTTTACCACCAGGATACCAGCGCACAGAACGAGGATATTGGGTTACACCGTGGAGGGGTCCTGTTTGTAACATTTTTTCCCCCAACAGGGCATTCAATACCGCAGACTTGCCTCTACTTACCAAACCAAACACAGCAATCCGAATCATATTTGAGTCCAGTTTGTTGAGGCTCGAAGTCAACATTTCTAACTCTGGTTTTACCAACCCTGCTAATTGGGAATTTGATGAGGCTTTACCTGGTTTGCGTAAGTTACCATACCAAGATAGTGCTTGTTTGAGACTAGCACGGGCGCGATTGAGATGGGTTTCTTGTATGTTTTTGGACACTGGGGCAATTTTGGATTTTAGATTTTAGATTTTGAAAAACAGATAATCCGTTATCCGTTGTCTATTTTGAATTTTAGTTAAGCCTAAAAATATAGGACTTACGCAACTGGCATATTTTTTGGCGTAGGGTGCGTGAGATGCGAAAATATTTCCACGTAGCAATAAGACTTATAACGTCACGCACCAATCACCGATTGTGACAATTGCGTAAGTCCTGAAATAAACAATAGCGTAGGTTGCAAACCTACAATTATCCTTAACTCCAACCGTATTACATTGAAATCAATAAATTAACTTTAAATCAGTTGATTACACAATTCTATGGTGCCAAAATTATCTGGTGTATAATTTTGGTCTCCACTAATTTTAGTCACTTTATCGTAACCCTGCTTCAACCAAAATCGTAAAGCAGGCCAATTCTTAAGGCCAACTGCTACTCGTCCTTCGATATATCCTGCTTTTAGTAATTCCTTTTCTATGAATTTTACAACTTCTTGCCCATACCCTTTTCTTTGATAAGAAGGACGAAAAAATAAACTGCCGATATAAAATGTTTGTTCCTTTGGGTAACCAAGATACATGGACAAGAATCCTGTGGTTTTCCTTAGTTCTTTATTCAATAATAAAAATGTTCTTACCCTTTCACGTAAACCATTGGGCGGTAGATCGTTACAATTAATATGATCCTGTGCCTCTTGTTGGATATTCAGTTGAGCTGATAGTAAAAGTAATGTTTCCCTGTTTTCTATTAATATAGTTTCAATTTCTGGGAAATGTTCATCTATTGCTTTAACTGCGATTAAATGCTCCGTAGTAAAGGGCTGAAGTATAGTCATACCAATTTCAAATAAGAATGCGACAGATGGGTAGGGGCAACGCATCCACAATCTTTTGATATATAAAACTATTTGACTGGTGCCGTGCCCTGACGAAGAATATATATCTTAGGGAACACCAAAAATAAATTATAAGTATCCCCGAAAGTGGGGTAGGCATCCGGAGCCTGCCTGCGGAGCCTGCTGATATGGACGGGCTAGAAGCCCATCCCACAAGAAAAAATAGGGTAGTGGAAAAATTGTCAGTCCCTTAAGTGGGCTGACAATTACTATTCTTTTTGCGACTTCTCAACGAGCTTGTCTTGATAGAAACATCATAGTATTGGGCGGCTTGGGAGGGAATGAAATTCAGTAAAGACTCATTACCTAGAGACAACTTACCTGTTGGTTTAATCGGAATTATACCCAAAGCACGAATAATTTCTGTGGCTACGGCTCTTGCTAGTAGGGGAGGTACTGAGTTACCTACTTGTCGAAAACCATGCCATTTAGTCACATGAAAACGGAACCAATCTGGATAGGAATGTAATCGGGCTGCTTCTCGCACGGTAATACATCTGGGGCTAGAGGGATGAATGGGACGGGGAGCCGTAAAAGCACCTTTATGGCTTGGTGTTCCTGCCCTGAGGGTGTTACAAATACCATGTTTTTCCAATTTGTGGAAGCGGCTAATGGCTTCGGTGGTTCCTGGTAAGGTTTGCTCAAATCTGAGCATGGATTCCTTACCATGTTGGGTGCGAATACTGGAAGTTAAGATGCGGGAATTAAATCGACGTTTGTAACCGTAGTTATGGGGATCGACTTTTGCACACCGTAACTTACGACTGTAGTCACTGGATTTACCGTATTTGACATTTGCCCAATCTTGATACATTAACTCTGGAATTAATTCTACTTCTGGTAAATCACCAATTGCATCCCAGACGGTGGGGGTATGGGGTAAATCTTCACGGAATATGAGATATTTTGATTTCTGAAACTTGGCTAGCTGGGTTTGGGGTTGGGGGTATTGGGGTAAAGGTAAATCTTGGCGACATCCCAAGAGGAATAATCTGGCTCGACTTTGGGGTACTCCGTAGTTGGCTGCATTTAAGATTT
>JAAUYD010184979.1_pt1 | contig 16746 bp, 13 predicted proteins | sample 7278101 | NCBI WGS metagenome assembly JAAUYD01 (sample SAMN14350128, study PRJNA611818) | marine sediment metagenome | isolation source: surface marine sediment (0.6m) | place: French Polynesia: Moorea | collected 2018-08 | reverse complement strand
GTTTACCGCCCCTTTCCACCAGTAAAACTGGCAAAATCGGTATTTATCTCGCCACCGGTAAAAGTCATCGATGCGTCTACACGATTAAGCCCAAACCATGTATCCTATAGAAATTTTAATTTATTTAAGGTAGTTGTGAAAATTCCAGGGGTTATGCCTAAGGCTACCAGGGGTAAGCATTTCCGCCTGTGTGTTGTTGGCTTAGGTATTCTCAAATATTCCTTGCCAGCGCATGGTGATCATCAAAAAGATTTGGAAACGAGGTTGACATTCATAAATTTGGGATTATTTTCCCAAATATGAAAAGGAAAAAATTAAATGAAAAAACCACATATCGATATAAATATTTGATGAGCAGGATTTGAAGATCACATACCCTTCACCAAAACCTACTCAGTTAAAAGAAAAAAATGAGGTAGATCCAATGAAAACTTCATTATCCGTAAATATAGTTGATAGAAGCGAAGAGATTCTGGCCCGCATCGTCCAATCTGTTTCCCGTAAATACGACTGCGACCTCAAAATTGAATTTCAAGAAGGCCAATTGGTTACAAAGTTTGTTGGTGATCCGACCTATAAGCAGTGGATTGCCAGGGAAACCAATGAGATCATCCATTGCTCATGACGGAACTTTATTCGTCTATAGATAATTCAAACCTTGGTCCTATCGAATGCTATACCAGGTCCGTGAAGCATATTTATTCCCGAGTTATAAAATAATGGGGACTGCTTATTGAGATCGTCAGTTGAGGGGTCGTGTCATTATGCTAATTCTACCTTAATTTACCCATCTATGAGACATATGGAGAGACATATGGATCCATTTAAGCTGCCAACTCATATGATAGATTTTATGCCATTTTAATAAAAATAAAAAATAGGGTAGGGCGGGAAGAAAAACGACCAAGGTGAACCTAAACTACACAACCATCATAGCTCCCCCACCCCCAATATAGGATCCGGAGCACGGTGCAAAGTAGACGAGATGTTCAGGTGTCAGGCTCTCTGGGTCCTGCGGTCGGTGGAAGAAAGATCGGCCTCTTCAGCCTCTTTACGCCGGTCGCGAGAAAGTATATCCGTAGACCGGTTGCGAAGGTCTTGAGCAATCTTCCTGTGAAGTCTTTCCCTTCGAAACGATGACCAGATGCCGTCTGACCGGCGTGCCCGTGACCCTAAAGATATGAAGTAATCCAAAAGGTGCATCTCGGTCTCCGGTTGACGGTTCTTTTGCCGGGCGGCGTCAATTTGGGACAATAGGGAGAGGGTTCCGAACAGGTAAAGACTCAGATGGGTGATGCGCCTTAAGAAGAACTGTTTTTCGGCTACCCGCCGGCCGTAAACCATCAATCCCGCTGCCAGCATCCACCGCAGCAGGACCGTATTGAACCATGCAAAGCGCTTGGCACGATTCATGGTGCGTAGATTAAAGCGCAGTTTCCATCGCGGTGGTAAAATCAATTCTTTCATTACAAACCGGATTTGCGACAGTATCCCGTTAGTTTCCGACCGTATCCGTTTGCCTAGTTTGCGCATAAGGGTCAATGCCGGATAAATGGAGTGGATTTCCGTTGTGCCCTCGAAAATGGTGGTGACGCGAAAATCCCGCATCCGTTTTTCGTAAGGCTGTGTGGTAAGATACCCGGAACCGCCGGCCACCTGCAGGGCATCGTAAAGCGTCTCCCATGCCCGTGTGGTTCCGAAGAGCTTACAGTGAGACGATTCAATGGCCACCGGCGCGAGGGGATCTTTTTCCAATATGGCGGCGGTATATGACGTCATGGCCGAGGCGACCTCACCATTCACTCTGGCGCGGACAATTTTTTCCTGGATCAGTTCGAAGTTGCCTATGGGAACACCGAACTGGGTGCGCTGCTCTGCTCGCCTGCCCATGTCCTCCAGAGATTGCATCATCATTCCGGTCGATCCGGCGCCGAGAGCGAGACGTCCAAAGTTCAATATGGTCATGGCGATTTTGAATCCGTCCCCCGGCTCTCCCAGCAGGTTCTCCCGTAGTACGCGGACATCCTTGAATCGGACAGCGGCCGTAGAGCTTGCCTTCAACCCCATTTTTGGCATGTCCTTGCCGATTCGCACGCCTTCCCAGTCGGTCTCAACGATAAAGGCCCCCATAAAACCGGGCTCTTCTGTGTTCATCTGAGCAAACACTGTCATGGCGCCGGCCAGATTGGCATTGGTGATGTAGGTTTTGCTGCCGTTCAGGATGTAGTGACGGCCGTCGGGCGACAGCGTTGCGGTCGCTTGAATGTTGCGTGCATCCGATCCGGTATTCGGTTCGGTGAGGGCATAAGAAAAGATCATGTCGCCTGAAGCAGCCGGAACCAGGTACTTTTGTTTTTGTGCGTCCGTCCCGAAAAGGACAATCCCTTTCACACCAATGGACAGATGCGCCAGGGCCGTAAAACCGAGCGCCATGCCACTGGCCATTGTCTGTTCGACAATTTTCAAGTACTCGCGCAGACGCAATCCCAATCCGCCATACGCTTTCGGTATGGTCAACCCGAAAAAACCGATCTTCCTCATCTCTTGTATTATCGCACTATGGGTTTCCAGCGCCTCGGTATCGGTGTCGGGATATGCTCTGCTGATTTCCACGTAGCGTTCGACGATTTCTGACACCGCATCGGAAGACGCTGCCTTTCCAACCTCCGGTAAATCGTTGAGCGCCAATCCTTCAAGATACAGATTCTTTAGATATTTTTTCGGCTCCATGCATCAATTCCCTTTGGTCCACAGTGCATACGTACCGCTGCCACTTAACACGTTGATCACATCAGCATACGTCGCAATATTATTTCAATTATTGTTTCAGTCAGTTGGGCAGGTATTTCCTTACAAGAACAATTATTTTCGCGGCAACAGTCAGTCCTTTTCGCAAGGTGATTACCAAGACGCATAGCGAATGGTAAATGCGGCCTGATCTGAACATATATAGGGGGTAATGAAATATAAGGATTATCTATGTCAAACCTTCATGGTCAGTATAATCTTACCAATGTGTTTGCTGCTCTCCATGAGTTTATGAGATTCGGCTGCATCTTCCATGGGAAAACGGGCAGCTATGATGGGTTTAATTTTTCCGTTTTCTATGAGCGGCCAGATGCGGCTGCGCAGTTTTTCTGCAATTTTTGCCTTAAACTCCGAAGATCTTGGGCGAAGCGTGGCGCCGGTGATCATCAATCGCTTGAGCAATAGGGGCATCATATCAATCTCAACTCGCGCTCCCTTAATAAATGAAAGACTCGCGATACGCCCATCCTTAGCGGCGAGCTTCAGATTACGATCCACATAATCACCGCCGACAATGTCCAGAATCACATCCACACCGCGACCGTCGGTGGCTTCCTTAAAGACGTTGACAAAATCCTGCTCCTTGTAATTGACAGCTATATCAGCGCCAAGGCGTTGACAGCTCTCGCATTTTTCAGCACTGCCGGCCGTTGCATAGACCTCCGCCCCAAAATCTTTCGCCATCTGTATAGCCGTTGTGCCGATTCCGCTGCTTCCACCATGTACCAGGAAACTTTCACCATGTTTGAGTTTCGCACGATCAAACACATTGGACCAGACGGTAAAAAAAGTCTCAGGCAGCGCAGCCGCCTCTTCTATCGCCAACCCCTCCGGCACCGGAAGACACTGACCCGCCGAGACGGTAACGTACTGCGCATACCCCCCGCCATTGGTCAGTGCGCAAACCCGATCCGAGACAGACCAGGATGACACATTGATACCGGTGGCCGTTACTTCACCGGCCACCTCAAGCCCCAGAATCGGTGATGCACCGGGCGGAGGCGGATAGAGCCCCTGTCGCTGAAGGATATCAGGCCGGTTGACGCCGGCTGCGTGAACTTTGATCAACACTTCATCTTGGCAAGGTTCCGGCACATCGCCTTCTTTGATTTGCAAGACTTCCGGTCCACCAAATGTAGAATAATGAATGTAAAGCATGTTGGAAAATTCCCCCAAAGCATATTGCCAGTTGACCCGATAAAGCGATCATCTTAAATCCCATCGTTTCAGAAGTCGGAATGCTCCGCTTAAAGTGCGGCAGCAAGCATGAAACCTTATGCAGCTGTGGGATTTAAACAACCACGAATCAAATCAACGCTTCATCATGATTATCCGACCATCCGGCGATTCCAGAGGAACACCCCCAGGCCTAAAAAGATCGCACCTGCAGCAGTGGCAAAAATGGCCGGGAAACCAAAAATCTCGCCCAATTGCCCCATGGTGAGGGAGCCCAAGAACAGGCCCGTGTCAACGCCGCCGGTGAGGATACCGGTTACCTTTCCCCGATTAGCAGCGGCAATGGGGCGAATCGTCAAGGCGATGAGGCTCGGAAAAAGCAGACCGTGTCCCAGGCCCGCCACAAAACCGGTTCCGGCCAAACCCACGGTTGAGGACACTTGAATCAAGCAAACAAATCCCGTCCCGGCAATCATCAGCGCCACTGGAATCAAGCGCTTTTCGCCAAACCTGTCGGCCAACTTACCACCGAACAACCGGGATATTACCGCAGCAGTCGAATAGGAAACAAAGTAGGCGGACACAGGCATGGCGCCGGCTTTGGCAAATGGTGCCACAAAACCGCCGTGGGCGGCAAATGCCACACCGAAACAAAGGCAAATAAACGCCATGCGCCATACCAGACCGATTCGCAGCGCCGTCATGAAGCCGCTTCGTGCTTCAACATCAGTCTCTCTAAAATTATCTTTCAAGGGTAACAGAAAGAAAAAACCCGCAGTGAAAAACACCGCCGCCACCAGAAACAATGCGTTAAAACCCCATTGGTGAATGATGCTTTCCCCAACCACCGGGCCGATGGCAATGCCCATCAACGGCATGACGCCGAAAACACCCAACCCTTCGTTGAGTCGCGAAACTGGCGCCAAATCGGCCGCCATGGTCAAAGAGGCAATAATGCACAATGCTATACCGGTGCCGAAAATGAGCCGCAGGAACACAAGAATCGGGTAAACCTGCCCAATGGGGCCATCAAAAAAAAGATGTGCGATACTGACAGCAATCATCAACAGCCCCCCGACTGCCATGCTGCCCTTGCGTCCCAGGTGATCCACCAAACCGGAAGTCCAAGGACGCAGCGCTACAGCCGAAAGGGACATAATACCCATGAGAATGCCGATGTCCGATTTACTGCCCCCCAGTTCCAGAACATATAGGGGAAAAAGATAAAAGACACCGATACCCGTGGTCAGCAACAGACCACTGGCCAACAATAAGACAAATTCTCTGGTATATAACGGCGCTTTTGATAACGTTTCTAGACGATCCATTCTATATTCCGATCAGGGAAATAAATTTAGGTAGTTCAAAACGACCGCTTGGGCGAGCTAAATTCCTAAGCATTTACCTATAATATCCCTTACGATTATTTCACAACAAGAATCACCGGATCCATGAATTGTTGGCACAGGATACAACAAAAAAGGGCGTCAGTATCTAACTGAAGCCCTTTTAGGTATGTGAAATGGAAAAAATCATCGGCCCGTGGGCTACTACAATCTTTCTTTTTTTGGCCCAACCCACCGAAGCGATGATAGTTTCTTTAACCACACATGTTATTTCACGACGGTCAAGAGCATTTTAAATCGTTGTGTTGCTGTGACCGAATGGGGAACATTGGCCGGCATGACAACGACTTCGCCAGTGCCGACGGTGATCTCGTTCTCATCGATGACAACCGTGGCCTCGCCATCCAGGACTTGCACCATGGCATCGCCGGGTGCCGTGTGGGTGCTGATACCTTCACCAGCGTCGAAGGCAAACAGAGTCAGGCTGAGTGATGGTTTTTGAGCGAAAGTTCTGCTGACCACGCGACCCTCTTCATATTGGACTAGATCAGTCAGTTTTTGAACTTCCGAGAACGGTATATTTTTTATCCATACGGGTTTATCCACTGGGCCTCCTGTTTTTACTTTAAAGCCGGTGTCTTCGATCCATTTTTTTAGTTCCGCTTTTGGCGGTGTGGTCCCCACGCTCTTCACCTCTCCATTTATGATCAACGCAGGCAGCCCCCTGACTTGGTAGCTTGCGATTTGTTGGGCATCCCTGATGTGCTCAAGGTTGGCCGCCAGGCCCATATCCGACAAAATTTCCATCAAATCATTTTCAAGGCTGTCGCAAATATTGCAGCCGCCGCCCAGAACCTTTATCTCCAGTTCGTTGGATGGTCCGTCCTCTTCAAAAGGCTGGCCAAGAAACCTCCTGAACTCCCGGACAAAGGCGCGTCCATATTGATCTTGAACACTTTCAGGGATGTAGTTATTTTTCGAGAGCCTTTTGATCATTTCTCGCGCGATTGTATCATCCGATGCTTGGCCATATTGGCTGCCCATCTGCTCAAGAACCAATTTAAGTCCAACGAAACCGGTAAGATGTTTACCGATCTTTATCTGGCTGACTTCAGATATAGACATGTCACACTCCAGGTAACTATTTGTTTTCGCAAGCGGTATAATAACAAATAGTACAATATATTATTATGCGCATTGAGAAACTTAGGAGTCAAGTCTCCTGTGAACGAATGATGCCTATAACGCTCGAACAAAAACGTGTCTGGATCAATTCGATATGAAAAGATGGCTAAACCGCAAGACAGCCAAAATCCGTTATCGTGCTGATAATCGTTCCCCTATTAGAGAATATCGGTCATACACATATTCTCAGATGTTTCCAATCGTAAAACCGGGAAAGAGTGCACAGAAAACACCAAGTCCATTGCACCACTACCCGTTCATATTGTATCGTTGGGGATAGTGATTTAGTTAAAAATACAATAATACCTTGGAAGCAGAATATTTGACATATATCCTCTCACATTCCCCGAGTCGATTGGTATGATATTGTTGAAGATTGGTTAGAAGCATCACGCAAATAGCCTGCAATAGCTTAAAAAATTATCATGAATATTTTAACAGGTGTTACGATCAACCGATATCCCAAATTCATTGTTTTACTTGCAGCAGGGCTTGGTACAAGACTCAGGCCCTATACATATATGACGCCAAAACCCTTGTTGAAAGTAGATGGCATTCCTATACTTCTCTACTATCTAAACGAAATCAAAAAAACAAAAATAAAAAAGATAGTCATAATAACGAACCATCTTGAAAAGAAAATTAAAAACTGTGTTGAGAGTTATAATAAAAACGATTTCGATATAATCTTTTTAAGTCAGAATAAGTTAGATGGCAGTGCCGGTGCATTAAAGGTAGCAAAGAGTATAATAAAAGAGCACGAAAAGAGTTATTTTATTGTATCTGCCACTGATTATCTTATTCCAAAAAATTTCTTTATGAGTTTCATTGATTTCCACAAGAATGGAAATCAAGATATTACAGCTGCGATAAGAAAGATTGTACCGTCTATCGCCAAAGAGACCAATATTACAACATTAGGAGAACAAAATAGAATAATAAATATTTTGGAAAAGCCGGATGTGAAATTAGATAAACCCAGCTATATCTCCTCTTATCTGTTATATATTTTACCGACTCAAGGTATAAATTATTTAGATGATATTCACCTTTCAAAAAGGAATGAACTCGACTTAGCTGAACTTGTTAATATAATGATAAGAGAAAAATATAGAGCCAGGGGCTACCTAGTTGAAAAATTTTCGCATTGGGAAAAAAGGTATTTGGATCGATAAGGAATAGGTAGGCTCCTCAAAATTACCAGTTAAAGGAGGTGGTGGAATTGAGAAATCCCAAAGCCGCCATGGCATTGATCATAGCGATTTTTTTATACACTGCAGCCTCCGCATCAGATGAACATGTAGATGGCGTCTGGGTCAAAACGACCCATCCTGATCCTCAAAACATTTCCATTTTTTATGTGGAAAATGACAAAGTAAAAGCCATAGGTTACGGCCACATTACCAACAAGCCGGCCATCTGGTTCGCTGAGGGACGCATTTGGAAGGGGCTTTTGACATTGAAGTATCGTTATAGTCCAAATGCCATCCCCGCCGGTTGGGAGCGGAAAGGAACCATGCAACTGAAGGTATCGAAGGACGGCGCTTGGATGAGCGGCAGCGCCCGCTCCATATCAGGTGGCTGGACCGGCCGTGTTGAGTTTAAGCGCATGAATCGTAGACCCAGCTAAAACTGCAACCAAACCTTTGCTAAAAGCAAGATTCTCGCAGGTTAGGCAATAACTGCCAAGTTTCTCACATAAGCCGATAGGTCCAAACTATCCCTTGCCAAGTAACAAACCCGGGGTTATTATTATGCATGGCTTGATTACAGCGCAATCAAACCATGTTCCCATTCGTACCTGGGCCTTGATATAGGGCGCTGCATGTTATAAAGCCTTAAAAGGCCTTTAGCGCAGGGCAGAATCGTTCATTTACATCTGATTCTGCCCTTTAACTTTTTTAGGTGCGGATACCTGATAGTATGTCGATCATCTGCCAACTCACACTCCCTCCTTAAGTTGCCCCGTGCCACTACACCACCAGGGTTGTTTAAAGGCTAATGACACGCTCATTATTGTGTCAAAGAGCAACTGCATTGAACCCGATGGATGACTGGAATAGAATACTCGGCGGTAGTAGGGATAGTGTTTTTTATGTCGACTATACCTTTAATGGATGACCCTTTTACTTAGAATTGAGCAAAATAAGCCGGCACCTATGTTCTGGTGCCGGTTTATTTTGCATCGACGGTATTTTCTGCACCGGTCCTTGATGTCGGCAAAACTGCTAAGACCAGGCGTTTACCGCATATCATTGAATAATTTTCCAATTGCCGTCCGGTTGCCTGCAAGCAGTGCCATAAGCCTGCTGTTGCGCACCACCTACGGTGATGGTTTGGTTGTACTCTCTGCAATAGCGACCCTCAGCAGTCTTGTAGGTTTGTGTGGGGGTTATTGCGCCGTTATTACCCGTATCCGGGTTTTGCCATGATGTCGTGGCGTTCGTTTGGGTATGCTCAAGTGCATACTGAGCGTTGCGTTCCATGGCCAGCCGGTCGGACTGGTCCAGCGAAAATCCTACCTCCCGGCCGATGAGGGCACCTGCAAGGGTACCCACAGCCACCGCAATGAGTTTGCCGTCGCCCTTGCCGAACTGTGCGCCTGCCAGAGCACCAGCGCCTGCACCGATGAGGGTACCGCCGGACTCCTTCGGTCCCATGCCGGTACATCCCGTTGCAATTGTAATAGATAGTATCACCATTGCGGCGATAGCTTGTTTCATCGAAATCTTAGATGGATATATTTTTTTGTATTGGTTGGTCTTCATTTTGTCCTCCCTTATATAAAAAAGGCCTTACACATCCTATATTTGGGAATATAATCCCAAATATAGGATGTGTCAAATTCATATCCCATCATGTCATGTTTCGACAAGCTCAGGATCTGTTGGCCCGATAGGTTCACCCAATATCTGTGAAAAAGGGTGGTCAAATTTCATAGGTTCATCAGTGGATGCCCCGAATTCATAAACGAACATATTACGAGTTTGGTGATGTATTGATTGATTTGATTCGTATGCGACGACCTGCGCCACTAAATAATTTACTCCACTGTTTAATCTGAACCACTATTGTTCGGTTGGTTGCGACATCGTAAGGATAAAAACAGGGTAGGGCGGGAAAGAAACGAAGCTACAAGATTAATCTTGGTTTGTGAATACTGGAGCTGCCTTTGTTGAGTTATTCTTTGGTATCAGTTCCTTTATCATCCAGCACCTGGCGTATGGTTGTTGCAATCTCTCCGGTGGTCAACGGTTTCATGACGACTTTATCAACCTGTACCGATTTTAAGATTTCAGAGGTGGTTTGGGTAGCTAGGCCGGTCATGATGAGAATGGGGAGATTGGGTCTAATCTCGCGAATTTTTCTGGCCAGTTCATCTCCGGTCATTTGAGGCATGGTAAAGTCGGTGATCACCAGATCATACTGGTGGGGACTCTGGCTGAATTTTTCATAGGCTTCTTTTCCAGAAGCACTGACATCCACAGCGTAACCAAGTTTTTCCAGCATCTGTCTACCACTCTCGAGCAGCTTGACTTCGTCATCCACAAACAACAACGTTTCGTTTCCGCCTGGTATGGGAACCGGCTGATCAGCCTTTTGATCGGCCTGAGTTTCCATCACTGGCAAATAGACATGAAATATTGTGCCCTGGTTCGGTTCACTGTAAACAGTGATGCTGCCGCCGCAGCTTTCTACGATGCCATGAGCCACCGAAAGTCCCATACCGGTGCCTTCTCCCTTTTCCTTGGTCGTAAAAAAGGGGTCGAATATGCGATCGATGATGTCGGGCGGAATTCCTGCTCCAGTATCGCTGACAGAGATTTTAACATAGGCATTGGGATTCAACCCTGGGTGAAACTGGGTAAAGTCTTCATCCAGATCCACATTGTCTAAAGCAATGGTCAGCGTACCCCCTCTCTCTTTCATGGCGTGGCCGGCATTGGTACATAGATTCATCATCACCTGATGGATTTGAGTGGGATCTGCCAGCACTATGGACTCGGATTCAATCATTGTTTTAATCTCAATGGTGGCGGGCAGCGAAGCTCTGATAAACTTGGCAACCTCTTTGATGATGAGGTGGATTTGTACTGGATAAAGCTTCTGTTCACCCTGGCGGCTGAAGGTTAATATCTGATTGACCAGATACGCAGCCCTTTGGGAAGCTTCCAAAATGGTTGTCAAACTCGTATGAAGCTCGGTTCCAGCTTTTGATTGTTTGAGGGCGGTTTCCACATGCCATAATATGACCATCAGGATATTGTTAAAGTCATGGGCGATGCCGCCGGCGAGGGTTCCAATGGCTTCCATCTTATAGGCTTGGCGTAGATTTTTTTCCATCTGATGGATATCGGTGATATCGCGCGCGGAGACCACATAGCCAATAATGCCTCCTTTTTTAGTCTGCTCAAAATGTGGATAATAGACGATATGGATATACCTTTTTCTTCCATCGGGACGTGGACGCCATACCTGATATCGAACCTCTTTGCCGGCCATACAGATTTCGGCCCGTGGTTTTATTTCATTTTCAAAGAAATCCCGCCCCACAACGTCAGTCACCTTCCGACCGATAACCTCCTCAGGTTGCTTGCCATTGGACTCAGCATAAGAGCGGCTGACAGCCTTGTACCGATAGTCTGTTCCCACCAGGGCCATGGAATCGATGGAGGCGGATACGATGTGTTTGTAGGTGTCTAACTCTTCTTGCTCTTGCTTCCGTAATATTTCGATCCGTTTGATGATGAAGAGCATCAGGATCGCCCCAACACTTACCAGGACTAAGCTGCTAAGAATTTGAACAAGATCCTTTGACGCGGTGTTTTCTAAATACGTCACTATGATAATGCGGGACAATAAGATCCAAAGCGCTCCAAAAAGCGCATATCCCACAGATATTTTTATGGATATCGGATGTTGCATAGATCGAACCTCCTGCTTTGTCCAATGGAAGAGTGCAACTGCAAACACTTAATATAAACATTGAGGACAGGTCCATCATTGTAAACGTTCAATGCCGATATATCGGAGGTACAGGTTCGAATTTCCCACACCAGTCATTCTCCTCTCGCCTGCATCATGAAATCAACCTGGATGTCATCACCAAGGTAGGGGACGTGGACAAGATCCTGGCAGGATCACACACCCTATGAATTCGTCACCCTTGACACTCAAACTCAACGGTTACAGTTTATTCATACGTTCCAATTAAGCTGGACGACAGCACTGCTTATTGAAGAAAACATGACATGAAGTACCCATCACCTCAAGAGTTCGCAACTTTCTTCAAGCGGTTACCCCGCTGGGTGATCCTGCTTATACTGGTGATGCTCTATGTGAGATTCGTCATAGTCGGATTCTGGAGTATGATGTAAACTGCTCATTGAGTAGGTTCTTGAAAGAACAGCCTCTCTTGTGGTACCGAATCTGTGGCGCTCACCGCCATTATCCAACTTTTCCATAGCAGTGACGATGAACCACCACCATTAACAGGAAATCATTTCGATGACATACAATTTTGACCCTGACCGCTGGTATGAAAGGGAACTGGCTTTCCTGACTCAAAAGCTGAAATCGGGCTCTCTAACGGAAAAAGAGTTTGAACAATCCGTCTCTACTCTTGATTTACAATATGAGAAGATGGTCGACCGCCTTGACGGAATATACCGTATACCATCAAAGTGAAAACGAAAATCAAAGGGAAAGCGTCTATCCCATAATTTCAGAAAAGCGACAACGGAGACTTGACCCTCACCCTGAGTACTTGCTGCAAATAAAATAGCATGTAGAAGAGGTAGGGGACTTCATTTTGCCCCCCCGACTGTCGATGTGAGTAAATATTGTGTGTAATAGACAGAATGGGTCGAAATTGGCTATATATACCGAAATAACAAAAGCCTACCGTTGATACGATAGGCTTTCTAATATGTGGTGCCGAAGTCAGAAATTAGCTTCACACACTCTTCTTTTTCCGCAACACTATGATAAAGAGCAATATAACAACAATCCCAAGCAGTGGTCCAAAAATTTGTACATTGGCTGCGATAAACATGGCTTTGCCCACCAGCTTTGGTGTTCGGCATCTGTGGCCGGTATCATGCCAAGTGCGTCGCCCACTCTTGAGATGATGCGATAGACCAACCTGCCCTCAGGTATCACCTCGTGGCATGACAGACAAACACCCTGACGCTCCATGTTTTCGCGGACTTCTTTGGGCAGGGGGCCGTCAAGCGGCCAATGATGGCCTACGGTTTGCAGCTGCTCATTCTCTCTGTTGACAACATTGTCGAGATCCATGGGTAGATCGGGGATCGGACTGATCTGGTATTGAGCCGTGTTTGTGATCAGTTCTCCCTTTTCGTTCATGATGTCCACGTAAACACCGTTAACATAGCCCCGGAGATAGCGTCCATCGTGGGTTCCGTATCCCAGGGCTTTGGTCCGGGCATGGCAGGAGGTGCAGTCTCGGGCACGCCAGTCCACTGTGTGAGGCGCTGCCGGTGCCATGTCCAGCCCCCGTTGTCCCTTGGCTCCGCCTCCCTCCGTATTTTCCGCCGTACGCCAGATTTTATTATTGATCAATACTTCTCCATCCGGTGCTACGACAGTAGTAATCTGTTGACAGCCGGGGATAATAGGACTGACACGGCCTTCTCCGTTGATGCCCAGAACGGGGTCTTCCCATCGCAGATAGGAACGGTTCTCGCTGGTTTTTCCAAAAGCCACCCCGGGAGCTGTAGGCGGCGGCACCCCGCGCATGGACTCGGCTGTGTGCCCATTGGAAAAATTTGTATTACCGCTGGCTACCCAGTCAGTGGCTTTCTTATCTCCGGAAAAATCAATTTTAACATGGCACCCGTTGCACTGGGGAGCCCAGGCGGAATGACAGCCATAGCACTCGATGGAATCCATGTGCTTTTTAGCCTGGATCTTGGCCGAAATGGCCCTGGCGGGATTTCTCCATTTTCTGGAGCGGGCCAATGATTTGAGGGTAGGCACTTCGAAGTCCAGGCCGGATGCGGAATGAACAACTACCTTCTCCCCCTCCCGAACCACATTATTAAAGGGATTGCCGCGGACAGTGAGGAGATAACCATCCTTGGCTTCGTAAGTTGTGCTATATTGACTGTGGGTGGACAAAGGTTCTTTTGACAGGCCCCTTGCCTTGTTCATATCCGGGGGATTGCCGAACTCATCTCCCCAACCCAGGGGAAGCTCCCATGGATAATTGGTTGCTGTACCGTGGCAATCCGAACATTCGATCTCCACATTGGCCAACAGCGTCCCAGTGATATTGCCATTGCCGTGCATCGAGGTCGTGGTATGGCAATCTTGGCAAAGTAGTCCACCCTCGGGATTTCCATCCCGGGATTCCAACCTATGATGAACGTCGTCTTTGATAAATTGGTAAAATTTTGTATGTAGTTTGGGTTGTTTGCTACCTTTGGCACTGAAGGGGCTGCCGTAAGGGAACTCCATCAATCCTTGATATGAAACCCCGATCCTCTTTCCTCGGTTGTGGCATGAGACACAGGTTTCATGGGGGATGCCCGAATATACCTTGCCGTTGGCGACTACTTTGGTTTTACGCGAAGATTGGATAGAGTGCACCATGGCATGCCCGGATTCATCGCGTTTTACAGTTGGATCACCGCCTTCATAAAGCCCGGCGTTGTTGTAAGGGATATGACAGGCGGCACAACCCATGCCACGAAAATCGCCTCGCTTGTCACGACCTTTGACACCCACATGACAGCGCTGACAGTCGGTGCGCACATAAGTGTAAATGGCTTCCCAAGGTTTCTCTTTAAGATTGTCCACGTCAGTCTTGGGCACCTGCTTCAATGAGGTCGGAAAGTTGTCCGGGAATTGTTTCATTAGGGCCTGGGTATATTCCTTATATGCAGGCGTGCCGAATACCGGTGTCGGCCCGTCCGGATCGTCCACGTCGTAATTACCGTATTTTTTAGTGTAGCCTGTGCTTGCCGGTCCCCATCCCCATAATGCACCCTGGATTTTTCCCGCTTCGGTCTGCATGATGGAGCGATACTGGGCATAAGTCCATTCCTTATGACATTGACCGCAAGTTTTCTCATTGACCCAGACCGAGCCAGAATGAACCACAAATTCGCTAAGCAGGCTGCCCTGGGGTGCGCCTGTATGAGCGATCTTGGCATCTTTTTCTTCTTTTGGATTCCCTCCGTGGCAAATCACGCACCCGTTGGGATCTCCCTGGCTGGAACCCAACTCGTATATTCGCTTAGCCATCTTGGAGTCGTGAGCCCGGATGGGTTCGATGCCGCTGTGGCATTTTCCAGGTGCCATGCATCCCGTGTTGGGTGCTGGATAACCTGCAGGGTCCATACTCTGCAACGGTGCAGCGTGGCTCAGACATACGGAAAAAGAAAGGCCGGCCCCTAAAAACAACGAAGCCAGCCTTAACCATGCGTCCTTCAAAGATATATGCGGCATGTGTCCCTCCTATTGTGGGTATTTGATAGGCAAAGAACAACAGCAACCGATGATGAAGCAGCTCCAGCGGGAATTAACAGAATTAAGATTGTGATAGATTGAATATCTCAAGTCTAAGGGGTAATTGAGAGACGTGTCAAAACATTTTTATGTTAGAATTCTTAGCATAACAAAGCGCTGTTTTCAGCGGATGCTGCCTTTTGCTCGCCGCTGCAAAAGCCTTGTTAGACACCCGATATCAATTTGAGGGATATATTTCTCGGCCACGAGACGTAAAAGAGATTCCTTGTGATGATTTCGTACTGATCATTATTGATTCAACAATAGGTGGATTAACAAATTTATCGGATCGCCACTCAATTATAAAATTGGCGCCCGACCCACCACTTTTGTCTTTTTCTGGTATGATAAAGCGCAAGGATTCTAATGACTTTAACTCAATTGTCTCATCAATATAATTTTTTAATAATCGACCTTGTGTCTCGTAATAGTCGACCAAGATTATTTTAATTTTATTTTTTGGATCAACATTTCTGATGCTCAATGTTACAGTCAATGGGAAAGGGGCCTCTTTATTCCCGCTGTAGATGTGTGAATAGGCGGGCACATAAAGAACCTGCCCTTTCGATAGCCCTTTATTTTTTTCACCAGCATGTAATTGAATAGGGGAAATCAAATAAATGCATATTATGAGAATATAATATTTATAAGAAATTATTTTCGACATCACGACTCTCCATTTCTATTTTAGTCGACCGCGTTTTTTTATAACCGGCTCGATTAGAACCACATTGTTATGAATAATCGTCTTCATTATTAGAAAACGTATGATATTTTACACATTTTGAGGAGGTAGCCCTCAATCTGGTATGGTTTGTGTCACCACACCCCAAACCTAATACCGTACCAGTGAAAAAACTGAACAAAGCAACGCCAAACAAGATGCTCACTTCAACCCACGACGTAAAACCTCGTCGGTGAGCGTGATTTTTCTTTCTGTACTCGAATACACAATCCAAATAATTTATTCATTATACAGTACGTACTCTTTTCTTATCCCTAACCTTTTCAATCGTGATTCCAGAGTCGTCGGTTTTATATCCAGAATATTGGCAGCACCATCTTCTCCTCTTATTTTGCCATTACAATGTTTTAATACCTTTAGAATATGCTGACTTTCCAACTCTTTTAATGTCATAAACAGGGGTGAATTAAACGTTTCAGTATCAATCGAATAATTGTTGCTCTTTTCAATCGATACGCGAAGGGTCTTTTCCTCAGCCAATATGACAGCTTTTTCGATAACATGTTCGAGTTCACGAACATTCCCGGGCCAATTGTAATTCGTCATTTCATCAAGGCTGTCTTTTGCAATAGTCTCAATGTTTTTATGCATTTTTTTAGAAAATTTCTTCAAAAAATGTTCCGCTATTAATGGAATATCCTCTTTCCGATTTCTTAAGGGTGGCAAATGGATAGGAAATACATTCAGTCGGTAGAATAGATCCGATCGAAACTCTCCTTCTGAAATCATCTTAAGAAGGTCACGATTGGTTGCTGCAATAATCCGGATCGAAATTCTAAGAGTATTCTTTCCACCAATACGTTCGATTTCCTTGTCCTGAAGAACGCGTAATATTTTTGCCTGGAGCTCTACAGACAGTTCTCCTATCTCATCAAGAAAAATCGTACGATCATTGGCAAGTTCAAACTTTCCAGCTCGTCTTTCTGTAGCACCTGTAAAACTTCACTTTTC
>JAAUYD010042615.1_pt1 | contig 16748 bp, 11 predicted proteins | sample 7278101 | NCBI WGS metagenome assembly JAAUYD01 (sample SAMN14350128, study PRJNA611818) | marine sediment metagenome | isolation source: surface marine sediment (0.6m) | place: French Polynesia: Moorea | collected 2018-08 | reverse complement strand
GCTAAGGCACTTCGCGCCGGGGTCGATCGAGGCTAGTGCGCGGCCCGGGGCTCGTCGAGGGCGCCCCGTCGCGAAGCCGTCCGCCCGATCCTACGCGTCCTCGATCGAGATCACGCGGTTCGGGCAGTAGCGCACCGCCGCCTCGAGCTTCGTGCGCAGCGCCTCCGGCGGGGCCTCGAGCACGACCTCGACGCGGTCGTAGCCGTCGTCGCGCTCGACCACGCGAAAGATCTCGGGCGCCTCCTCCTGGCACACCGCGTGGCCCTGGCAGAGATCGAGATCGACCCGCACGCGCATCACCGCCCTCCTAGCGCCGCCGGTAGCGCAGCAGGCACGGCTCGCTCGGCCGCAGGATCAGCGAGGGCATCACGTCGCGATAGCTCTCGGGCGGATCGACCGGCTCGAGGTCGTAGCGGGCGAGCAGCGCACAGAAGATCGACTTGACCTGCAGGAACGCGAAGGCGTTGCCCACGCACTTGCGGCGGCCGCCGCCGAAGGGGATCTCGGCGAAGACGCTCTCGGGCCGGGGCCGCGTGGGGTCGAAGCGCTCGGGGTCGGGGAAGTGCTCGGGCACGCGATGCGCCACGTACGGCGAGAGCGTCAGCACCGTGCCCGACTCGAACACGTGCCCCTTGAACTCGAACGGCTGCATCACGGCCCGCTGCAGCGTGACGAGCGGCGGATGCAGCCGCAGCACCTCGCCGATGAAGCCGTCGAGCGCCGGGAGCTCGCGGAGCCCCGCCATCGAGAGGTCGCCACCCGGCTGGTACACGCCCTCGATCTCGCGCACGAGCGGCGGCACGTGCTCGGGGTGCCGCGCCACCTCGACCGCCGTCCAGCTCGCCGTGTTCGAGCTGGTGTGGAAGCCCGCGAACATGATCCACACGACCATGCCCGGGATCAGCTCGTCGGCGAGGGCGCTGCCGTCGCGGTAGCGGGCGTTCAGGAAGACGTCGAGCATGTCGGGGTGCGGGCGATCGTCGCGACGCCGCGCCTCGACGGTCTTCATCAGCAGATCCTGCAGGCGGGCTCGCGCCTTGTCGCGGTTGGCGAAGACCTCCGACTCGGAGTGCGCGTCGACGATCGCCTGGGGCGAGATCGCCTGCTCGAGATCGTGGAAGAGCTCTCCGAACTCGTCGGTCAGCGTCGCGCGAAACTCCGAGCCCATCAGGCAGTGGGTCGAGGTGCGCAGCACCAGATCCTTGAACGCCTCGTAGAAGTCCTTCTCGCCCTCGTCGCCCCAGTCGGCGACGAACGCCTCGACCTCGCGGGCGATCACCCGGGCGTAGCCCTTCATCTTGTCGGGGCGCAGCGCGTTGGAGAGGAACTTGACCTGCTGTCGCTCGATCTCGAGGGGCGCGCCGTACTGGATGCCCTCACCGAAGACCGGGACCATGTACTTGTAGGGCTCGGCGGCCGAGAGCTGCTCGTCGGGCGCGCGGTACACCGCCTCGTGCGCGTCGGGCCCGACCATCAGCACGTTGCGCACGCCGCCCAGATCGAACTCGGCGAGCTCGCCGCACTCGCGCCACGCCCGCAGCATGAAGGCCGCGGGCATGGCCATGAACTCTTCGTAGTGGCCCGTGCCGGGCTTGGCACCGGACACCTTCGGGATCGACGAGTCGGCCATCACGCGATGGTACCTCGGTCGGCGGCCGGCTCGGACGGGGCCCGCCCGCTTCCTTCCTCAGCCAGATCCGCGAGGCAGCCCGCCCGCGCCTCGCCCCCTACTGCGGCTCGATGTAGTTGATCGCGAGCCCGGCGCGCTTGTCGAGGCTGTTGAGGAAGGGCATCTCCTCCTCGCGGATCATGTGCTGGAGACGGGGCGTCATCCACGCGAGGTGCTTGCGCTCGTCGGGCTTCGCCGTCCGCAGCCGGTAGAGCAGGTTGGCCATCAGCTGCTCGCGGAGACCGTCGAAGTTCACCTCGTACATCATCTCGTCGAAGAGGCCCTCGCCGCTCTCGCCGGCGAAGATCTGCTGGACGATCTCACCCTTGTCGACGTCCCAGTTCTCGCCGAGGTCGACCAGGAACGAGCAGTGCTGACGCAGCCCCTCGAAGCGCGCGTCGTCGTTCATCATGTTTCGGAAGCCGCTGATCGGCCAGAGGCCGAACGCGGGCCGGACCGAATGCGGCACGATGTCGACGATGTCGAAGCGACCGCTCGACTCGACCTCGAGGTTGTGCATGTTCTTGAAGTCGCCGACCGGCAGGCGGGTGCCGCTCAGCGGGACGAAGCCGTCGAGCGGGTTCGCGATCGAGAGCGCCGAGCAGTCGAAGGGGATGAACGCGCCGCGCAGCGTCTTCAGGAACTCGCTGCCATGGAGCATCTGGCTGACGCCGGGCAGGAAGCGCTGGACCCAGCGCGGCAGGCTGCCGTCGTTCAGCGCCTCGGCGCGGCCCCCCCTGAACTCGCGCGGGGTCTCCTCGATGCCGTCGAAGGGCGCACCGAGGCCCACTGCGAGGGCCACCGGGCTGTAGCGATGCACGCGCCCGCTGCGCGGCGAGTAGAGGAAGCGCCGCTTGTCCTTCACGCGCACGCGTCGCATGCCGAGCTGCATCGCGCGCAGCGCGACCAGGCCCCCCTGGCTGTGACCGATCAGGATCATCCGCGGCGCGAACGTGTCGAAGATGCGGTTGATGATCTTGAGCGCCTTGTCGTCGGCGATCGCGCGGCGCACACCCTCGTGGTCGACCTCGAAGTCGGGGATGAACGACGCGAGCTCGGTCCGGTAGCGCCCCTCGATCTCGACGAAGTGACGCACCGTCGACGTCTGCTTCAGACCCGCGAGGCGTCCTTCCGGGATGCCGAAGCTCTCGTCGAGCAGCCGCTCGAGGAAGTGCGACTCGGACATTCGCCGGGCGATCTGCTGCGCCGTGGGCGAGTCGTCGAGGGAGAAGATCTCGCGGATGACGTGAGGGCGGTCGTCGGCGCGACGGCAAGAGCTCTCGAGGTGATCGACCAGGGCGTCCACGGCGTGCTTGAACTTCACCGAGCGCGTGACCTGGATCTCCTCGAGCTTACGCCGCGAGTTCTCCTCGAGATCCTGCGCGGCCATGACGCCGACGTTCGTGCGCGTGACGACCCGACGCACCCGCTGCTCGCTCTCGAGGTGGTCGGTGAGGCCGCGCCCGCTCGAGGCCGGTCCGAAGGTGCCGGCGATGAACTCGACGAGGTAGTTCTTGGGCAGGATCGAAGGCCGAAGCGGCGCCGGCCCCGGGGCGCCCGCGCGCTGGCGAGCCAGCCAGGCCGGAGTGATCGATTCGGAGGCGCGATCGACGGCCTCTCGGATGCTGCGCGCGACGAATGCCATGGAAGGAGTGCCAGTACGCTCGGATCGTCTGTATCGAGATCGCCCTCGATTGTAGCGCCGTGCGAAAGGCGCCGCGCACGGCCGGCAGGCAGGACGCAGCGCGGTGGCTAACCTGCGAAGACGTCTGATCTTGCGCCGAGGCGAGGTAAAAAGTCCCATGGCCGACACCATGCGGGAGCAGCACTGCCGCCGCGAGGTCGCCGACCGCATCGGCATGGCGCTCGCGGGGGAGGGAGCATGATGGATCTCGATCAGTATCTCGAACGCATCGGCTACGGCGGTCCGATCGCAGTCGACGAGGCCTGCCTCGCCGCGATCCACCGGCACCACGCGCTGGCCATCCCCTACGAGAACGTCGACGTACAGCTGCGCCGGCCCCTCGACCTCGACCCCGCGCGCATCTTCGACAAGCTGGTCACGCGCCGGCGCGGCGGCTGGTGCTACGAGATGAACGGGCTGCTCGGCCAGGCGCTGGTCGCCGTCGGCTTCCGCGTCACCCGGCTGGCCGGTGGCGTCATGCGCTCGATCACCGGCGACATGGCGCTCGGCAACCACCTCGTGCTGCGCGTCGACCTCGACGAGCCCTGGATCGCCGACGTCGGCCTCGGTGATGGCGCGCTCGAGCCGATGCGTCTCGAGGCGGGCCCGATCGACCAGGGTGCCCGGAGCTTCGCGCTCGAGACGCTCGGCCCGGGCGAGTGGCGCTTCCGCAACCACGAGGGCGCGATCCCGCCCGACTTCGACTTCACGGAGACCCCCGACGAGCCGCGCCTCGAACGCACGTGCACGCAGCTGCAGGACGATCCGAGCTCGCTCTTCCGGCAGAACCTGATCGTCATGCGGCCCGTCGGTGACGCGGGGACCCACACCCTGCTCGGCCGCGTGTACACGGCGCCGGGCGCGGAGAAGCGCATCATCGGCGACGCAAGCGAGCTCGAGGCGCTGCTGAACGACGTGTTCGGGATCGACGACGCCGAGCTGCGGGCGCTGTGGCCTGCGGTGGCGGCGCGGCACGCGGAGCTCTTCGGCGACTAGTCAGCCCTTGCGTCGGCGGGCCGGCCGTGCCGGAGCAGGCACCCGGGCGTCGCCCCCGTGCAGTCGTTGCCCTCGAACGTGATCTCGCCGTTCACGAGGGTCCAGTGGTACCCCTCCGCCTTCTGCACGCGGCGCCACTCGTTCGCGGGCTGATCGTGCGCGATGTCGCCCGAGGTCCAGTCGGGTGCGCGCCGGATCCGTTCCGCGTCGTAGACGATCACGTCGGCGGCCATCCCCTCGATGAGCGCGCCCCGGTCGCGGAGCCCCGCAGCCCGGGCGGGCAGCCACGCGAGCTTGTGATGGGCGAGCTCGGCGCTCACGCAGCCCTCCTCCCGCACGAGCCACTCGAGCATGTCGGTCGTGAACGCGCCGCCGGTCGTGAACTTCGCGTGTGCCCCGCCGTCGGAGACCCCGGCCATCACGTAGGGCGACGCGAGCAGCTCGGCGACGTACTGCGGGTTGGTGCTCGTCGCGCTGCCCGTCAGGAAGCTCGTCTTCAGGTCTGCATCGAGGGAGAGATCGATGAAGAGCTCGACGGGGTGCACGCCGCGCTCCTTCGCGACGTCGCGCACCCGGCGCCCGACGAGCGGCGCCTGCTCGGGCGCACCCCGCGCGCCTTCGATGACGTAATCCTCGATGCCGCCGCCCAGCATCGCCACGGGGATGTGCCCGTCGTCGTACTCCTGGATCATCCGGCTGCGCGTCTCGGGGTCGCGCAGGTGGCGCATCTTGTCGGCCGGGCTGCCCTGGAGCGCGCGGTTCCAGGTCTTCGCCATGTCGAAGAGGTTCCACTCCTCGAGCATCACGTGGAAGGGCTGGCGCACCGTCACGCCCTGGCCGTAGACCGGCAGCCCGCGCCGATGACAGTCGGCGAGCCACTCGACGTAGCGTCGGTGCAGGTCGGGGTAGGCGTCGTTGGCCTGCACCACGTTGTAGAGCACGGGCCGCCCCGACACCTCGGCGAGGCGCTCGACCACCCGCATGTTGTCCTTCAGCGCGCGCTCGCTGACCTGCGTGATCTGGATGAAGCCCTCGCCGCGTCGGGCGAGCGCGCGGCCGAGCGCCATCAGGTCGGCCTCGGCCATCGTGTCGGTCGCCATCGGCGTGCCGTCGAAGTCGGTCTGGGGCGTCCCCTCCCCCATGCGCTGGATCGACCAGCCGCAAGCGCCGGCGTGCATCGCCTCGTCGAGCAGCGCATCGATCGCGGCCTGCTCGTCGGGCGTCGGGCGCCGGTGCTTTGCCGCCTCGACGCCCATCACCCAGTACATGATCGGCAGGATCGCGGCGTAGCTCAGGCAGTTCACGCCCTTCGGTATGCGGCCCAGGCTGTCGAGCCACTCGGGGATCGTCACCCAGTCCCAGAGCATCCCCTCGCGCATGGCCTCGATGCCGATCGCCTCGGTGCGCGACATCGTGAGCATCGCGCGGTCGCGATCGTCGGGGCGCACCGGCGCGAAGCCGAAGCCGCAGTTGCCGAGCGCGACGGTCGTCACGCCGTGCCAGCCCGAGATCGTGCAGTACGGGTCCCACTGGATCTGCGCGTCGTAGTGGGTGTGCAGGTCGACGCAGCCCGGTGCGACGACGAGACCGTCGGCGTCGAGCACGCGCTCGGCGCGGGCCGCGTCGATGCGACCGATCTCGGCGATGCGCCCGCCGCGAATGCCCACGTCGCCGGTGAAGCCCGGAACACCCGTGCCGTCGATGACGCGACCGCCGCGAATCACCGTGTCGAGGTCGACCATCACCCCTCCCCTGCCGTGCGCGAGCCAGCGACAGCATCGCCGCTGAGGCCCGTGGCCTGCAAGGGATGGCTCGTGGGGTGAGGCTCCTAGTCCCTGCGCGTGTCCTCGTCCCTGAACAGGAGAGGCATCCCCGTGAGCGAGCCGGGCGTCGATGCGCTGCCGCACGAGAGGGTCGGACCGTCGGGCAGGAGCGCGATCGAGTAGATCTCCTCGTCGCCGTCGTCGAAGATCGCGCCGTCGTCGATGAAGAAGCCGGTGCCGTTGTAGGCGGCGCGCAGCAGGCCGTCGGGCTGGATGTTCATCCACACCGCATCGTCGTGGCTCTGGGCGTTGCTGCGGCCGCCCGCCGCGAGCAGGCTGCCGTCGGCGCGCAGGGCCACGGCGTTCAGCCACGACCCGCGACCGAAGCCGACGTCGGGGTTCGCGGTCAGCGGATCGCCGAGGGTGACGATGCCCGGCGCCGGGTAGTCGCCCCCCGGCCCGAAGGGGTTGGAGAAGCCGCCGAGGAACTCTTCGTCGGGCACGCCGTCGGCGTCGAGTCGCCAGAAGGCGGCCGACTCGAGCTGCTGACCGGTCGCGCTGCGCAGGCTCGTCGAGCCGGCCACGACGAGGCCTCCGTCGACGGGATCGACCAGCCCGGCGTTGCCCACGCCGATGCCGTCGAGGGCGCTGCCCTCGAAGAGGGCCCAGTTGTCGACGACGCCGCCGGTGCCCCAGGTCGCGTCGAGCTCGCCCTCGTCGTCGAACGCGACGATCTGCAGGTCGGGGCCGCCGCGCGCCGAGTTGAAGCCGACGCCGACCGTGAGCGCGCGGTCGCCATCGAGCACGACGTCGACGATCTCGTCGATGGGAGCAGCAGGGACGGTCACGTGCGTGACGACACCACCCGTCCCGAAGTCGCCGTCGAGCTCGAGCGCGGTCGTGAGTCGCACGAGCAGCCGCCGGCTGCCCGTCGCGCCGCTGCTCGAGCCGCCGATCCACGTGCGACCGGCGTCGTCGATCGTGATGTCCATGCCCCGGTCGACCAGCGTGAGGTCACCGGAGAGGCCGGCCGGCAGGTTCACGACCTCGAACGCCCCGGTCTCGTCGAGACGGGCGACGAGGATGTTGCTCTCGAAGGCGGTGTTCGAGACGCGCTGGGCGAGCACGGTGGCCGTTCCGTCGACGGGCGACACCGCGAGGCCGACCGCGAAGAGCGAGACGTCGTCGCCCACGTCGTCGGCGGCCAGATAGGCGACGCCGCGCTCACCGAAGTCGGGGTCGAGGCTGCCGTCCGCGAGCGCATGGCCGACGGCCAGGGCCACGCCGGTCGGCTCACGCAGAAGATAGAAGCTGTCGCCGACCGCTCCGACCGCGACCGTCTCGCAGGTGCCCTCGAAGTCGAGGTTCGCGTCGGTGGCCAGCGGCACGATGAAGCCGGCGCCGGCGCCGAAGTAGCGCGTCGAGTAGCTCGTCTCGACGAAGACCCGCTCGTCGTCGATCGCCTCGACGCGCAGGTCGGGATTGCGGCTGCCGTCGCTCTTCTGTGAGAGGTAGGCGACGCGGTAGAAGCTGTTGGCCTCGTCGGAGAGCTCGCGCCCCACCTCCTCGAAGCTGTCGACGAGGTCCTCGAGGCTCTCGACGAAGACCGAGCCGTCGGGGCCGAGCGCCTGGAGCGCCTCGCGATCGATCTCGGTGCCCACGCCGATCGAGAACGCCGTGATGTCCTCGATGGCGGCGACGGCCTCTTCGAGGGTGATGTCGTTCGCGTTGTGGCCACCGTCGGTGAAGGTGACGAGGGCCTGCGAGATGAACTCGACCTCGCCCTCGGCGAGCACGTCGACCGCCTCGTCCTCGAGCTCGTCGGCGGCCTGGATCACCGCCCCGTAGAGGTTGGTGCGGTCGTCGAAGACCTCGATGCGATCGACGTTGTCGAGCGCCTCGTAGAGCGAGACGGGGTCGTTCGAGAAGCCGAGCGGCCGGAACTGGCCGGATACGGGGTCTTCGATCGCCGCGGGCACCACGTCGTCGATGCCGTAGAAGAAGAGGATCGAGATGCGCGACGACGGATCCTGCGTGACCAGGTCGACGTACGCCTTGGCCGCCTCGATCTCGGCCGCCAGCGCCTCGGGGTCGCCCGAGATCGACGAGCTCAGGTCGAGCAGCAGCACCGAGAGCAGCTGGTAGACCCGCGGCAGCGGCAGCAGCTGCTGCTGCGCCTCGCTGGGCGAGATCGGCTCGTCGTTCTCGAAGAGGGCGAAGTCGTCGGCCGTGAGGCCGGGCAACGGATTGCCGCGCTGATCGACCACCTGGATCAGCAGCGAGACCCGCCCGGGCAGGTCGATGCGCAGCTCGCCGGCGACGTCGATGATCTCGCCGATGCGCGGCGTGTAGCCGCGGCCGCCCAGACCTTCGTTGCATCCGAGCACGAGTGCGAGAGTCGCCAGAACGACGAGCGCGAGTGAGCGGCGCATCCAGACCCCCATCGAGGCGTGCACGAGCGCGCGCGGCGACGCGGCGGCCGTGCCTCGCTCGAAGACCTTGGTTGCCTGGGGGGTTTCGCCACAGTCTATCGCTCCGGCGTCGATCCGGCACGGCGCGAGAGCCGCCCGGGCACCCGAATCGCGCCGAATCGAAGTCGCCCGGAACGCACCTCGGTGACGGTCCGCGCGCCGGGGCCCGCGAACGTGTCGCGCGTCACATCAGCGCCGCCGGAGCAGCGCGAGCAACGCGACGCCCGCGGCGAGCATCGCGGGTGTGGAGGGCTCGGGCGCGGGCGTGGCCGTGATCGTCCCCGAGAAGCCCGACCCCCCGGCGGCGCTGCCCACGTCGCCCGACGTCGACTGCGAGACGGCGAGCAGCTCGAGGGTGTACTGCCCGGGCGAGAACCAGCCGGCGTCGAGGACACCGTCGCTCACGCCGAGCCCGTTGTCGGTCAGGTCGTCGACCAGGACGTCCACGAAGCACAACCCGCCCACCTCGCAGATGAGGAGGCTCCCGAGGTGGCTGGTCTCGACGATCTCGACGCCAGGACCGTCGTAGAAGAGGGTCAGGTTGGACGAGGTGACGAGGTCGACGCTCAGGTAGACGTTCTGGGTGGCCGTGAACGTGAGCGAGAGCTCGGTCCACGAGAGCGAGTCGGCGATGGCACCGCTCACGAGCGAGGTGGCGAAGTTGCTCGCATCGGCCGTCACCTGGATCGACAGCGTGCCATACGACAGGTCGATCCCCGACGCCTGCGAGACGCCGATGCCCGCATCGCCGTAGCCGGGCGAGGTGACCGTATCCGAGAACGCCTCGTTGAAGGTCCCGATCGACGTCGACGTGACCGAGTGGTTCAAGAGATCAGGCTGCTCGAGGCCGGCCCAGTAGCTCGTCTCGCGATAGACCGCATCCACCACGACCGCCTCCGCCTGCAGGGCGAGACATGTCACCACCAACATGAGAATCACACGCCACATACGCACCTCCTCCTCCGGACCCGCCTCCGGTCGAGCCCTCTCCTTTCTTCGTGCGCACGAAACGGATGCATTCAGTGGTCTGCAGCGATTCGGGGCAGCCGAGATTTCCGCCCCGATCCCGCCGCCCCGGGGATATGCTGGCCCGGGAGGAGGCCTCCGGCGTGACGAGGAAGCACCCACCCGTGCGGCTGCCGCGACTCGCAGTGCTGACACTCGCCTGCGCGTCGCTCGCGATGACCGTCGCAGCCGCGGAGGAGCAGCCTCCCCTCCTGAAGCGCGACTGGATCCGCGCGCGCTCCCCCAACTTCGTCGTCCTGAGCATGTTGAGGGAGGAGGCCACGATCAATCTCCTGCGCGAGCTCGAGCTGTTTCGACAGGTCGTGTTTCGCGTGTCGAGTGCAAAATCAGACGCCTCGCCGATCCCGACCGAGATCTTCCTCCTCAGGCGCTCATCGGACATCGAGAAGATGGGCTTCGAGGATCGAGACGTTCAGGGCCTCTTCTCTCCCGGCATCCGCAACAACGTCGTGCTGAGCGCGGGCACCGCGAATCTCGGCCAGTACGTCATCCAGCACGAGTACGTGCACTTCCTCGTCGATCGGGCGAGCAGCCGCAGCTACCCGTTCTGGTACAGCGAAGGCTTCGCCGAGTTCATGGCCGGCACGAAGATCCGGAAGAACGATGCCGTCTTCGGAGACGTGCCGAAGGTCAGGCAGAGCTGGCTCCAATACGGCCGCTGGATCCCCTTCGAGAAGGTGATCGATCGCTCGAAGGTCGCATCGCTGAGCTCCGAAGAGCTCGCAATGGCGTACGCCCAGTCGTGGCTGCTCGTCCACTACCTGCATCTGGGCCGCGAAGGTCGCGACTTCGCCAAAGACATGGATGCGTACCTCGACCAGCTCGCAATCGGCACGTCCGACATCGCGGCGTTCGAGACGGGCTTCGGCATGGAGGTCGACGACATCCGCGGCCTGCTGCGGGAGTACATCGACAAGGGGCGAGTCCGGACGTACCGGCTGCCCGAGCTGAAGTTCGATCGCAAGGCCGATGTCGAGATCGAGCGCCCCGACGAGGCCGACGTCGCCACGGCACTGGCCCGCGCGATGATGCACCTCGGCGCACTGCAGACTGCGACACGCTACGCCGACTACGCGGTGGCGCGGGGCCCTGAAAGCGGCTCGGCCTGGGCCACGAGCGCCATCGCCCTGGCCCGTCGTGATCGCTTCGAGGCTGCACTCGGCCCGATCGAGCGAGCGCTCGAGCTCTCACCCGACGATCCATTCGTGGCGCTCGATGCGAGCGGGTACTGGCTGCGTCGAGTCCAGCTCGGCGAGCCGAGTGCGCGGCAGAGGCGTGAGTGGCTTGCGCGTTCGCGTCGACAGGCGATCCGCGCCTCGAAGCTCGATGCCTCCATCCCCGAGATCTATGCCATCTACGGTCGCAACCTGCTCGTGGATGGGCGCAAGCCGGACAAGGCGGTCGAGGCCCTCACCGAGGCTGCACGCCTGCTGCCCTCGCATCTCGAGATCCGCATGGATCTCGCCCGCGCGCACCACCGGATGGGCCATGGCGCGGAGGCGCTCCGCCTCGCCACGTCGATCGCTGCCTCGAGACACGGTGGCGCGACGCACGCAGAGGCCGTCGACCTCATCGAGGAGATCACCGCGCTGTGCACCATGGAGCTGGCGATCGACTTAGCGGAGGGGGTCACGTACGACATCCACTCGGCGATGCCGTTGCCGACCGACGACGCTCACGTCGGCAGCGCGAAGCTCTCCGTCGAGATCGCCTCGACGGGCGCAACCCGTCGCATCGACGTCGAGGCAGCATCTTCCGAAGCCTTCGGCGAGGCCGTCCTCGAAGCCGCCCAGTCGGCAAGCCCTTTCTCGTCGGTTTCCCCGGCACACCGCACCTGCTTCAGCGACAAGGAGATCAAGGTCTCGATCGTGCGGGAGCAGTGGCGCAGTGGCTGTGAGGATGACGGTCGGGCGGAGTACCTCCATGACCTCTTCCTGACGATGACGACCATCGTGAACGCTCGTGAGTTCACGTTGCAGCCGGGCACCGGTCGGGTGGTCGCACAGATCGAGATCGACGAGCACGGCGCGGTGGAAGTGGTCGGGTACAGGCATCGACCCGCACCGGAGCTGACGGCGAAGTTCGAGTCGGCTCTGGAGATCCTCGGCCCCCTCGGCCCGAGGCCCGGAGCCGACCAGTGCTGGAGCACGCCGCAACACGTCTCGATCTACGTCGTCGGGAGCGACAACCCGGAGGCGTGGTGAGCGCGCCGACACGTCGCGCCGAAGCAGCCGAGTCGCCGCGGGACGCGCGGGGCAGCCTGCCCCGCGCCACCGGAGGAGCCCGGGGGCGTCGGCAGCCACAGCCAAAAAACCCCCGAGACAGACATTTCCCCTCCCCCTCGACGCCCTAGTGTCCTGTTGCGGGACACCGGAGTCATTCGCGAGGAGGCCGCCCCATGCCCTTTCCCAGGACGCTCTACAACTCGGACCACGGCGACATCGACCTGAAGGTCGTCCACGGCGCGTGGCCCGAGGGCCTGACCGGCGAGCTGGTCATCGCCGCGCCGGGGCCCCGCACGCCCGGCCTCCCCTATCAGCTCTTCGCCGACGGCTACTGCATCCGCATGTCGCTCACGCCCGGCACCGACGGCGCGGCACCCGATCGCATCGCCTGGCGGGCAAAGAAGATCCGCGGGCCGTCGGTGCGGCTGCGTGAGAAGTGCCCCGACGTCTGCATCCCGGGCGCCGCGGGCTACTCGTCGCCCTTCGGCCTGCTCAACATGTCGAACACGGCGGTCATGCCGTGGGGCGATCGTCTCTTCTCGACCTGGGACGTCGGTCGGCCGAACGAGCTCGATCCGGTCAGCCTCGAGTTCCTCGCCGAGGTCGGCTCGAAGAAGAGCTGGGGCACGTCGGTGCCGATCCCCGGCGTGCTGCCCTTCATCTTCTCGTCGGCGCATCCGGTCATCGACCCCGAGCGCGACTGCCTGTGGACGGTGCGCCTCTCACCCGCGGCCGATCATCCCGGCCACATGGCGCCGACCATCGTGCGCTGGGATGGCGAGAGCACCGAGGTCGAGACCTGGCCCATCGAGGGCGCGCACTTCATGGGCACGATGCACACCATCACCCAGACGCGCGACTGGCTCATCTACGTCGACTCGGGCAACTTCAAGCCCGATCCCGGCGAGATGGCCGGCGGCCCGCGCACCGTGCTGATCGACGAGGAGTCGCCCGCCTGGCTGATCCGCAAGGACGACGTGCTGAGCACGCCGCCCGGCCAGCCGGTGCCCTGCAAGCAGTTCACGATCGCGCCGCCCACGGCGCACTTCTACGCGCGCTACGACGACTCGGACGGCATCAGCGTGGTGTTCGAGAACATGGATCTCGAGGACCTCGCGATCTACCACAAGCCCGGCGACGTCAACATGCTCGGCGAAGAGATCGAGGACTGCTATCACGGCTTCTACAACATGTCGATGGCGCCGTCGTCGTTCACCGAGGTCGAGTTCGACGTCGACTCGGGCAAGGTGAACGGTCGCGGTCGGCTGTGCGACGAGCACACCTGGAGCAAGCAGCTCTCGGCCATCGACTGGAGCCAGGCCGGGCTCAGCAAGCCGACCCTGCACCATCAGCTCTGCCACGGGTTCCGGCCCCACGGCATCTCGAAGCGCGCGCTCGAGATCTACGAGGAGCGCGTCAACTTCGACGTGATGCCCGACGCCGAGACGCCGGCCACGCTCACCAGCATGAAGCGCGGCTCGCTCGACGTCCACAGCCGCTACGTGTACCCGAGCGTCGACGAGCTGCCGACGTCGCCGATCTTCGTGCCGCGCAACCCGGGCCGGGATCGCTTCGGGCTCGAGGGCAGCGACCCGGGCGGTCACGACGGCTGGGTGGTGATGCCCGTGCTCAAGGATTCGGGTCTCGAGGTCGACGTCTTCGACGCGAACGCCGTCGGCGATGGCCCCATCGCGCGCGCCGCGGCGCCGAACGGCGAGACGGTGCCCATGGTGCTGCACTCGTGCTGGATGCCACACCGCGTGGCCGCGCCCGAGATGGATCGCCTGCGCTTCGCCGACGACTACGAGGAGGGCGACATGGCCGCCCTCGACGATCGGCTGAAGGCCGCGGTCGGCGACGTCGCGCGCGAGATCGACGAGGGGCGCTGAGCCTCCACCTCCGTGACCGGGGAAGGCACCTGACCGGCGCCTAACCGCGCGTCGGGCCATACTCACGAGCCCGGCCGGCCTGTCGTCGGCGGGGCTCGGAGACTGCCCGTCATGATGCCTCTCGAAGGACTCCGCGTCGTCGATGCCGCCGACGAGAACGGCGAGCTCTGCGGTCGCCTGCTCGCCGACCTCGGCGCCGAGGTCATCCGCGTCGAGCCGCCCGAGGGCGCGTCGTCGCGTCGCCTGCCCCCCTTCACCGACGACGGCGCGACGAGCCTCTACTTCGCAACGCGCAATGCGGGCAAGCGCGGCGCGCGCATCGACCTCTCGACCGAAGGGGGCCGCGAGGCGCTCGACGCCCTGCTCGCCGACGCGGACGTCTTCATCGAGTCGGGGCGCCCGGGCGAGCTCGACGTCGCTGCGCTGCGCGCGAAGCACCCGCACCTGGTCGTCACCTCGATCACCGACTTCGGCCAGGACGGCCCGTATCGCGACTACGTCGGCACCGACATGGTGGGCGTGGCCATGGGCGGCATGCTGCATCGCGCGGGCGTGGCCGAGAAGCCGCCCGTCATGATCCCGGGCAACCTCGCCTACGACGTGGCGGGCATCGCCGGCGCGTTCGGCAGCCTGATGGCGACGTTCAAGCGCACGTCGAGCGGGCGCGGCCAGCACGTCGACGTCTCGACGATGGATGCGGTGGCCGGTCTCGCCGACTGGTCGATCCCGAACTACTCGCTCAACCCGAACCTCGGCCACCGCGCCGGGGCCGGCATCTACACGCTCTACCGCTGCGCCGACGGCTTCATCCGCATGATCATCCTGGTGCCGAAGCACTGGCGCGCGCTGCTCGAGTGGGTCGGGCAGCCCGAAGAGCTCATGGATCCGAAGTACGACCAGTTCGTGAATCGACTCGTCGACCTCCCGAAGATCGTCTCGGTGCTCGAGCAGTTCTTCGCGGACAAGAAGAAGGTCGACGTGGCGGTGGAGGCGCAGCGGCGCGGCATCCCCGCCACGCCGCTGCTGCGGCCCGGCGAGGTGCTCGACAACGAGCACACCGTCGGTCGCGGCACGTTCACGAAGGTCGAGGTCGCGCCGGGCGTCACCGCTCGCATGCCCTCGGGCTTCCTCACGGTCGACGGCGAGCGGGCCGGGCCCCGCTCGAATCCGCCCTCGCTCGACGGCGCCGCGGCGGACGGCTGGTCGAACGTCCCGACGCGTGACGCCCTGACCGCCGCGATGGAGTCGCTGGGCGACGACGCGCCCGCGCACCCGCTCTCGGGGCTGCGCGTCATCGACTGCGGCGTGGGCGCGGTCGGCGTCGAGGTCGGCAAGTTCATGGCCGAGTACGGCGCCGAGGTGATCAAGATCGAGTCGAGCGACGCGCCCGACTTCATCCGGGTCATCATGAGCAGCTACATGAACCCGTCGTTCCTGTCGTCGAGCCCGAGCAAGCTCTCGTTCGGCGTCGACCTGACGAAGCCGGAGGGGCGTGCGCTGGTCGAGCGGCTCGTCGCCGACGCCGACGTGTTCATCGAGAACTCGGGCACCGGCACGTTCGAGCGGCTCGGCTTCGGCCCGAGCGACCTGAAGCGGATGAATCCGCGCATCGTCAGCTTCTCGAGCCAGAGCGTCGGCTCCTACGGCCCCTGGAAGGACTGGATCGGCTACGGCCCCAACACCCACCCCGTCAGCGGCCTGCAGCACCTCTGGAACTACCCCGAGGACGAGGACGCACCGGCCGGCTCGACCGCCGTGCACCCCGATCACCTCGTCGGCCGCATCGGCGCGCTCGCGATCCTCGCCGGGCTGATCCGCCGCGCGCACACCGGCGAAGGCGGCCACTTCGATGCCGCGCAGTTCGAGACGCCCATCGGCCTGATGGGCGACCTCTTCGCGCAGGAGTCGCTCTCACCCGGCAGCGTGCGGCCCCTGGGCAACGCGAGCAGCCGCGGCGCGCCCTGGGGCTGCTACCCGTGCGCGGGCGAGGACGAGTGGTGCGTGGTGTGCGTGCGCTCGGACGACGAGTGGCAGCGCTTCAAGTCCGTCATCGGCGAGCCCGACTGGGCGAACGCTGCGCGCTTCGACACGGCAGCGGGGCGCCTCGCCGAGCGCGCCACCCTCGACGAGCACGTCGCGTCGTGGACCGCCGAGCTCGCGCCGCGCGAGGTCATGGAGCGGCTGCAGGCCGTGGGCGTGCCGGCGGGCATCGTGGCGCATCCCGAGCACCACCTCGGCGATCCGCAGCTCGCGCATCGCAACTTCCTGAAGCTCGTCGTGCAGCCCGACTACGAGGCGATCATGCTCGAGGGTCCGCCCTTCCTCGGCGACGACCTGCCCGACGTGATCGTCGAGCCCGCGCCGATGCTCGGCGAGCACACCCGCGACGTCGCAGCGCGCGTGCTCGGCCTCGACTCGGCAGAGATCGAGCGGCTGATCGAGCAGGGCGTGCTCGAGGATCCGCCCACCGAGTTCAAGCTGCTCTGACGCGGTCCCGGTCGAGCGTCGCTCTGCGTAGGCAACGGCCCGCGTGAGCCCATCCACCCGCCCCGCGCTCGGGCAGGGCCCCGCTCTTTCGGCATGCTATGGCGTCGACGCTCACGACTCGAGCGAAGGAGCCCGCATGACGACCGACCTCATGATGCTCACCCTCTCCGCCCTGCTCACGGCCGTGCTGGCTGTGCCCGGCACAGTCGGCCTGGTGATGGAGAAGGGCCTGCCCTACGCCGCCGGCAACCGCGACGAGCAGGTCGAGCTGCCCGCCTGGGCGGCGCGCGCCCTGCGCGCCCACCGCAACATGCTCGAGAACCTGCCGGTCTTCACCGCGCTCGTGCTCGTGGCGCAGCTGACCGGCGCGGCGAACGAGACGACGGCGCTCGGCGCGACGATCTTCTTCTGGTCGCGGGTCGCACACGCGGTCGTGTACATCGCGGGCGTACCGTGGGTGCGCACGGGCGCGTTCGCGGTGAGCCTCGTCGGCCTCTTCATGATCCTGCTCGAGATCCTCTAGCCGGCTCTCGCTTCG
>JAAUYD010179852.1_pt1 | contig 16758 bp, 12 predicted proteins | sample 7278101 | NCBI WGS metagenome assembly JAAUYD01 (sample SAMN14350128, study PRJNA611818) | marine sediment metagenome | isolation source: surface marine sediment (0.6m) | place: French Polynesia: Moorea | collected 2018-08 | reverse complement strand
GATCTCACCGTTATTGGAATGATGGCACTGGTGGGATTGCCATACACTCTGAAGTTTTTGTGGGCGCCGCTGGTTGACCGTTACACGCTTCCTTTTCTAGGGCGCAGGCGTGGGTGGATGTTGGTCGCACAGCTTGCTCTAATGGCGTCCATTGTCGGGCTGGGCCAGTCAGACCCAGCTCAAAATCCATGGATGGTCGCCTTTGCTGCCTTTCTGGTTACTTTTTTCAGCGCATCTCAAGATATCGTGGTAGACGCTTACCGGCGTGAGGATCTTTCTGATGAAGAGCTCGGCCTCGGTTCATCATTATATATAAACGGCTATCGAGTGGGAATGCTGCTAGCCTCAGGCGGTGGTCTGATCATGGCGGACCACATTCCTTTTTCGATGGTTTACCTTATTTTAGCGATCTGTTTGCTGCCAGGCATTGCAACAACTTTGCTGACACCGGAACCCGAAAATCCAGCTGGAAATCCCAGGAACATACGGGAAGCAGTCATCGATCCGCTTGTAGAATATTTCAGTCGCAGCGGTGCTCTGTGGATGCTGGCATTTATCCTATTGTATAAAGTAGGTGATACCATGGCAAGTGCCATGACAACCCCTTTTTATCTTGACATCGGGTTTTCAAAATCAGAGATCGGCGCTGTTGTGAAACTATTTGGTTTCTGGGCCACCATCGCCGGTGGTCTAGCAGGCGGTATTGTGATGATTCGTCTGGGTATCAACCGCAGCTTGTGGATTTTCGGTTTTTTTCAGGCGGTATCAACGGCCTGTTTTGCACTGTTGGCACACACGGGTTACAGTATTCCTTTGCTGTCTTTCGTCATTGCTTTTGAGAACCTTAGCAGTGGAATGGGAACGGCGGCTTATGCCGCATTTATGGCCAGCATTACAAATAAAAAATTTACCGCCACTCAGTATGCTCTGCTGACAAGCCTGATGGGCGTCCCGCGCGTCCTTGCATCTGCACCGACAGGATTTCTCGCAAAAAATGTGGGCTGGGGAAATTTTTTTATCGCCTGTGCGTTGGTGGCAATCCCGGGAATGTTGCTTTTGTTGAAGTTTGCCCCCTGGAATTCAAAAACTGCCGCTGAAGCCAGGGGCGTTTGAATTTTGGGACACGGATCTTCACAGGTAAACACGGATTAAAACAATGTTACCCGTAAGAAGAATACTTTAATTATTCTATTTTCTGTCAGTTGATTTTAATCATACTTCCGCAACGAAACAACAAAATATCCATGGAATCCGTGTACATCCGTGTCCCGTCAAAAAACTATAATTAACCAAATACCATTCTAAGAATAGCCATGACCGACGACAAAATCGATGAAAAGACATTGGAACGCTTTGAGCAGCTGCGTCAGAAGCGACTGCAAATTCTGGCACTGCCGCCCAAAAAGGCATTGGCCAAAATTTTAGAAGATCCCCATCCTTTCGCCCTAGTACATTCGTTTCCCGAGCAAGATCTGTATTTTTTGATCAATGACATCGGAGCTGCAGATTGCCTGTCCCTGCTGTCCCTGGCGTCGAACAAGCAATGGGAGCATATCGTCGATTTGGAGCTATGGCGTAAGGACCGTATCGACGTGAAATCCTCATCACGCTGGTTGAGTTTATTGTTTGAGGCCGATCCGGAACGTTTTACCCGTTGGTTTCTGGAAGAAAAACTGGAATTAATCGAATTTTACCTATTTAACAGCATTGAAGTCCGGGTCAAAGAACACGATCAGGATCCCTCCGATTTTGGCAAGGGCTTTCTAACACTTGACAATGTTTACTTTTTTCGAATTTTGGAGCCTCCGGTCGCTGGTGATCAGGATGATTTTACCATCGAACAGCATAAACTATTTATCTCAAAGCTCTTCGAGCATCTGGCAAACCTTGACAACAAGCAATTTCAAAATGTGCTGCTGGAAGCAACCCACCTCATTCCGGCTGAGACTGAGGAAGACTGTTATCACCGTCGTAATGTTCGTCTGGCTGAAAAAGGTTTTCTTCCCTTCGATGAGGCTATCGGCGTTTATCAGCCGATCAGCCCCCGCGATCTTTCAAAACAACGTCCCAAGTTTATACTGAGCACTGCCGAGCAAACCTCGCTGCTGCCAGTATCTCAATACCCCATCCGAATGCTGACAGAAGACAGTCACTTCACCCGTGCCCTGACAGCCATCGAGCAACCGGACGTGCTGACCCAAATTCAGGGAGAATTTGCCAATCTGTGCAATCAGATTATTGTTGCCGATCACAAAACCATTCGCGAACGGGAGGAGCTGAGAGATATTGTCAAAAAAGCCTGCGGCTACATCAGCATCGGCCTGGAGCGATTGGCCGGCGACAGAACCGGAATTCGTCCCGATAAATCTGCCACTCTGATTACCAGATACCCGCTCTCACAAATATTCAAGGTTGGATTCGGCGGCGCCCTGAAGTTAAAATGGCAGGCTGAAAAATGGCTCTCCCAATGCTGGTTTGCCCGAAAGGAGCTGCGCCTGACATTTTGGGGCGAGCAGTGGCTGGGGGTGCTAGGCGGGCTGCTGCTTAAAAAGCCCCTATATTATGATAACTACAAAACCGGGGTTCTTTACCGTGAATTTGCCTCCCGGGAAGATATCCGGACCATGGAAAACATCTTCAAACAGGTCAAAGCCGTTGATCAATTGCTGTCCTTATTGCCCATTGAACTTGAGCGGCCCTCCTTCTATGGATTTCTGACTTTCAAGAATCTGATGCTCACCTCGTGGGCGCGTCACTATCTCAAATTGCCCGAACAGCGGCTCAAGCCCCTCGAACTTGGAAAATTTAAATCTTTTTTCAAAAGTCTGCTGCCCGGTCAGCCGGATTCCGGATCTGAAACCCCGCGAAAAGTTCCCCAGGCAATGAAAAACCTGTTTTTAAACTGGCTGGTAGATAATACCGGCCTTAAGGATTTTGAGATCACAGAACGGATCGGCAGTACTCTGGAAAATCTTTTTGAAGATATCGAAAGCGAATTGGGTATGGTGGCCGTCGAGGATCTCGATCCCCGTTATGTGCAGCTGTTTTTGCTGGAGAAATAAATATGAATCGGCAATCATTTCAGGCCAACTTTTATTCACCGATTAATAGTCGAGTATCGAAAATTATGGCATCACGGAGGGGTCTTGCCGATTCATCTTGCTTCTTTTAAAAACCCACTGGCATATTTGTGAAGCACACTGCCTATTAGTGTCTGATAGGGGATGTCCTTATATATTGTCGACCTTCCCTTTCCCGCCGGATATGTTCTAATCTTGCGCCTTTTAATATCGTGCTAATGTTCATAAATGGTAATGAGACTTGTTCTCCAAACTGGTCTATTCAAGTCCCAAAATTCTAATTCCGAACTGGAACACAGGAGCCAGCAGGCGCTAGCCGCATGAATACCAAAACAGATAAAGTCGGCAATGAAATGAGGGCGAATTTAGCAGCCATCCGGTCGGCAGTGGGCAAGCTGCCCGGCGTACGGCTGCCCTGGGGTCCGAAAAATCCGGTCGATTTGGTCAATCAGGGCGATCGCATGCTGCAGTGCTATGAGAACTGGCTGCTGGATGACGAGCAAAAGCAGATGCTTGGTGAACAGCCGGGAGCCATGTTCATCCTTTATGCATCCTCTTTTTTGTGCGATATCGGCCTGATCGATGGCCAGGGATCCCTGCCGCGCACAAAAAATTTTCAAGACGATCAGGTTCGAGCAAGATTCAATTCGTCACTTTTGGAGCGGTCCTGCCAATTGATCGGCGACAGCTGGCAGGACCTGGGCCTTCCCGATAAGACAGTCGCCAATAGAATCACACGGGTCTGCCTCCAGGCTGGAGCGGTTGACAGCGACAAATTTACACTGACCAATTCAGAATCGACGGTCCCTACTGACGCGGCGGTGAACGTTTCCCTGCTGGCGGCCTTCCTTCAACTTTGCAGAGCGCTTGATCTAAAATCTTCGGCGACGATTCTGCAAATCCTGTTTAACTTACCGGCGGACGATCGCATTTCGCCGGGTAAATTGGAATCCTATTTCAGCGTTGTTGATGCTGGGGCTCACCCGTATCTGAGCAACACGATTCGACTGAGAATTCAATGCTCTAATACGGAAGTCCATCGCGCGCTCAAACATCATGAACGGTCCGTGCAGCGGTTACTCGAGGAATTGAACCAGCGGGTGCGGCCGCGATTTTTGTATTCCGACGTCCTCTATGAAATCGAACCAGACGGTTACACACCGATCGACCTTAAATTTACGGTCGATTCGTCTGCCGGCCTGCAGTTATTCATGGGCAACAGGCTGTATTCCGACAAGCGTGTATTCCTGCGCGAGCTGATTCAAAATGCGGTCGATGCCTGCAGTTATCGAATGCTCTCAGATCATCAGTATGAACCGGCCATAACGATCGAATTCAACGACGATGTCAGCACTATCACTGTACGCGACAACGGTATTGGCATGACGCGCCAGTGGATCGAGAAGTATTTCCTCGCCATCGGCATATCCTTTTACCAATCCAATGAGATTCGGGACGTCAATCGGGACCCGCGAATTGACTTCGGCTTTATCAGCCAGTTTGGCATCGGATTTCTTTCCAGTTTTCAGGTGGCGGAAAAAATCATCATTAAAACACGAAGGGCATCTATGCAGGGACTGATGATAACCATCAACGGCCTGCGGGATTATTTCGATGTCAGGGTTCTGGATGAAGACTACCCGGTCGGTACAGAAGTGACATTGCATCTGAAAAAATCGAATACCAAATATTGCCGCCGGCTGGAATACACCGGCTACTTGAAAACCAACATCCGCTTTCTCAAGATCCCCGTCCAACTCATCGATAAGGGCGGCAGTGTGATGAACATCGGCAGGGAGCAACTGGTTTATGATGGGGACAAAAAATCAGGCACTATTTTTGTGGCTGCCTTGAATTTTCCGGAATCGGAGGGGTATGTCCGGCTCGGCGCAAAAAAGAACGGAACGAATATTTACGCTCTGGAAAGCGCCAATGGTGGGATTTCGGTGTTCCAGGACGGCATCTTTGTCACCCAGCTTACTTCCTTACTCCCCGAAGGCGCCAGGCAGCATGTTGTCGCCCGAATCAATCTCCTGGGGCAGGACAAATGTGAATTGAGCATGGACCGCAACCGAATGTTCTGGAAACCCGACCAGCTGCAGAACATCAAAAGAGTCATCCGTCATGGCCTGGTAGACGTTGCAAACCAGCTGATGTCGGCCGTTAAGGCCCAGGACGTATCGGTCAACACCTTGAACAGCATCGTCAATCACCTGGCAATATTTTTTGACTTCAGTGATGTCGACGACAGTATGTACAATCAGCTGTCTGAGCCGATTCGCAAGATAGTCGAAAAACGATTCCGCGATTTCGTGCGCATCAATTTTGCCCACACGCAGAAAAAAAATCGCATTTCCGATGCAGACGGCTACAGCGAAGCCTGGCAGCAGCAAGTTTTAAAAAATTTTGTAATCGTGAAGAGGTCATCATGAACAATCACACAAAAAATATCTTAAATATTACAATCGTATTTGTATTCCTGATGATGGGGTTGTGTCCTCCTGTTGCGGGGGAAGGGGCGTCTCGTTCGGCGGTTGAAGGGGCACCGAAGATATCGTCATCGCTCGCTAAGAATTTGTGGCGGCAAGCCCATTTTTACTTTGAAGAGGGACTTAACCCGCAGGCGATACGGGCTTGCGAGGAACTCCTGGCTTGGGCCCGAGAAAATAATGAACCGGCAATCGAAAAGAAAATGAACGAGATGCTCGCGATCCTATACGCGAAAGAGAAGTCGTCGCAGCCTACGGAGGCCCCCCGGGAGTAGTAAAAGACCGCGCTACGCAATGATCGACTGACGTGCGGTTACGGATCCGAACTTGCTAGGGTCAAAGCTTGAATAATGAATAATAAAAATCGTTTATAGTGTAATTCACTATTCAAGCTATTTGACCCCATATCTTTAAAAAAAATGAACCCAATAATATGTCTCTCGTTAAGTTGGGCGCTAAAAAGCCGATTTAATCTTGACGGATGGGAACAATGAGACATCTGTGTGAGGCAAAAACTTGGCAGCGCTGAAACGATTCATAAAATCCTGATTGACGTTTAACTCCAGGTAAGTAATGCGGTTGCGGATGGCATCGATTTCCTTCAGAAAGTCAAATGATGTAAGGGCTAGAGAGGCGCCACCCAGGGAGCTGTTGCCCAGTGATTTGTAGCTGTCCCGTGGCAAATCCGGCAGCATGCCGATGGCGATCGCCGCATCGGGATCGATGAACGATCCAAAGGTCCCGCCGACAAAAAATGAGCGCAAATCTTTCAAGGAAATGCCCACTGATGTGGTGATGGTCTCTAAAATCGTGTACATGGCGGCTTTGGAGCGAATGAGGCTGTCAAGATCAGCCTGGCTGATGGTCAGATCGGCCCCGGTCGCTGATTGATCGTCCGGTAAAACCACCAGGTGTGCCAGGCCGCCGATCTTTTTGAGACGCGGGCCGCAGGCTGCCGGAACCAATTTACCACGAATGTCAATCATCCCGGACAGGAAGAGCGCTGCCGCCAGATCGATAATACCGGAGCCGCAGATCCCTTTGGCAGGCTTTCCACCGATCGTGTGCAGATCGAATTCATACGTTTCCGGATTAATGCTAATCCGATCAACCACTCCCGGACCCGCCAGCATGCCCATTTTCGTCATCCCACCTTCCAGGGCCGGGCCAGCCGCACCGGCACAGGCAATCAGCCAGTTTTTATTGCCCACCACAACCTCGGCGTTGGTACCCACATCAACCAGGATTGCGGTATCCGTCAATCGATGAAAGCCGGCAAAGAAAATGCCGGAAATCAGATCTCCACCGAAATAGCTGCCGACGTTGGGAAAAATGTATACCCTGGCGCGTGCATTGACCTGGATATCAAGCTCAGCGGTTTTTATAATCCCGGGCGTGTTGACCGCCGGTATATAGGGTTCCCGTATAATCCAATGGGGATTCAGGCCCATGAGCAGATGGGTCATGGCCGTGTTGCCGGCCACCGTGACGGCATAAATATCCTGCGATTCAATCTGACATGATCGGCATAATTTCCGAACAGCCTGGTTCAGCCCGTCAATAATCAATTTGTTTAGATGTTCCAGACCGCCGGGGGTTTCGGCAAAATGAACACGGGTCAAAATATCCGGGCCGACAGCCAGCTGGGGGTTGTCAAACCCGGACTCGCCCAATACACGATCATCGGACAGATCCAGAAGCCGAAGTACAACTCTGCTGGTGCCAAGATCAACTGCAAGACCTGCAGCCGTGCAGGTATCCGCGTCACCAGTAATTCCGATTACAAGCCATCGATGTTGGTCTTTAAAAAGAATGCAGCGAATCTTATAGTCAGATTTTCTTAAGATTTCCGGCAGTTCTTTTATCAAGTCAAGGTCAACGTGGATGGCATCGGTTTTAAGATCGAGTTTTAAAGCTGAAATAAGACGGTCAGTGTCGCCGGTATTATCTTGAAGCGTTGGTTTTGGGAGGTGAATCAATCGAACCCAGGGGGAATCAGTCACATTCATTGGTGAATTGTTTGCGGCTAGGTGTGTTTTGTAAGTTGTAAAAAATAAAATTTTCTATCTTGGCGTTTTATGCGAACCCTGTGGTGAAGTGTTTTGTAATTTCTCGATATAATGGCCGCCGTTCAGACCAGTGGCTGCGCTAACTGTTAAATATTCTCCATCGCTGCTAAGATATGGTTCAATACCTCTCCGGCACGGCCCATAATTAGGTAGTCACTGATATTATCCGTTAACGGGGTTCGTTCCGGATTGATCTCGACAATCTTGGCACCGTTGTCTTTGGCGATCACCGGTATCATGGCTGCCGGATGAATCACGGCGGAAGTGCCAACCACCAGCATCAAATCACAATCGGTAGCCGCCTGCTGCGAGCGCCGCATGGCATCGGCGGGAATGATTTCACCAAAAAAGACGGCATCCGGCCGCAGAATTCCTCCGCATTCACAGCGCGGCGGAATTTCGGATATATCCACCTTACGGGTTTCATATCTTTGAGAGCAGTCCATGCACCGCTGCCAGGCAAAAGTGCCGTGATATTCAATTACATCGGTGTTACCGGCCACCTGATGAAGTCCGTCGATATTTTGAGTGACAATGGTCTTTAATTTATTCAGCGCCTCCAATTTGGCCAGCCCTTTATGGCCGTCATTGGGTTCAGCCCGATCAACAACTTCTTTCATTTCCTTGACAAGCACTCTCCAGACCTTGGCTGGATCCCGCATGAGCGCATCAATGTGAGCAAATTCCATGGGGTCATATCGTTCCCAGACCCCCCCCTTACCCCGGAAAGGCGGGATTCCGCTTTCAACAGAAATACCGGCACCGGTAAGTGCCGCCACATTTTTTGCAGAGGATAGATCTTCGGCGGCCTTTCGAATGAGTTCGTCCATGGAGTCTCCTTTAAATCAGAAAATATTACATACTGAACTTTACTATATTAGAAGATGGAAAACAGACACCGGAGGACCGTGGTTTGCTGATACAAAACAGAGTTATTTCCTGTCAGTACCGAACTTCAAGATCTGTCATCTGTCTTCCGTCTTCTGTCATCTGCCCCAGCCCGCAACCTGACACCTGACACCCCAAACCTTTTCATAGTTCAAATACCATGTCACTGGCCACACCGATACAATCAAGCTGAAGGCCTTTTGCCGCGTTCCGTTCCCGACAATCTCTGACGATTCTATCCATCTGCCGGTCGGTGCGCTCCTGGTTAAGGTGAAACAGTCCCAGTTTTTTTACACCGGCTTTTTGTGCCAGGTCCAAGGCATCGGTGTAAACCGAGTGTCCCCAATCGATATACGTTTTATATTCCCGAGGTGTAAACTCTGCATCGTGAAGCAGAAGATCAGCACCCCTGGTAAATTTGAGATAATCGCCGAAGGTCAGTCCTCCCGGATGAGTATATCCCAACTCATTATCGGTTAAAAATACGAAGCGGCTGCCGTCTTCGGTAAATTTATATCCACTTCCGCCATTTGGATGGCTGAGTGCAACGGTCTCTACGCTGACCGAGCCAATCTGAAATGTCATCGGACAGTCATCCAGATAAGACAATTTTGCGGTGGTATCCGCATATTTGATGGGAAAGTGAGGGGGTGCCATGAGTTTAGAGAGGATTTTTTCCACAAATTTGCTGTGATACGGACAGCGGTGCATTCGGATGCGGGTTCTTTTGGAATAAAGAGGTTTAAAAAATGGGAAACCCATCAAATGGTCCCAATGGGCATGGGTAAAGATAAAATTGAAATCGCGGCAATTTTCCTTTGCCAGCTGATTGCCAAGTCTACGGATACCGGTGCCGGCGTCAACGATGATAACATCTCCGCTTTTTGTCCGAATCTCCAAACAGGTGGTATCTCCACCATACTTTAGATATTCCTTGCCTGAAACCGGAATGGATCCTCTTGAGCCCCAGATTTTAATTATCATGCTTATCCTTTGATCCAAAACGGATGGCTAATCCGCATGCGGCTCAGCAGTATGTAAAAAAATGAAAATAATAGATTACAAAACTCACCGGTTAGTGAGAACCACAAGACCCTGTTTGCTCCATTTCCCCATAAAAGGTATGCCAGATGCCGTCACGGGTCCACTGGTCTATTATTTTGGCCGGATGCCTCGCAAGCCTGTCGGCAACATCTTTTGCTTCACTGCGCAAAAGCCCGGAGAGAATGAATCGTTTCTTATCAAGAAACCCTTGGGTGTCGATCAACTGTCGCATAACATCGTAATGAATATTGGCGATGACGAGATCCGCCGGATAAGCGATGGCATCCTCAGCATTGCCCTGGACAGTCATCACCCGATCTTCCAGTTGGTTCAGACGCACATTTCCGGCGGTCGTCTTTGCAGCCAGCAAATTTATATCCACCGCAACAACATGTTTACTTTCCAGCCGGGCGGCAGCCAGGGACAGCAAGCCTGTTCCGCTGCCAAGATCTAGAACCGTATTGAGTTCATTCGAACTGGCGGCAGCTTGAAGTGCTTCGAGGCAGTCACGGGTGGTCGGATGGGTACCAGTGCCGAAGACCAGACCAGGATCCAGCAAAATTCTTATTTTATCTCCGGAAGTTCCACCCTTGCCGGATTCCCAAATCGGAGTTATACAGAATTTGCCATGCTCATAGGTCTTGAAAACCTCCCCAAGCCATTGATCGTAAGACATCTCGTAGCTGTCAACATAGCTCAATTGGCGCTGGTTGTGTAATAGAGTTTGGATTTGCGGGGATGCCGGGCTGGAAAAAAATAAAAATGAATCCTCTTCTTCTTGCCAGTTTCCAATAAAATTATCTCGAAATAGCCCACTTTCGGCTCGTAGACGTCCCTTGAGGTAATAGATAAACAAATTGCCATCAGGGCCGATGCTGGTTTTTGCCGCCTTAATTTGTTGCCTCCGATTGGGATTCAGTTTTTGGCAGCTGATCAAGATACCATTCCATGGGATCCAGCAGGGTGAATCCCAAATGCGTGAGCTTTTTCTTCACATGGGCGACATTCTGGGTTAAAAGGTAGGTAAAAACAGCTCTTTTATTTTCGTCCCAATATCTGGCAACCAGAACACTGCCAAAGGAAATATTTTCTTCGGTGATCGCATCCACAATTTTTTTCATTTGACCAATTTTTTCTTCTACTAAAATACACAGGAGTGTACCTGGTTCCCCGATACCAAGTACATTGATAAATGCCCGTAACAGATCGCGAACCGATATGATACCCTTGAGTTTAGCGTCGTCATCGACCACGGGCAACGCACCGACTTTTGAATTTTGAATCAGCAGCAGCGCATCCTGTATCGTGTAGGCCGGAGAAATCGATATGGGATCTTTGGTCATAAAATCTTTGACTCTGAATTCGGAAATTTTCTTTTTTAGGTCGCTGTCCTCCATAAAAGATTTATAAGGCAAAGCGCTTCGGATGTCCCTGTCCGTTATAATTCCGATGAGCCGCCGGTCCTGGTCGACAATCGGAAGATGGCGAATCTTATTTTTCGCCAACAGCTCCTGAGCGTCAAAAATAGTTGCTTCTTGATCTACCGTAATGACCTTTCGAGTCATGGACCTGGAGACGAACATATTTCCCCCTATCCCGGATAAGCCGGAAGATAATTTTTGGTTTTTTTATTCTACCTTAAATTGATCCCAATGTTGCAAGCGTAAGGGTTGATTGGACCTTTATAGACTATCCTGTTGGTTATCACCTGGAATCAGGTATCAGGCATTAAGCAATATCTCTACATGGTTTCTGGCCAATTCCGGAAGCCGTTTTAATGAATAACCGCCTTCCAGAATGGAGATAACTCTCCCCTTGGCATAGAGATTTCCCAATTCAACAATCTTTTGCATAATCCAGGAAAAACCATCGGTGGACAATTGCATATCGGCCATTTCATCGTCTATGTGGGCGTCGAATCCGGCAGAGACGAGAATGACTTCCGGTTTGAATTCATCGAACGCCGGCAGCAGGTCTTTTTCGATCAGGCGCTTATACTCATCGTCTCCCTGTCCCGGCAATACCGGCGAGTTTTTGGTGTACCCATGCCCGAAATCTTTCCCGCTTTCAAACTCGCGTCCGGTCCCGGGGTAAGCAAAAGAAGGGTGCTCATGGATGGAATAATAGTATACCGTTGGATCATTTTCGAAGATATGTTGGGTTCCATTGCCGTGGTGAACATCGAAATCAATAATACCCACTCGCTGAATGGGCCACTGGTTTTGGAGGTAGCGGGCAGCGATGGCCACGTTATTGAAGTAGCAGAATCCCATGGCATTGCTGGCTTCTGCATGATGCCCCGGAGGTCTGACTGCACAAAATGCATTATCCAGATCGCCTTCCATCACGCGATCGGCAACATCCAGAATACCGCCGACCGCCAGCAATGAAATTTCATAGGTATCACAGCACATTTGATTGTCCGGAGTTTCAAAAATGCGATTGCCGGAACGGCAGGCTGTTTCGAAACGCCGGATGTAGGCGCCGTCATGAACCAATTCGACCCATTTCATATCCGCCGGGCTGCCTTCTATTTGGACAAGTTTGGACAGCAGCCCGGCTTCCTCAATCCCTCGATAGATATAAACAAGCCGGTCTGGAATCTCCGGGTGATAGTCGCCGGTCTTGTGCAATTGATACCGTTCATCATATAAGAAACCGGTTTTTTTCATGGTGTCACGACTCGCAATCATTCAGAATAGCACACAGAGCAGGCGCATAGAGCTATTTAATCGCTCGGTTGTGCCATATTCAGAACTTATTTCCTCAGATTTTTTGAAGTTATAACTGCCCAGAAGTGGTATAGGGTTTTTGCAACGTCTTTGGTACAAACAGAATAAATATACCCGAAATGTAAACACCATGAGCCATGCCCTATGCACCATGACTCTAAGCCACAATCTTGTCGAAGATCCCAAAAGCGGCCTGAACGGAAAGGCAGTCTTCGGGCATGTCGACAGTCGGCTGTCCGTTGAAATCGAATTCATATACGGTTCTGTCTTCGGGTACCGTACCGGCCAACTCGAGCCCGCCCGCCGCGATCATCTCCAATGCCTGACTGGACGGTGCTTCTTTAATCTTGTTGATCACCGCATAGCTCTTGCCAACACCGATATTTAAACGTCTGGCGAGATCATCAATCCTGACGGCGGCTTGAAGTCCGCGCCGGGAAGAATCCGAAACAACCAGAAGTACGTCTACATTTTTGGTGGTCAGTCGGCTGATGTGCTCCATTCCGGCTTCATTGTCCATGACAATAAAAGGGTAATTTCCGGCCAATCGGTCCATAAAGCCGGCCAGCAAGGTATTGGCGGCACAATAGCAGCCGGCCCCTTCTGGCTGACCCATAACGACCAGATCGAATCCCTCTGCTTCGACCATGGATTCTTCCAGTTTCATTTCCATAAATATATCTTTGGTCATGCCGCCGGGTACAATGCCTTTTTTCATTTCTTCCCGTGCATTGCCAAGGGTGTCTTTGACGTCGAGGCCGAGAACCTCATTTAAATTCGCATTACAATCGGCATCGACGGCCAGAATTGGGGTTTTGTTTTTCTTTACCAGATATTTGATAAGCAGACCAGCCATGGTGGTTTTTCCACTGCCACCCTTGCCGGCCAGAGCAATTGTAAAAGGCATTTTGATAGTTTCCCTTTCTATTTGAGCCTTGGTTGTTAATTCTTTGGCTAATATACTAATTCAGACCCCTTCTGTCCAGTCCACAAAAACTAATTAATTAGGTCCGTTTCAGCTAACAGTCAAATTCCTTTTAGGTTGCTGGCCGACGCCTGCAGTCTGCAAAATGTTTAAATGGGATTTTAAAGGTTATCGGCTGCAGTCTGCAAATTCCTTGCATTGGTCCAAGTCATGTGTTAATCCCAACATAAAATTACCGCCCGTAAACAATGGGTTGGAGCTGTGCGGATCATACAATAAGGACTTTGTTTTCCCGAGGCGTCTCCTGTCTGGCTTCATAATAGATATCAACTAAATTTTTTAATATTGAACCGTTAATTGGGATGTTCGAAGGATAGAAAAATTGGTCATTTAGGTAATTCTTGGAGGAACGAAAATGGATTTTGAGCTCACTAAATCGCAAAAAGAAATTCTGAAAGCTGCAAAAGAATTTGCGAAAGGCGAATTTGACAAGGAACTTGCCCTGGAACTGGATCGAACCCATAAATTTCCAACCAAAATTTGGAAAAAAGCCGCTGATTTGGGATTTATTGGGATTCATTATCCGGAAGAATATTCCGGCCAAGGGCTCGGCGTTTTGGAAAACATCCTGATTGCTGATGCCTTTTGTGCCCAGGACTCGGGTATCGGGAGTGCTATTGTTCTGTCGAGTTTCGCCTCTGAATGTGTTTTACGTTTTGGCAGTGAGGAATTAAAACAAAAATTTCTTCCTCCTGTTGCCGAGGGCGAAATACTGTCATCCGGATCTTTTACCGAACCAGGCCATGGTTCGGATATCACATCGCTGGATACGACAGCCGTGAAGGAGGGCGATGAATGGGTCATTAACGGTACAAAGACCTTTATTACCAACGGCGGCCAGGCCGGCTTTTATTGTACCATGTGCCAGACAGACGGTGACGCCCAGCCATCTTACCGTGGCATCAGCCTGATTCTGGTCGAAGCCGATCGGGAGGGTCTCACGGCCACCGATGTGGGTGAAAAAATGGGAATTCATATGATGTCCACCGCCGAGGTCAACTATAAAGATGTGCGCGTACCGGCTGCTAATTTAATTGGAGAAGAAGGTAAGGGTTTTTATCAGGTACTCGAATTTTTTGACGAAAGTCGAATTCTGGTTGCCGCTCAGGCTCTGGGAACGGCCCAGGGTGCCTATAATCGTGCTCTGGCATACGTCAAGGAAAGAGAACAATTCGGTCGTAAAATTGCCCAGTTTCAGGTCACCCAGCATAAGCTCGCTGATATGGCGACGAAAATAGAGCTAGCCCGTCTTATCACTTACAAAGCGGCCTGGAATTTTGATCAAGGTCGGATAGATCCGAAGTTAACCTCCATGGCAAAAATGTATGCTGCTCGCACAGCAGTCGAGGTGGCCGACGAAGCCATACAGCTTCTGGGCGGATACGGATATATGACGGAATATGAAGTTGAACGGTTTTATCGTGATGCAAAAATCACAGAGATATACGAAGGGACCAAAGAAATTCAAAAGAATACAATTGCCAGTGCTATCATTGGGAAAATTAAATAAATAATGCCTCGATTGCATCTGAAAGGAGAGTTATATGTCTGACTTAATTAAAAAAACTTTGTTGGCTGGTGTCGGCCTCGCGCTGAAAACTTGGGATGAAGTGGAGGACCTGGCAAAAGAGCTGATAGACAAAGGTAAAATGACCGAAAAAGACGGTAGTGCTTTTGTTAAAGATTTGCAGAAGCGTTATGAAGAAACCCAAAAAAAGCTGGAAGCCAGGGTGGAAAAAACTGTCCAGGATTTTTTAAAAAAATCCAATGTGGTCACCAGCGATGAGCTGAAGGCTGTAAAAAAGGAAATCCGGGAACTGAAAAAAATGATCAGCAGCCAGAAGGGATCATCGTAATCTATGCTTAGCATAAGAAAAATAGGTGTCATTGGCCGGACCTATCGGCACCTCAACCGTTATCGTCAGATTCTTACCATCCTGTTTAAGTATGGTTTTGGCGATTTGCTGGAAATGCTGAAGATTGATCAGTATATCGAGGTCGGTCTTCAAATGATCTCGAAAAAACGAGAAGTTCGAATAGAGCGCCTGACCAAGCCGCAAGGCTTGAGAATGGCTTTTGAAGAATTGGGCCCTACCTACATAAAACTCGGTCAAATCCTATCAACCCGACCGGATTTGGTTCCTATGGAATTTATCAATGAGCTGTCAAAACTGCAGGACAACGTGCCGGCCTTTGCATTCGAGCAAGTTCGCCGATCGATTCGCTCCGAGTTTGACTGCTCTCCTGATGATCTTTTTGACCGGTTAGATGATGTACCCTTGGCGTCTGCTTCGATCGGGCAGGTACACCGAGCGGTATTAAGAGACGGTGAAGTGGTTGCAGTCAAGTTTCAGCGACCCGGCATCCGCAAAATCATTGAGATTGACCTTGAAATCATGTTGCACTTGGCAACTCTTGCGGAACACCATATTGAGGAACTGGCCTTCCACCGGCCGATTAAAATAGTTGAAGAGTTTGCCCGGACCCTGGAAAAAGAGATTGATTATAAAACTGAAGCCACCAATATGGAGCGGGCCGCGCGCCATTTTCTGGATGATCCGAATGTTTACATCCCAAAAGTTTATCGCGAGGTTACAACATCCCGTGTGTTGACTACCGAATTCATCGATGGCATCAAAATTTCAAATATCGATGCATTGGAAGCAGCCGGTCTCGACCGAAAAATCATCACCGCCCGGGGCGCTGATCTGGTGCTCAAACAAGTCTTCGATCATTGTTTTTTTCATGCCGACCCTCATCCGGGCAACATTTTTGTGCTGCCCGGCAATGTGATCTGCTTGCTGGATTTTGGTATGGCCGGCATTGTAGATCGCCAGACACGGGATGATTTTGTCGATTTGCTTGAGAGTATTATCAACCGCAATGAGGCCCGTGCCACCCAGGTGTTATTGAAACTAACCCATCGGGAGGTAGAACCGGATAGACGCCAGCTTGAAAGGGATGTGGCGGATTTTATGGGACGCCACCTTTACAAACCGCTCAAGGATATAGAGTTGGGGAAAATGCTGCACCAGTTGCTGGAGCTGGCCACCGATTTTCGGCTGCGGATTCCGGCGGATATCTTTTTGATGATGAAAGCGCTTAGTACGGTCGAGGGTGTGGGACGAATGCTGGATCCGGAATTTGACATGATTGCCCGGTCGACACCTTTTATCACACGGGTGAAGCTCGAAAGGTTTAAACCCGAACGAATCGTCAACGATGTGTATGATCTGGGATACCAGTTACTTCAGTTTTTGCGCCAATTTCCAAATCAGATGCTTGAGCTGGCCAACTTGATACGCCAGGAAAAATTGCGCTTGCAAATTGAGCACCGCGGTCTTGAGACCATGCTGGTCACCCATGATCGGATTTCCAACCGTATTTCTTTTTCCATTCTGATTGCAGCATTGATTATCGGATCCGCCCTGATTGTGATCTCGGAAACCCCACCGCTTGTTTACGGGATTT
>JAAUYD010231510.1_pt1 | contig 16764 bp, 13 predicted proteins | sample 7278101 | NCBI WGS metagenome assembly JAAUYD01 (sample SAMN14350128, study PRJNA611818) | marine sediment metagenome | isolation source: surface marine sediment (0.6m) | place: French Polynesia: Moorea | collected 2018-08 | reverse complement strand
TTATGACATCTAGGACAAACAGCTTTTTTCGAGTTGCTTTCTACTTCTAAAATCAGAGTGTTTTCTAATTGTTTTTGTGATTTTACATTTACTCCTTCAAGAGAAAGAAGTGCAGTTACATTTGTCGAACAGGAAGTCTATAAGGAATTCTTGTTGGATAAGTTGGTGTTTGAGGAAGTCTTCCCCTTATATATCCCCTTTGAATTTTACCATAGAAATTTCCTTCCAATTGATCCAGGTAATGAGTGATACGAGGTCCATCCGTTCCCAGTTTACTGTCATATAAAACAGTATTATTGCATTCCCTATCTGTTTTTACTGCCACATGTTTTGGCGTTGTCCTTGTACCGTATGCGACAATAGATGCATTATGCCAATATCCCTGTGGGATATAACCATGACTAATGAAAAAATTATCAAGATCATCATAGGTTATTGAATCTTCACCTCTATAGGTTCTTCTTCCATAATGTTCAACTATTTCTTGCTCAGATACGATTCGATCTTCACCCACTGACAAACCATAACAGTTATATCTGTTATGTGGATATTCTGTGACGCAATAGGTTCCTACTTGTAAATGGGGAAATCTTGTTTGAAAATAATCTGCAAAATCTTGTGTGGGGTATTCACGAGGATTGCTACAATCACATGTTCCCATTTCCTCTTCTTCTTCCTCCAGCTGAATCTTGGGTTCGGGCATTCGCATCACCTCATCGGCAATGCGATCTGCTTCCTTCTCATACTTATCCCCAGGTTGGCTGATCGCCAATTTAGTTTGTATCCCAAATCGTTCTCTAGGTTGGATCGCCAGATTCGCCAAACTATATCCCCCCAAGGGTGATCGCTGTATCTGCTCTGTCGGTTGCTCATTCGACAAAGCAAGGGGATTTATGTTTCGCTGCCCACTCAACCGCTTGCTACTGCATTCCTCACATTCCCCCGTCAACCCAGGCACACCCCCACAGGCACAGGTACGCTGCAAAATCCCTGGTTGCGACAGAGAAAACGTGGGTTTCGACGTTGCATTTTTTGATTGATGTGCTGATAAGTTCCCACTCATACCCAATCTCCTACTTCCGTATTCGTTAACGACTAATAACCGTATCGATAGAGATTTGTCTAGTATGCTAAAGTTTCCATAAAAATATATTCCCGAACAACCTTTCTTCGGGTGCGCTCAAAAATGGTTGGTGATCTGTTTTTTGTAAGCAGAGGGTGCAGAGGTGGCAGGGGAAGAATTGTCGAGAAAAACCCCCTCTGCCTCTCCCCTTCCTCTGCTCCCTCTGCTCGACTAAAGGTTTGAACAACTGGTTTTGACCACACCCCCTTTCTTCTACTATCTCTCCTTTGCCCTAGAAGAAACTTCATTCTACATAAAATGAAACATTTTGGCTCTTACTTCTTCTCCACTATCCTTTAGGCAGTTAACAGAAGAAAGCCTGAAAGTAGGCTGTTGAAAATCGGGAAAAATGGCTAACATTACTATACACAACTTTTATATCGTTAATGGATTAGAAATGAGAAGCTTGATTATATCCTTCCATATAAGGTTGCATATTAGGCTTTTGAGGTTCTAAACCCTTAGCCGCATCCTCTTTTCCTTTCTGTTGCCAATACTTAGGTGATTTCCCTCACTTGATCAAAACCTAACTTACTCCAAAAGAGTTTTAACGGTTCCGTTAGGAATTAAGACTAAGCGAATCGTTTGATTAATTGACGTTTCTAGAGGAGAAACGAACTCAGTTCCAGGGGTAGGAAAAGGAATTTGAGAACGATAAATAGCTGCCGAACGACCCAAGGGAATCGTTTGTTTGAGGGAACCATCTTCTTGAAGAATTAAACGATATTCTAAGGTTTGTTCTAGATTTTGAGGCGGTTGCCACCGTTGCTGAAAATATTGACGGACTTGGGCAACTTGGGGAATGGCATCGAGAAGACTGGTTTGTGGGGGAGGTTTCGGGGTCACTTTCGCCTCTGGAGACAATAACTCATCGGGAATAGTAACTTGATCTTGATTCCTAGTTGCTCCTGAAGGCAGATAGGGAATCGTTCCCCTGTTAGAAGCTCTTGCCTGTAACGTTGGGGGTGGGGGTAAGGTGGGATTTTGGATCAGTTGTTCCACCCCTTCTGGCGGTAAACCGGGCATGACGATGGGGGTTTCTCCATTGGGTAAAAGATGGGCTGGAACCTGATCAATGGTTACCGAGGCATTAGAAGGAGTCGCATTAGGTTTGGGCGGAGCAGGAGGGGCTGTGGGTGGTGGGGGCAGCACCCGTAAAGGAGGGGCTTGAATAGCAACATTGGGGTTACGAGGTGGGGGAGTGGCTTGCCCAATTTTCCCAGGGGGGGGTAGAGGGTCTCGGGTAGCCAAGGAGGGAGCTAAGGAAGGAGTAGGAAGAGGGGTTTTTGGGGGTGGTGGTACGGGGGGTGACACATCCAGAAAAGACAGGGGATTTTCTGCGGTTTCTGTGGTGTCCTCAGAAGGGCTATCCGTTGACGTGAGTTGTCTAAACCACTTGACCCCAACTGTGGGAATAACAATAGCTAGGACTGCCACTGTACCGGTTGCTATCCAAACCCCCAAACTTTTTCTTAAGGGTGTAGTTTTGGGATGGGTTAAGGTAACAATGGTATTGTTATAGGTTTCTAAGGCATTGACTAGGTCAAAGAGTTGGGAAACACTGAGCGTAACCGATTCATGGGACGCTTGGGACGCTAATGAGCCGAAGCTCAAACGATGGCTGAGTAAGCCTTGAGGGGATAGAGAAGGGACAATAATGGCTTCTATCTCCCCTAGAGGTTGCTGAGTTTGGGATAATTGCTTGTCTTCTGTCTCCTGCCAATAAAAGGTGGTTTGATGAAGAAAATTTTTAACATAGGTTTGGACAATGTTACCTAATAGTTCCAGTTGAATGCGATCGCCTTTCAGCGTAACTTGCTCTTCTTCTAAGAGTCGAGGATCGTCAAATTGTAGTTCAAATTCAATGTTATCTAAAGACACCAATTTTCCCCAACGGGATAAGAGAGGGCGTTTATCCCATAATTTTAGGGTACAAGTAGGAGGGGTATAGGTTTGTAAAGGGGTATTATTCAATAACATCATATATAATCAGTTAATTTAGATAAGGGATGGTTTGAATCAATCAAGACTTAGAATCAAGTAAAGCTAACCACAAACGATCATAGCCATTTTCCCCACTGTAGAATAATAAATCAATTAATAATTTGGATGCTAATTTGACTTGTTGGTTGGGGGAGAGTTGCCAATTATCTGCGCTTTTTAGATAAAAATCTTTAAAATTTCCCAAATAGGTTCCTAATAAGGTAGTTTGAGCAGCATCTTTATTTTGTGCTGTCATTTGTTCTAGAAGCGTGACAGCGCGACGAATTAACTCTTGGTGTTGTTGATTAATGTAGCAAATAATTAGAATTAGCGATCGCATTTGTTCAACGCTAAAGCGATTGATGGGGTTATCTGCTTTGGGTGCGTCTCGGTTTGACCACAGTTGTACTCTTTCGACTAAAGTGGTGTTAACGTCTAAGTCAAGGGCTGCTTGTAGAAGCATATCGTCATCCATAGGAATTAAACACTCACTTGCTAACAAGACTAAATCTAGATGGGTTTGCATCTGATAAAGTTGTTGTGGGGTTGGTGGGTTAGTTAGGGGGGTATCTCCCCAAGTAGAAACTGACTGAGACATCTTAACCACTGTGGACGGACAATAATCGGTTTTCACCTTAATATAACAATCTTTCTCATCTATCAATAATTAGGAGTATCTTATGAGTTTAGAAGCGACTGCTGCTGATGTAGCCATTAAACAAAATTTAGAACAATTTTTGGTGGTTTTATCGGTTTCTTTGAGTGTCGCCACAGTGTCCCGTATTTTTTCTTGGTTTCGACAAATTCCTTACACCCTTTTATTAGTCATTGTGGGGTTAGGATTAGCCTTTGTTGATGTTCGTTTGGTTAATCTTTCTCCTGAATTAATTTTAGAAATTTTCTTACCGCCTTTACTATTTGAAGCTGCTTGGAATATTCGCTGGCGAGAGTTAAAAGAAAATTGGATTCCTGTGGTTTTATTTGCTGTTATTGGGGTCATTATTTCGGTACTTGGTATCTCTTTTGCTTTGAGTCAATTGACCAATTTAACCCTACCCATTGCTTTATTAGTGGGGGCGAGTTTATCAGCGACTGATCCGGTTTCTGTCGTGGCTTTATTCCGAGAATTAGGAACCAGTAAAAAGTTAACCATTTTGATGGAAGGGGAGAGTTTATTTAATGATGGAGTGGCGGTTGTTGCTTTCTTATTATTAGTGGGAATCCCGCTAGGAACGGAAGTATTTTCTGTTACGGATACAGTGGTTAGTTTTTTTAAGTTTGTTGGTATTGGTATTGGTTTGGGTTGTTTAGTGGGCTTTGGGATTTCCTATTTAACCCAACGGTTCGATCTACCTTTAGTTGAACAATCTTTAACGTTAGTTTCTGCTTATGGTACTTATTTAATTACGGAAGAATTAGGAGGATCTGGTGTTATTTCTGTGGTCACTGTCGGGATTATTTTAGGTAATTTTGGTTCCCGTATTGGTATGAATCCAAGAACCCGATTATTAGTATCTGAGTTTTGGGATTTCTTGGCATTTTTTGTTAATTCTATCGTCTTTTTATTGATTGGTGATCAAATTAAATTTAGTCGTTTGAGTGATAATTGGGGGATTATTGTTGTTGCGATTATTGCTGTTTTAATGACTCGCTTAATCTCCATTTATGGACTAGCAAATTTGAGTAATATTTTTACAAAAGTTGATATCAGTTTTCCCGAACAAACCGTACTTTGGTGGGGGGGATTAAGAGGTTCGGTTTCTATTGCCTTGGCCTTAAGTGTTCCTGTTTCTTTGAGTGGACGACAAGATATTATTGACACCGTGTTTGGAGTAGTATTATTTACCCTATTAATTCAAGGATTAACAACACAATGGGTACTGAAAAAATTTAACTTAGTGGAAGATCAACCTTTACGTCAAGAATATTCCGAATTATTAGCCAGAAAAACTGCCTTAGGAAGAGTTGTTGACTATTTTAAAACTTTAGATGAATCTCCTAGTATTAACTCAGAATTTTATCGCTATGAAAAAGAATTAGTCAAAGGACAATTACAATCCATAGAAGAAAAAATTGATAAGTTTCAAACAGAATATCCTCAATTAGAATCCCTTGCCATGCAGCTACTTAAAGAAACATTATTAGACATTGAAGCTGATACTTATGCTGAATTAATTCGCAATGGAAAATTAGGAAAAAATCTCTCTCCTTTGATTTTGGATATCTTAAGCGAAAGCAGTGAAAAGTGAACAGTGAGCCGTTATCAGTTAGTGATCTCTTAGATCTATTGACAATTACACTTCTTACAGAAGAATTTTCATGATCTTTTCACTATCAATATAAGCTTGACAATGATTTATTTTAGTTTAAAATTCCCACAGAGTATTTATTTTTCGCTTTAACATCATCTAAAAATGTCAACAATTCAACTTTCTCCACTAGGGTCATATCAAACTAATATATTTGCTGATAGTGCAGCTGAAATTCTAGCTTTTGATCCTTTGTTACAACTGCTGTTTGTTACCAATTCTGCTAACAACACCCTTGATATTTTGGATGCTTCTGCTCCAGAAAAATTAAGCCTCGTTAGCTCCATCGACTTGTCTATTTATGGGGGTGGTGTTAATAGTGTTACGGTCAACGATAGCTTAGTTGCCGTTGCCGTAGAAGCTGATGCCAAAGAAGACCCAGGAACCATTGTTTTCTTTGATTTTAGTGACTTCGATCTAGATGACCTGGATGAACCAGAAGACCTCGAAGAAAGCCTCACCGAAATTGTAGACGATGCTCAATTAGTAGAAGTCGGTGCTTTGCCTGACATGGTGACCTATACCCCCGATGGGTCTCAGGTTCTGGTTGCCAACGAAGGTGAATCCACCGATGACTTTGGGAGTGACCCCGAAGGTTCAATTTCTATTATTGATGTCCATACTAAGGCAACCACAACCGTTGATTTCAATACCTTTTTTGATAGTAAGCTCAATGAGCTTGGTAACGAAGGGTTCAAGGACTGGTTTGCAGAGTTTGAAAAACGAGGATTTCGGAGCTTTGGTCCGACTGCTGTTGATGCTCATGGGTTCATCGCTGGGGAAAGATTTGTTGACATTGAACCTGAGTATATTGCGGTTTCAGCAGATTCTTCCACGGCCTGGGCGACTCTACAAGAGAACAACGCCCTGGCCAAAATTGATCTGAGTACAGGGACAGTAGAAATCTTGCCCCTAGGGTTCAAAGATCACAGTCTTCGGGGCAATGAACTCGATGCCAGTAACCGAGATGGGAGCATCAACATTCAGAATTGGCCTGTCTTTGGGATGTATCAACCTGACACTATCGAGGCATACACAGCAACGGATGGCCAAACTTACCTTGTCATGGCTAATGAAGGGGACTCTCGTATCCGGCCTGATGGTGGTGACAATGAAGGGGAAATCTTTAATGAAGAATCCAGAATCGGCGATGTCATTCTTGACCCCCATGCTTTTCCCAATGCAGCCGAGCTTCAACTAGACGAAAATTTAGGTCGCTTGAAAATCACCAACACCCTAGGGGATACAGACGGAGATGGTGACTTTGATGAGTTGTACGCTTACGGGGCGCGCTCTTTCTCAATTCGGGATGGAGATGGTAATCTCGTTTTTGACAGTGGGGCTGATTTGGAACGGATTACCGCCATCCTCAATCCCGATAACTTCAACTCGACCGATGATGAGAATGACTCCTTTGACAATCGCAGTGATGATAAAGGCCCTGAACCGGAAGGATTAACCATTGGTGAAGTTGATGGTCGGACCTATGCCTTTGTGGGATTAGAACGGGAGGGTGGTGTTTTAGTTTACGATATCACTAACCCCACCGATGCTGAGTTTGTCCAATATATCAACCCACGTAACTTCAATGGTAACTTGGAAAAAACCGTTGCTAATGGGACTTCTGGGGATGTCAGTCCAGAAGGGTTTGTTTTTATCTCCGCAGCCAATAGCCCAACCGGTAACCCCCTGTTAGGCATCGCCAGTGAAGTGAGTGGCTCCACAACCCTTTATAATATTAGTTCAGAGGTAACTCCCCCCGAAGGTGCGATCGTCGGTACAGATAACAGCGATATCCTGAATGGCACTGCTACTGATGATGATATCTACGGCCTTGGTGGTGACGATATTATCTATGCCCAAGCTGGTAACGATCTCGTCTATGCTGGTCAAGGGAATGATCAAGTCAAAGGCAATAGTGGCGATGATTTGATTCTAGGTCAGGCTGGTCATGACATCCTCAAAGGTGGCTTAGGTCATGACTTAATCTGGGGTGGTTTAGGGAATGATCTGATCCGAGGTGGTTTCCATGACGATAACCTTTATGGCGGTGAAGGGGATGATACTCTTCAAGGTGGCTTAGGAAAAGATTTTTTAGATGGCGGTATTGGTGACGATACTCTTAAAGGCGGTCTTCAGGACGATAGACTCAAGGGGAATCTGGGCGATGATGTTCTCCAAGGTCAGTTGGGGGATGATCGTCTCGAAGGTGATCAAGGCCATGATACCCTTAAGGGGGGATGGGATAACGATACCCTAATTGGTGTTGATACTGAACACAATGTCAGTGTCGACGAAGTTGATGTTTTGATCGGTGGTGCCGGAGCGGATAAGTTTGTTTTGGGTGATCAGTATAAGGCTTACTACGATGATAGTGGCTTACAAGACTATGCTCATATTCAAGATTTTAACGGGACTGAAGGGGATGTCATTCAATTGTTTGGCTTTGCAACTGATTACACCCTTGGCAGTGCCTTTAGCTCAACTGGTATTTTCTTACAAACATCTGAGCCAGACGAACTTATTGCCGTGGTTGATCACCTTGATCTCTCAACCAGTCTGACCAGTTCTTTCTTTGAGTATCATTGAGAACTAATTAACACAAACCCCCTCATTTTCTCAGAAGCAGAATCAATCGTATTGGTGGCATTCCAAAGGTCTTCAGCCTTAACCCAAATAGGGGGATATTTATAACGAGAAACGTCTAAAACCAAAAAGCGATCGCTTGATTGATGATAAGCTGCAATGGGGGAAATATGACCCCCTCTTTCTTGTCCAATGGTAGACCTTAAATAGTTCACTAAAACAAAATTATTCTCTTGTTTTAAATTATTAACAATCCGTTGACGAAATTCATCTAAACTCACCTCATCCCCGTGATAAACCTCTACATCAACTGGATAACTTTTCAATAAACCTCCTAACTGTTGTAAAGTCATTCCTTGTTTAGAAACGGTTTCTTTGGTAATTACGTTTTCTGTTTTTGGATTATCAAAAATATTATCTTGAGTAAAACGATTATAGATAATCCATTCTGTGGCTTTGGGTGCAGGAATAGACAAAGCATTCAAGACCATTACTATACTTGCTACCCCACAAAAGGCTAAATTGTCTTGGGTTTCAAATTGAAGCGTTAAAGGAATATAATCTTGACGGGCTTTACTTTCTACTAATAAAGTTTCTCCTTGAGAAGAATTAAAGTTAATCAAATTTTCAGACAAGGGTAAATTGGTTTGAGCAAGGAGTTGACTGGGAACGAAACTAACCCCGAATAATAAAACCTTGGCAATTACCTGTTTAAGTTTCATGGGCTTTAACTACAAAATTTTTCCACACAACGGACAAACATTTCTACCCCTAACGGTAACACAGTTTCATCAAAATCAAAGCGAGGATGATGATGGGGATAATTTAAGCCTTTTTCTGCATTGGCCGAACCCAAAAAGAAGTAACAGCCTGGCACTTCTTCTAAAAAGAAAGACATATCTTCTCCGCCCATAGTTTGACAAGCAGGGGCGATACCGGCAGGGGTTTCTACCACTTCTAACGCCACCGATTTAACTAATTGGGCCATCTTTTCATGATTAATAACAGGGGGATATAATCGCCAATAATCTAACTCATAGTCTGCCCCATACCCTTGACAAATACCTTTAACAATCTCCTCAATTCTTTGGCCAAAATACCCCTCAAATTCAGGATTAAAATACCGTACCGTGCCACTCATTCTGGCTGTATCTGCAATGACATTTAAAGCGGTTCCTGCGTGTAATTCTCCCACTGTCACCACTGCCGAATCAAGGGGATTAACATTACGGGAAATAATGGATTGTACAGCGTTAACAATCTGTGCGCTAACCACCACAGAATCAACGGTTTGATGAGGCATGGCCCCATGACCCCCTTTACCGAAGATATTGAGACGAAAACACTCAACCGCAGCCATGAAGGGACCACTGCGGACTCCTATGGTTCCAACAGGTAGATTATTCCACAAATGTAGCCCAATAATGCCATCTACATCAGGATTCTTTAAGACTCCTGCTTCTATCATGGGTTTGGCCCCCCCTGGACTTTCTTCTGCCGGTTGAAAAATGATTTTGACCGTTCCTTTAAAGTTTTGACGATGTTGCCACAAATAGTAAGCGGTTCCTAAAGCAATGGTTGTATGACCATCGTGTCCACAAGCGTGCATGGTTCCTTCGTGGAGGGAACGGTAGGGAACTTCATTTTCCTCATGGATGGGCAAAGCATCCATATCAGCGCGAATGGCTAAAACAGGTCCAGGATGGGGACTTTCAATGGTTGCCACAATTCCCGTTTTAGCGATACCCATTTGATGGGGAATGCCCATTTTTGCTAAGGTTTGATGGATAAAATTAGCGGTAATTTCTTCTTGAAAGCCCAATTCTGGACGCTGATGTAGGTAGCGTCGCCATTCTACTAATTGAGCGTGAATATTACGAATTTCCAGACGAATGTGTGAAAACTCAACTGAATTTGTTTGAGAAAAAGTAGAAATCATAATTCAAGATAGGGGTTTCTATGGGTGAGTATGGGGAGTGTGGGAGGGGTGGAAAGTGTGGGGAGTATTGATATTTTAATGTTTAATCTGTGCAAATGAAAACTGCTTTACTCCTGCCCCCTGCCTCCTGCTTCTTATCAGTGGTAATTTATAAATAAATGATTAATAATTAATTTGGGATTTGCACTTGCTGTTTTAGAACTAAATCTTTTGGTTTTATAGGTTCAGTTTTTCTGTACTGGTGGAAGATATGGGTTTTAAAAAATAGTGAAGACAGGGGAATTTAAGATAAATGACTCATCATAGGAAAGTTAGGTCTTCCTAAGACTTCCTCATAGACTTTTTCCACCTGGGAAATATTTTCAGTTAAAGAATATTTATCCAACACCCGTTGTCGGGCTTTTTGTCCTAATAATTGAGTAATTTCCCTATGATCTCGAAATAAAGGTAACAAAGTTTTTAACTGTGTGGTGACACCCTGAGTATTTAACACCACTCCAGCCCCATCTTCCAATACTTCACCATCAGCCCCTGCATCGGTAGCAATACAAGCCACACCACAGGCCATAGCCTCTAGTAAGGATAAAGATAGCCCTTCTACTAAAGAAGGCAAAATAAAGACATCGGCCCCCCGCAAAATATCAATCCGTTTTTGTTCATCGGCCACAAACCCCAACCAATAAATACCCTGTTCTCTACCATAGAAGGGTTCTAAGGAAGGTTTAAGGGGCCCATCGCCTACAATTAATAATTTACTGTGATCCCCCATATCAACCTGTTTCCAAGCCTTTAACAACGCTTCTAAGTTCTTCTCTGTGGCAATCCGTCCCACATAGACAAACAAACGTTTAGTTTTCATCTGAGACTTAATATAGGAGACCTCAGGAGAATATTTAACTGTATCAACGCCATTGGGAATAATCGCCAGTTTATCTTGATTAACCCCTAATTTCATCAATAATTTTTGTTGTAGTCTGGAGAAAATAATCACTTTATCGTAGTGGGCTAAAAACGGCGCATAAAGCTGATAGGTTAGAAATTGGGTACTCGACTTCAAATTACGTAACTTACTGTCAAAAGGGGGATGAAACGTCGCTATGAGGGGTATATTTAACGCCTGACAGATTTCAGGAAGTCGAAAATCAAGAGGTGATAAGGTGAGGGACGCATGAACAAGGTCTGGTTTAAGTTTAGCCAAAGCATCCATCAGAATCTTACTGGATTTTGGGGTGGGGATGGTATAAATTTGAGATTTATAGAGAAAAGGTAAGGTAACTTCCCGGCAGTCTGGCCAATTAGTCGAGTGGCTTTCTTCTTGCGAAAAATGAAGAAAACTAACTTGATAACCTCGGTCCAGGAGAGCATTCGTTACTTCCCGACCGTATGTTACATTTCCACAGAAAGGGGATTTTTTCCCAAGCCAAGCGATGTGCATTCAAATATAAAGACAGATAGTTATCACGAACTGATAAAAGATAATTCGTTGTAATTGTATGGATTATAAGCATAAGCTACCCATAACTACAAGGGGAAAGTTGGCAGTCCCTTCCCATTGGCGAAACTAATGGTTTTGTCTATTTTATCGATGATAATTATCTCATCTTGATTTGATGTTCCTATATTACCCAAGTTAGAAATATGACCTTTTTCACCCCAGATAAGACATTAAATAGCCTTGGAAACCAAATATTAGCAACAACATGGGCAGAATTTCCTGAATTAGCCCGCAATCAATGCGCTTTAACTTTATTAGTTTATGATACGCCTGTTGTCGTTAAAAAAGAAGCAATTACTTTTCCTTGGGAATTTTGGCAACATCCCATCAAAGGCTTTGCTTATCGAGGAAATGAGGTTATCTATCCAGCTAGTGTGGTGAAATTGTTTTATTTAGTCGCAATTCATCAATGGTTAGCAACAGGAAGAGTTAAACCCTCAACAGAACTCAATCGTGCTATGACTGATATGATAGTAGATTCGAGTAACGATGCGACGAGTCTGGTGATGGATATGCTAACAGATACTACCAGTGGACCAGAATTAGATTCTCAAGCGTTGGAAACCTGGAAACATAAACGTAACGCCATTAACCGCTATTTTCAGGGGTTGGGTTGGGAAGAATTCAACCAGATTAATGTTAATCAAAAAACCTGGTGTGATGGTTATTATGGCAGAGAAAGGCAATTTGTCGGAGAAAATTGGCAAAATCGGAATCGTTTAACCACTAATGCTGTGGCGAGATTATTTCATACCATTATTATAGAAATGGCTGTTTCTGTTGAGCGATCGCAACAAATGATGGGTTTATTAAATAGAAGTATTACTCGAAAGATTGAACAAGAACAAGAAGAAAATCAAGTTACAGGATTTTTAGGCGAAAGTTTACCCAAAAACACAAAATTATGGTCAAAAGCGGGGTGGACATCCCAAGTTCGTCATGATGCAGCTTATATTGAAACCCCCAACCTACCACCCTTTTTATTAGTCGTGTTTACAGAAGGGAGAAACAATAGTCAAAATAAACGGATTTTACCTTTTATTTCGCAATTAGTCCTGAAAATGTTAGGATTCAATTAAGTTCTAGGCTGTTTATGTTATGATTGGTTTTGAATCAATTTAAGTGACTGTATCCAAATCTATGATTATTTGGCAAGCAGATTTCTATAAACATTTATCACAAGAAAATAAAAATAATACCACCTGGAATCTCATTATTTGTGAGCAAAAAGGAGTTATTATTCATCAAGCAAGTTGTCAACAGTCTGAGGCTAATTCTAATTGGTTAATCAGTGAATTAGAATCTTTAGTTAAGCAATATTCCCCTGATATTATTAAAGTTTTTCGTCCTCAATGTGTTAGTTTATTTCAACTGCTGGGAAAAACATTAGGGATTAAAATTGAAGCAACCAGAAGAACCCTTCAACTAAAACAAATTTTAAAAGAAAAATATCCTAACTCTCTAAAATTAGAGCAACCACCGCCTCAAGCTATACCTGAAAGTTTATGGGGAGATAAGTGGCGTTTTGCTTCATTTAAAGCAGGAGATTTTATTGATTATTTTAGTGATCTTCCCATTCCTATTAAGGACTTACCTCAAGAATTAAATCCCATTAATTTAGGTATTGCTTCAGATATACATATTCCTGGTGTGGTTATTTATGGCGGTAGAAAATCTATGTATTTAGCCCGTTGGTTAGCCGATCATCAACCAGTTTCTTTGAATTATATTCCCACTGAAGTTGGCAAGTCGGGAGGATTAATTTTAGAATCAGGGTTAGTAGATCGTTGGATTTTACTTACGTTTGAAGATGGAGAAATGGCTAAATCTGCTCAACAGTATGAACAGCAAAAAGAAATCACTAAAGGTCTTCATTTTTTATTGATACAACCTGATAACTCAGGCATAACTCAAACAGGAATCTGGTTATTAAAGAAAGAGTAATTTCAAGTTATTTATTATGAAAGAATTAGCTAATATTCTCCTAAAATCTAATAGCTTATGGCAACAAGTAAAAAAGCAAACAGACTATGCTTTAAATTATGGTGCTTTACAATCGATTCCAACAGAATATGAATTGATAAAAGATAAAGAAATTAACTTTTTAGTTAGAATTATTACTAATTTAGGACGGAAAGATAAGGCTAAAAAGAAACAGAAAAAATTAGGCAAAGATTTTAATCCTTTTTTACCTTACGAGAAAGATTTATTTGTAGCTGATATTTCAGATACTCATGTTTGTTTATTAAATAAATTTAATGTGGTAAATTATCATTTATTATTGATTACTCGTGAGTTTGAAGAACAAGAAACATTACTAACCTTAAATGATTTTGCTGCGTTGTGTGCCTGTTTATTACAAGTTGATGGTTTAGGCTTTTATAATAATGGTAAAATAGCCGGAGCTAGTCAACGCCATAAACATCTTCAATTAGTTCCTTTTCCCCTAGTTTCAGAATTACAGAAAACTCCCATTGACCAAATAATAGAAACAGCCAACTATCAAGATAACATAGGTAGAGTTTCTTGTTTTAATTTTTCTCATGGTATTATTAAACTATCATTCAATGGAAACAATAATATTCTAGAATTAGCTCAACAAATTTTCAATAATTATCATCATTTATTAAAAAGTCTTAAAATTTCTATTAACCAAGAAGGAAAACCCGAACCTTATAATCTTTTAGTCACTAAAGAATGGATGATGATGGTTAGGCGATCGCAACCTAAATATGAATCAATTTCTGTTAACTCATTAGGGTTTGCTGGTGCATTATTGGTGAAAAATGAACAGCAAATGAAGATATTAAAAGAGTTAAAACCCTTAACAATTTTAGAAAAAGTTGCTAGTGAATTAATTAATAATTAATGATTATTCAGTAATGTTTAAATGTTATCTATTGATACGGAATAGTGGAAACCTAGCTTGTAATATGGAATTGAGGGAACTTAGACAGGCTTTTTTTCGTCTTGGGTGCTTAGTTTAAATTTTTATGTTACAATTTGTAACGAACAAGGAACCAAGAGTAAAACAATGGGGAAACTAGGACTATAGACGAGAATCACACTTATCTTAAAAACAAGATGTCGTTTTATTAAATTTTTGGGGGTCAACCCATGGAAAGCTCGTTAACAATTTTAAAATATTTTTTAGTTATCTTAGACTTTGTAGAATTTCTAGCTACACCTTTCGGACTCAGTGCAGCTATTATTCTCTTAGTGTGGAGTCATTTTATCTGCTTAGGCTAATTTTTAGAGTTTGCTAACACTCCAGGTTGACCATTTTTGACCACAAATGATTGTAAAGTATCTATAGAAGCTTGTGGATCTACTACACTGGATACAACCCGATAATCACTCTTGAGGTACTCTGGGGTTACGGTACAACGCACATATCCATGTTTGCTTCCTTCAAAGAATTTTACATGAGGGTTAGCCACTCTTGCTACATTCACCGCAGAAACATATTGTTGAGGAAACCCAGAAGAGATAGAGGTGGCCACAAACTCTGTTGCTACTATTGGAGATGTGGGATCATCGAAATCTAATGTTAGATTGTTAACCCAACTCGAATGTAAGTCTCCTGTAATCACCACTGGGTTAGGAATTTCATTATCATGTAAAAAGTTAAGCAAACGACGACGACAGTCAACATAACCGTCCCATTGATCCATATTAAACATTCCTTTTTGGGGATGGGGATCTAAATTGTATTGAGCCATCATCACTTGTTGTGCGATAATATTCCAAGAGGCTGAATTATCGGATAATTGGGACTGTAACCATTGTTCTTGTTCCGTTCCCAGTAAAGTCGCTGTTTTGCTGGTAACTTCTGGACAACGGGGTTTTGCTCCATCTCCACAGGGTTGATCGCTGCGATACTGTCTTGTATCCAATACCATCAACTTTCCTAAGTTCCCTAGATCAAAACTCCGATAGAGGGTGATGTCTTTTCCTGGTTGGAAAGAGACACGGATGGGAGTATGTTCATAATAAGCTTGATAAGCTGCTTTGCGTCTCGCTTGAAACTGTTCTAAACTTTGAGCATCTTCTGCTGTTAGGTTAGCGTAATTATTATCGACTTCGTGATCATCCCAAGTCATGATCCAAGGAAAACGATGATGAGACGCTTGTAAGTTAGGATCACTTTTGTACTCACCATAACGATTACGATAGTCTTCTAGGGTTAAACAATCTTCTCCTTGATGTTGACGAACCGTATTTTTGTTACCGGATCGCTCATAAATATAATCCCCCAAAAACACCACAAAATCAAGTTCTTCTTTAGCTAGATGTTTATGAGCAACATAATAACCATTTTGCCAGTCTTGACAGGAAGCAAAGGCAAACCTTACCTCATCAACCGCAGCATTAGGGTTAGGTAGGGTTTTCGTTCTGGCGATCGCACTTTGATAGTTCCCCACTTGAAACTGATACCAGTAAACCTGGTTTGCTTCTAGTTGAGTGACATCTACATGGACAGAATGGCCTAATTCTGGTGTAGCGATAACCGTTCCTTGACGGACGATTTCGCTCATTGTAGCATCTTTAGCCACTTTCCACTGAACAGGAACTCTTATATTCGGCATTCCTCCCCCTTCCAAGGGTTTAGGTGCTAATCTTGTCCATATAATCACGCGATCTGCTGTGGGATCTCCCGAAGCAACTCCCAAGGTAAAAGGAGAGTTAGAAAAGTCTGGGATGGAAGCAGCTTGAGTGTTTAATTGATCGGTAATAATTAAACCAGAACTTAAAAGGGTTGTTATTAGAAAGTCTCTTCGTTTCATTAATCACGAAATAATTAAAATTGACTCAGATGGATGATGATTAAATCTATCAATTGGTTCCTTACATTTTCTGGTGAGATTTGCCATTTAGCAGCAAAGGCCAAACAAGGTTACATATTTTAAGGGGTAAGTCAGGAAAATCATCTTTCTCTATGTATCCCTCTTCTGTCACTCTGGGGGAAGACCAGATAGAAGTTAAACTCTGTACCTCTTTCTGGGTAAGCTTTCCGGCGATCGCTAACTAATAGAAATCAAAAATTTTACTTTTTATTAAATGTTGCCAAGTTAACTAAATTAGTCAAATGCTATTAAACTATAATCCTCGTCATTGTTTACCTTCTGCTGAAGATTTACCAGACTCTGATGATACACCCGTGGATAATCAATTACAATACTTAATTCCTGGACTTTTAGAAGCTATTCTCGCCATTATTTGGTCAGAAAGAATGGACTGGTATTTTGGGGTGGATATGGGTATCTATTACAACCCTCAACAACCCACTGATGTTATTGTACCTGATGGTTTTTTAAGTATTGGCGTT
>JAAUYD010183021.1_pt1 | contig 16764 bp, 13 predicted proteins | sample 7278101 | NCBI WGS metagenome assembly JAAUYD01 (sample SAMN14350128, study PRJNA611818) | marine sediment metagenome | isolation source: surface marine sediment (0.6m) | place: French Polynesia: Moorea | collected 2018-08 | reverse complement strand
GTGTCGGGATTCTGGTTTGCAAAGGTCAATGTGATCGACTTGGCTGCCCCTGTCGCAGCAAGACCCAGAACGATGCTGACGATGACCACCATAAAAAGTAAATTTCCTCTACGCATTGTTGCCTCCTCTCATTGGATCGAAGCCTGTATTAAGCATCTATTTCGGCAGTTAAGAAAAACCCCTATCGCATCAACGACAGGCGTCAACGAACACCCGCAAAGCGCCCCCACTCACCGAGGCGAGAACAACGCGGATCGGGGTGTGGTTTCCATATCCCTTATCAATGAATCCAAAGGTCCGAAGGCCATGCAATCTGCCTGACAATGCTTTACACATGCAGGCTTCTCGCCCTGCTGATGGCGGTTGATGCATAGGTCGCAAAGCTCCGTGGGAAACGGCAGATAGTCAATGGCCACGGGTTTCTTTTCCGCGGCATAAACATATTCGGTCACCTTGATCCCGCATTTTCCCACCGGAAAATCGTGTTCCTGTTGGCAGGCCACTTCACAGGTGTGGCAGCCGGTGCAATATTCGTAATTGATCAGAAGTCCGTACTTAGACATTTTGGATCGCTCCTATTGGGTTATCTTGGTTAGAGTGACTAGCGTGGTTTTGTACTGGCCGCCGCCAAATCCCGATGCACTGTGCTGCGGGCCCGGAACAATCTTGTTGATTTGATAATCCCAAACTCCGAAGAGATCCGGTTCCTTGCCTTTCATCTCCGGCATCCACCATCCGTGTTGGGTTTGAATCATTTTAGGATGCACCTTTAACGAAATACGGACTTTGCGTTTCACTTGCCCCAAATCGTTCTCCAGATAAATCCATTCCCCGTCATAGACACCGTATTCCTTGGCCGTATCCGGATGAACCTCGACATATGGATCGGGGTTTTTTTCGCGCAACCATGGAATCATGCGGTGCTCTGAGTGAAAGAACATTGGTGATCGGGCACCGGTGATCATGATCAAGGGATATTTTTCGTATAACTCCGGTGTTTGGACCGGGCTCTGAGGTGGTTCGTCATAGTAGGGCAAGGGATCCAGCCCCCAGCTTTCATAAGCCTTGGAGTACAACTCGACCTTGCCGGTCTCGGTATTGAATCCCGGTTTGCCGTCCGGTCGTAGAAGCCCTTTTTCATGTCTCCGATATGGCCGCGAAGGATCTCCTTCGGGCGGCATGGCCTGTGATCCGTTTTCGACAAGTTCATCAAACGTAAGACCAGCCACGGAAAGGCGATCATTAATCAGCTCTTTAACCGTTTTGTATTTACAGTCCGGGTTTAGCCGATTGGCCATCTCCAGATTGATCTCCCAATCGGATTTACACTCCCCGACTTGAATTGTCTTTTGCATAACGCCCAAGGGTACCCACCACGACCGGAAGCTGTCCTTCTCTGCAAAGGTGGCCGCGGGTAGAACAATATCGGCCAGGGCCATGGTGGTGGGATTATGAAAGAGATCTACGACTACCACAAAATCGAGTTTTTTCATGGCGTTATAATGCAGCTTGGCACGCGCCGCCTGTCCACCTAGAACATTTGCCGTCTGAATCCAGGCACCCTTGATGGGGTAAGGCTTTCCGGAATCGATTTGTTCAATTGCCATATCCGGGTGGGCCCACCCGCGGAAGCCTTTGACCATAGGGTAGGTATCACATCCGATGCGCAATTTGTTCAGCTTATCCACCAGTTCCTGCCCGTAGAGGCCCACGAGTTCTTCAGTGGAATAGGGGTAGGTGGTCACGCCGTGAGAGGGTCGCGCGATGACTTCACCGCCGGGAATATCAATATTGCCGGTAATCGACCAAAGATGGGTAATGGCCTGGGCGACACTGGTAGCCTGGGGATTCATGTCGATGGCCACGCCCCACTGAACGGCCGCCGGGCTATTTGTGGCAAATAGCCTGGCAGCATCGCGAATGAGGTTCTCCGGCACCCAGGTTATTTCTGAAACCTTGTCCGGCGGGTATTGCTGAACCCGTTCCGTGAGTTCATCAAATCCATAGGTCCATTTCTCCACAAAGGCTTTATCGTATAGTTCCTCGTTAATGATCACATTCAGCATGCCCAGAGCCATGGCACCGTCGGTTCCGGGTCGAATTTGAAGATGATATTTGGCTCGCGTGGACATCCACGTATACCGAGGATCGATGGAGATGATCTGGCTGCCGCGCTTCATACAATCCACCACCCAATGGCCGAAAAATCCATCCGGGCAGGTAGGCGGAGGGTTTTGGCCCCACACGATAATGACTTTTGGAACCTCATATTCCGGATCGTCATACCGCTTTGCCGAAAATTGGGAAGCATCCAGAACGGCGAAGTCACCCATTGCTGTTTTCATGGCACCCAGCCTAGGGGTGTAACAGGATTGGCCTGAAAGCCCGAGTTGGCACCAGTTGGGGCTACCGTAATTATATGCCAGGAATGAAATGGGCCCGCCAACGTCCCTGCCGGTGCCTTGGGCAAATATTACCGATTCGGCTCCGTGTTTATCCCGAATATCCTTTAATTTCGCTTCGCAAGTATCAAAGGCTTCATCCCAGGAAATAGGCTCAAACTTGCCCTCTCCCCGCCGCCCCACTCGTTTCAAAGGAGTGGTGATACGATCTGGATGATAAACATATTGCTTTAGGGCGAGGACACGTGGACATGCCCTTCCTTGATTCCAGGATGCATTCTCATCACCTTCGACCTTGATGAGTCGTCCATTTTTAACAAATAGCTTCTGCCCACATGCACCGTGGCATCCAGCCCCGGCTGACCAGGTGGTCGTTTGAAATATATCAACTTCTTTGTCCAACCCCATAAAATATCTCCTTCCCGATACATTTTACGTCAATATCGAAGCGATCAGCACGCCAGTTTAAGATCCCATGCAGTTGCCTCAGCACAGTTGGCGCCGAACCCTTACGATATTTCCCGCACCGATAAACCTGCCGGCCGATGAGCGGATGGCGGTACTTGTTGGCAATATGGGGAGAGCTCGCCGCAACACAGCCGAATTCACCCCTTAACATCTGTATTCAAATTGGTTACCGGCACATGGAAGACTCAGCGTTAGAGCGAGGTTAAGTTGGCAGAGCTGAAAATATCTAAGTAAAAATATTGAACAGCGCAATTCATCATCTGAATAAAAAACTGTCGCTCACCGATCAATTCGAATTTGTAATGTGTAACCACAGAATAGATTATAATACCATATTACATGTAATCAGCGTACATGAGTTTGATCACCACAGTCAACAGCTGATGCGTAATTAACTCGGAATCGAAACTTATAGAATTATTTTTTATAATTAAGTCAGGTACATTAGATCATTGAGCAACGCTCTTTGAAAAATATGATAGGCGGTTCGAACAAAGGTGGGTATTTTATTACACACCCATAGATTGAATCTAGACAAAATGTGAAATGAATTACACATAAATACTATATATTCAACCATTCATTTAGAACATATCAATATATTGTGCTGGTTTGATTATTGCATGGTTTGAAATCAAATCTCTATGCGGTATGCAATCGTTGCCGCTCGTCAATGATTTTGTGCGGTTCGAGCATATCCTCTAGATCTTTTGAGAGAGGTGACTTGAGGTGAAGATATGAAACGGTGTGAACAATGTAAAAAGGTGTTGTTTAGAAAAAAGGACGGCTCTTTAGCATGCCCTAACGAATGCAATGAAAACCATCAGCGGTCTGCGTTCAACACAGTGATTGATCCCTGGAAGGAGCGCAGAGGACAGGAATCTTATAATGACCCATGGGGCCACGGTAGATAGTGGCTTTCACGTAATTTGAGTTTTTCAGGTGCTGGACTGCGTTTCAGTACTTCTGCTAAACTTCATTGTACTAATGAAGAAAGGTACAGCTATTGCGCTATCAATTACAATATTGTTACCGCAGCCCTAAGCACCTGTTATTTTTTATTATTTTAACATCAACCCGATAAAACCGGTCACCATAGAATTATCAGGGTGCCAAAATCGTGTCGCTAAACGATGATTTCCTTTGTTCTCGTCACCTGCCCGACACCCTTCCCTCCTCATCATAATCTAACCTAATATCAACACTTAATCCCATCTACCGCAATATATTTACGCCCACTCAAAATTCTGGCAAGCATTTTGCTTACCTCCTGAATAGAATTTTGTCTATATGACAATTCTACAATCTGCCAACAAATAGCCGGAAAGACTATTATGGCAGCACATAGGTCAAAAAAAGAGATCCCCGGACTATGGGGCCACATAGTCCGGGGATTTAAAAAACGCCATCCAGGAGAGCTATGCATTAGAGCCGGGCCATCTTGAATGGGCACGGAGATTCTACGCCCATACAACGGTACTGTCAACCATCTCTCCTGGGTCAAAAGGAGAGTCTGTATGCATTGCCCTACCGCCTGTTTTCATCGGACGGTCTTTAAACCTGAAACCCCCTCAAGAAAATCAGTAAAAAAGATACCTTTGCAGCCAGCAGATGGGAACGGTAAATCCCTTTTCATCACCCAAGAGAGATCAAAGGGCCGAACACTGCCGGGAAACATTGTTCTCCGCTGGGCAATATATGCCTGCTTGATGATCTTATTGTGCCCTTCAATCTTACCGGCAGCCCAGGTCACACTGGCATGGGACCCCAACAGTACATCTGCGGACGGATACAATGTATACCAGCGCAAGGATGGAGAAGAATACGACTACAACTCGCCGGTATGGGGCACCGACGGCGGAACGAATGTCACGTCCTGCACCATCGATGGCCTGGCGGAAGATGTGACCTACTATTTCGTAGTCCGCGCATGCTCAGGCCCCACCGAAAGCAACAATTCAAATGAGGTGGTATTCCGGGCGTTGTCGAACCGTTCACCAGTAGCAATGACCGGCGGCAACCAACAGGCATCTGCCGGCAGCGCGGTCAAACTTGAGGGCGCTGGATCCTATGACCAGGATGGTGATTCACTTACTTATCATTTTTTACAAACCAGCGGGCCTGCCGTTGATCTCAACTGCAGCGGCACCCAATGCACCTTCACAGCTCCTGAAGTATTTGGGCGCACAACGGCGCTGACGTTTGAATTAACCGTTGGCGATGGAAACGGTCTATTTGATACCGCCACCACAATAGTTCTGGTGAATCCACCCAATACGAAAGATGCGGCAGGTGTCGATGACGGCACTCCGGATGGCAATAGGGGGCCTGGACTGCCTGCCCTAATGGCCCCAGGTCATGGCGAAACGAACATTGAAATCGCCCCCTGGATCCGCACCTCCGCATTCCATGACCCAGATGGTGACACACACGTACTGACCCAGTGGCACATCACCGATGCGGCTACAGGTACCGAAATAATGGACTTGATCAGCATTGACCGGAATCTCACCGATCTTCAGGTTCCTCAACTCATCTTGGAGCCGATGACCCAATATGCTGCACGCGTTCGTTTTTTCGATCATCTGGGACGATCATCCCAATGGTCTGAACCCGCCATATTTACCCTTGGCGAAGATATGGGCGACTTGAATAAAAACCGGATCCCCGATAACCTTGAAGTATCCCAGCATACCGATATGAACAGCGATGCGATACCGGATAATGAGCAGTCGAACATCATCAAAAGTGTATCGATAAAGGACGGCCTGTATTTGGCGGGTGTTTCGATCGAGAATAGTGTCAATGCCGTCGGCATCGGCGGCGTTACCAGCGTCGACCCGAACACACTGGACATCGCCCCGGATCCCGGAGTTTCCTTGCCTGTAGGATTGCTCCATTATAAAATTGAAGTGGCTCAGCCCGGAGACAGCGTCGATGTAACCCTTTACCTGTCCGAACCTTTGGACTCAGATTTGGTGCAATGGACGCGATATGACATCATCGAGGGGTGGCAAAACAGTTCTGCTACGACCGTTGTAGATGCAGAGGGTTTCGTGGTGGAACGCAGTCTTAAGGACGGCGGTGAAGAGGATGGAGACGGCGTGGCAAACGGTATTATTATCGACATGTCCGGCCCCTTATACGGTCCCAATCACAGCTCCAGCCTGACCGGAGCCGATGACGGCCCAGCCTCTCCGGGCGGAGGCGGCGGCGGCTGTTTTATCGGGTCGATCTTCGGGACCAACTAAAGAAGACGATTGCCAAGTCAGGAAGTCGACGTATCGATCTTAAGTCAACTTTAAGAAAAAACGATGGATTTACGCGATATGCGTAAGGTGCGGACCCCGATTTCACTGTGGATGGGAAGGGGTCCGCGCCGTATTTTAGCCGTCCATGATAAATTCATAGTTTAGATGGTCTTATCCATATTAACCTCCAACATGCTAAATTCATTCAGCTTCAGCGAGAATAAAAAGTTACTTGACAAGAACGGTATGAATTGTAAATATGCCTGCAAGGAATCAGATCTATGATTAAGGTTCATCGAAAGTTGATTGCAGTGTTGTTGGTGCTGTTGCTGGGCGTGGGTTCTGTGGCCAACGCCGCAGCAGGCGTTATTGCCTGCCTGCCCAAATCCTGTTGTTGTACCGTTGCAGCATCAAAAATGCCGGATCATCACGAAATGATGGCAATGCCCATACAGATGCCGGTGGAAAAGACCTGTTCACCCACAACACCTGCACCTTGCTGTCAAGTTGAACCTTATCAGCCTGCAACGGATGCGGCGCTGAGTGCCTTGCCAAATTATGTGCCCCATAGAATGATCCATCTGGCCATAACGGCTGACGTTTCAGAGCCCACTCCGGAACTGTCCCACCATAATTTCAAAACCTTTCGCGACGATGGGTTATCCAAAATTCCATGGATACCTATATGGCTAAAAACTCTCTCCATTCTGTGTTGAAGACCCCTCATAGTTTTTCAATGTAATTTATTCTAAGACTCGTGCACCCATCAATTTGAGTCGACGACCACCATCAGCATAGCGGGTGGTTTGGATCTGCTAGTACTACCGTGTGCCGTACACACGGAAAAAACAATCCAAGAGCAGGTCAGTGCTCTGCGCGTTGCGATTGTATCAGGAGCATAGCCCCGGTTTGAAAACACCCCGTCAAAAGGTTCAAACCGATATTCGTTGCTAAGTGTGCTGCCCCCCTGATCATGCGATGATAAATCCGCCGACCGATGAAAGTGCCCGGAAACCGTTATCGACACTTAGACAAGGTGTTCATATTGTATCCCCGATTATTATCGCGAGGGACTTACATCCTATTGCAAAGGCAACAAAAGGAGATCGTTTAGATGAGTAAACGCAATCATAACAACAATAACGCCAAGAAAGCTGCCGTCTTAAATGGCGGCACATCCAAAATGAAACCGATGACCATCGTTATAGCTGCAGCAATTGTTTGCATCACTGCGGGCATCGCCTTCTATGTCACTGGTGCAACCACAGCGCCGTCCAATGCCGTATCCAATGCCAATGCCGTTTCCACAGAAAGTGGGAACATTTCGCAAGTGAGCTATCCTGTCAGCATGTTTGCCGATGGTAAAGCGCGCCATTTTGATTTCAAAACCGACGGACTAACCGTTCGCTACTTTGTCCTCAAGAGCTCGGACGGCGTCATCCGAGCCGCATTTGATGCCTGTGATGTCTGCTGGCCGGCCGGTAAAGGCTATTACCAAGAAGGTGATGAGATGATCTGCCGCAACTGTGGAAGACGTTTTGCTTCCGTGTTGGTGAATGAAGTTCAAGGTGGATGCAACCCGGCACCTTTGACCCGCAAAGTCGAAGGCGACCAGTTGATCATCAAAGTTGATGATATTCGACATGGCAAGTCATACTTCAATTTTAAGGGGAAAGCGTAACCATGGGAATAAAAGACATTGCGATTAAAAATCTACTACGCCGCAAAGGCAAGGCGGCCTTCATTCTGGCCGGCCTGATCATCGGCGTGGCGACGGTGGTGGCGGTAATCAGCTTCGCCGATACAATGACTAAAGACATCAACCACAAGTTGGAAAAATACGGCGCCAATATCCTGATTGTACCTCGGACGGACAACCTATCTCTCACCTACGGAGGAATGACATTGGGTGGCGTCTCGTTTGAGATGGAACCCATCCGGCATTCCCAACTCACCAAAATTCATACCATCAAGAATGCTGCCAACCTTGCTGCGGTGGGCCCCATTACATTGGGGACCGTGCAGGTCAAAGCGCAAACCGCATTGCTGGCGGGCGTTGATTTTAACGTTACGGGCATCTTGAAGCCATGGTGGAAGATTAAAGGATCGACTCCAAAAAAGGAAGAATTATTGGCCGGCGCCCAGGCAGCCAAACTGCTGGGCATCGATATCGGCCAAAAGCTGACCATTAATCAACACACCATGACAGTGAGCGGTATCCTCGCACCCACCGGGTCCCAGGACGATCAGTTATTGTTCACCACGCTGCCGACCGCCCAGACTGTCTTGGACAAACCCGACGAAGTCTCCCTGGTGGAGGTCGCTGCGCTTTGCAAAGACTGTCCGGTGGACGACATGGTGAGCCAGATCAGCGGCAAAATACCCAATGCAAAGGTGATGGCGATCCAGCAGGTGGTCAAAGGGCGCATGGAAACCCTGGCCCAATTCCGTAAATTCTCCTACGGCCTGTCGGTGGTGGTGGTCTTCATCGGCGGATTGGTGGTGCTGGTGACCTTAATGGGCAGCGTCAAAGAGCGTACCGAAGAGATCGGCATTTTCCGGGCCATCGGTTTCCGGCAGCAGCACATCATGCGAATCATCTTCATTGAATCCGGCCTCATCTCGGTCTTGGCCGGCGTGATGGGTTATCTCATCGGTACCGGGGCTATTTGGACCGGTTTGAAACTATCCGGAAAACAGGGCCATATTGCCATACCATTTGACCCGGCCTTGGCCACAGGCGCCATCGCCATGGCAGTCGTTGTCGGACTTTTGGCCAGTGCCTATCCGGCCGTTATGGCCGCGCGTATGGATCCGAACCAAGCCCTCAAAACCATTTAACCAAGGAAGCATCTTACAGTCGAATGAAGGATGCGGAGGAACATATGAGCTTTATAACTGTAGAGAATATAACCAAGACTTACGGAAACGGGGATTCCATGGTGACTGCCCTGGATGCTGTAAGCTTAACCATTGAGAGCGGTGAGTTTGTCAGCATCATGGGCGAATCCGGGGCCGGCAAATCCACTTTGCTGGCTGTCATGGGAGCCATGAATACCCCCTGCAAGGGCCGCTATGTGGTGGATGACCTGGATGTCTATGGGTTGCGCAACGAACAGCAGGCGGATTTCAGAAGAGAGTACTTGGGTTTCGTTTTCCAAAGCTTTCACCTAGTCCCCTACCTGACGGTAATGGAGAATGTAATGCTGCCGCTGACGGCCATCAAGATCTCCACCCGCCAAAAAAGAGAGATGGCCATGAAAGCGCTGCAATGGGTCGACCTGGAAAACAAAGCCAAACGGCTCCCCAACCAGATATCCGGCGGTGAATGCGAACGGGTGGCCGTGGCGCGGGCCATTGTCAACAACCCACCCATTTTGTTGGCGGACGAACCCACCGGCAATTTGGACTCGCGCAACACCAAAGAGGTGATGGCCTTGCTGGGACGGCTCAATACCAGTGGCACCACAATCATCATGGTAACCCACAGCAAAGCATGTGCGGCATATGCCCGTCGAACCATCCACGTCACCGACGGTCGGTTGGACAGCCGGCGGAGCCAGTTGCAGCCCGACACAGCGGCGATCAAAGCAGCATAACCGAAGAATAGGATTGTTCGAACATCTCAAAAAATCTTCCAATGGAGGTCTACCTTAAATGAAAAAGCTGTTTTTAGGCAGAAAAAACAAAATCATCCTTATTGCTGCGGTGGTATTCATTTTGGCCGCGGCGGCATCTTGGACCATGGCCAAATCAAATACCCGATTGCTGCAACCAGCATCAACATCAAGCATCCCGAATATAGATGTAGAGTGGTCTAAAGCGGTCCTGGATGTATCCAACATGTCCTGTGGCGGCTGCATCGATACCATCAAGAAAAGTGTGGCCGCCGTACCTGGTACCGGAACTGTCAATGTGGATTTGACATCCGCCTCAGCAGAGGTTTTGTATGACGCCGACCGGCTTACCGAACCCGACCGTATCGCAAAGGCCATTACCGATGGCGGGTACCCTGCTAAAATTCAACGACTGGTTTCCTCACGACAATTCAAACAAGAGATGACCGCTGCGGCAGAGAAGGCCAAAGCAAGTATTGCCAGTGTCGGCCGTATCGATATTCCGCGCGATGATTACGAAATTGAATTGGGACATGCCCGCAGTCGGTACGAAAAAATCTACGGCCCCGATACCTTTAACACATCCCAAGGCCTACAGCTTTTGCAGCGGATCCAAACCCAGATCGCACTTCGGCTGGTGGATGAAGCAATTAAGTTTCAAGAGGTCGATCGGGCCGGCTATACGCTCCAAAACAGCAAAGTCGACAACGCTATGCTGGAATATATGAAGGAAAAAAATACCACTCTGAAAGAGTTTGAAAAATCATTAGAAGCCAACGGCTATCCTTTTGCGTATTTCAAACGCAAATTTGGACAACGGGTCAGGCTTCAAGACTATCTGGAAGAAAAAGTACTCGCAGACAGCTTAGATCCTGACGACCGTCAGCAGCGCTACGGCAACTGGTTGGCCAATGCCCGTACCCTGGCTAAAGTGGTTTATTATGACAAGGCCATAGAAGCCCTGGTTAAGTCCGGAAGCGGCGGAGGCTGCGGCGGCGGTGGTGGTGGCGGTTGCAGCAGTGGCGGCGGCAGCTGCTCAGTCTCTTCCCGATAACAAAGTCCCCCCAGCCACCGAGCCGTTTCCATATACCCGGTGGTTGGGGAACTTTTGTCGCATTGTTAATCCATGTCACCACACTAAGCCCCTGCCCCATCTATCGGCTGATCACTATGCAGCTATTGCATTTTGCTACAGTTTAGTACAAACTGCATCACTTGGGTAACATTCCGTAATTATATTCATATTTTTGGTTGAAGAAAATAACTGTAACTAATTGCTGCATTTCTCGATGTGATGCCATTCGACACAATTTTTCGAACCTCCCCATATTTTTCAATTATATCAATACTTTTAATTTTTTTATGCCCTATATCCATGTTGGCCTGATTTGTGCGTTTATGAAATAACGAACGGGAAGCATTTAATCGAAACACTACAAGATGCAACAGCTGAAAGGAGGCGATCATGGTGGAGACCATTAAAAGAAAAACGGCAAGGCCGCAGGTATTCGGCATCGCTAACGACCAGTGCGTTTGGAGCCGCGCAGGAGTGGTCAAGGCCATGAAGTGCATCAACGCATTTGATTGCCTCAGTTGTTCGGTAGATCGAAAAATCCAAGCTGATTTCGAATCCCGTGCACAACAGGCGGGCGCCCATCCGGATCCCCGTCCGGCAAGGTTGCGCATGTTAATGGATCAGTCCAAATGCCGGCACATGCTCAGCGGACGGGTGACCTACAAGCTGTGTGGTCACGGCTACGACTGCGTCAAGTGCCCCTATGATCAGATGCTGGAGGATACCGCCGATGTCCCCGCCCTCAATGAGCCTGCCTATGACCCGGCCTCCGGATTCAACGTGGCAAGGGACTATTACTACCACCACGGCCACACCTGGGCGCGTGTAGAGTACGGCGGCCGCATCAGGGTAGGAGTCGATGACTTCGCCATGCGCATGCTCGGCCCCCAGGATGAGATTAAACTTCCCAGGTTGGGTGACACCCTGGACCAGAATCGCCCCCAAGCAACATTGCGGCGAAGCGGTCATGAGGCTGACACGTTAAGCCCGGTCGACGGCAAGGTGGTTGCGGTGAATTCAAAGGTTACCGCACAGGCCAACATTGCCAACCAATCCCCGTATAATCAAGGCTGGCTGATGGTATTGCAGCCCACCAATATGCGTAAGAATCTGAAAAACCTGCTGTTCGGCGTCGAAAGCTTAGCGTGGATGGATGATGAGGCTTCGCGCTTGTCAGCCCTGTTAAGTGAAGAGACAGACTACCGATTGGCGGCCACAGGTGGTGAAGCCATTAATGATATCTTCGGTGCGGCGCCTCAAATTGGATGGGACCGCCTGGTGAAAACATTTCTAAAATAGGTCGCCGTCGAGCCTACGAGTTCTTACAATAACGCAGCATCTCTTAATCCAAGTGCTGCGTAGAAAAAGGCCGCCCGCAATATGGGCGGCCTTTAGCCGTAAAGGGAATAGCTTATCAGAGCCCATTGAACAGGTTTGGATTATGCTTGTGGAAGGATCCAAACATCAGAAGATCGTTAGGGAGCATTGACTGCAATAGTATAACCATCACCAAGCTCTACCATTTCAATCTTATTTACCAAAATGCCTTACTTCGACATTCTGCGGTTCCTTGTTCTATATTCGTCATTTATTCGGCTTGGATCGAATTTTTTAATAACCGTTTAAGCCCTCTGGCAATTTCATATTCACATGCCGAGCAAAAATGTAGAGGGAGCTGATCCAGTTGTTCCAGCTGCTTGCTGAAGCGCATGAGGCATCCGGATTCCCAACAGTGCTCGAGTCCAAAAACGTGCCCTACCTCATGGACACAGATTTTGGCAATGCGGTCAAAGGTGCGCTCCTGGCTTTGCTGGTCGACCAGACGATTAATTGACACCACTGCCGCGCGGCCACCCAACTGCGATTCGCCATACACGTATGTCAAGATGGGAATGCACAGATCGTACGGCGTAATGCCCAATTTCAGCGGAGCGCCCTCCTCTTCTAATGCAAGATTTTTTAAGATGCTAACGGCGTTATATTGACGGCGTGAAGATGAATACGCATAGGCGGGTCTTGGCCGATTCCCGGCAATATCCGTATCCAGCCCTAACACGGCCTGGATATTGGCTGCGGCAACGGAGAGCACCATGGGATCGACATGCCCCAAGGGAATAAGATCCAAATGAGCGTTTTGCTGAGGGACGGTTTTGCCGATCCCTGTTGCATCATTATCCTGCTCATTAGCAGTCGGCGTCATGCCCGGTCTGGCGGGTGTGGTTGGATTCGCCATTAGACCCGGCTCATGTCGTAACGCTTCATTTTTCTCGAAAGCGTAACACGATCGATGCCCAGTTGTTTAGCGGCGTGGGTGATATTTCCATCACACGCTTCCAAAGTGGCTCGAATATGGCGTATCTCCATCTCTTTGAGTGTCAATGTGCCGAGCTTGCAGTCATCGTCCCGATCCTGCAGAAATCGGAGCTCCTCCGCTCCAATCATTCGGCCGCGCGCAATCACCACCACGCGCTCGATCACGTTTCGCAGTTCGCGTACATTGCCCGGCCATGGGTAGGCGCATAGGATTTGCAACGCCGACTGGGTTAATCCCTCCACAGGCTTGCCGGTCTCAGCAGCAAAACAACCGATAAAGTGGTCCGCCAGCAAGGGAATATCTTCGACCCTGTCGCGTAAGGGTGGAATTTCGACAGTAAAGACGTTGATCCGGTAGTAGAAGTCCTCCCTGAACAATCCCTCCTTGATCAATTGCTTCAGGTCTCTATGGGTGGCGCAAATCAATCGGAATTGGGTTTCGATAAATTGGTTGCCACCGACACGCTGAAACTTCTTATCCTCTAATACCCGCAAAAGACTCACCTGCATCTTGGGTGATATCTCACCAATCTCATCCAGAAAAAGGGTTCCGTTGTTGGCCATTTCCAAACGGCCGCGGCGGGCCTTGACGGCACCTGTAAAAGCGCCCTTTTCATGCCCGAACAACTCGCTTTCCAGCAGGGTCTCGGACTGAGCACCGCAATTGATGGTGACGAACGGACCGCAGGCCTGCTCCCCCTGCATATGTATGGCGCGGGAGACCAAATCTTTTCCCACGCCTGTTTCTCCCTGGATCAATATTGGCGAAGGCGTCGGCGCCACATTTTCGATCATGGCCAGTATTTCATGCATGGCACTGGACTGTGCGACAAAGCCGTCGAGGATGGTTTCCTGACGCTCATACAATTGCTCGCGCAATGCTTCATTTTCTTCGCGCAAGGCCTTATTGGCCGCCACACGCTCAAGAAGAAGTGACAACTCCTCGGGATCGAAGGGTTTGCAAAGATACTCCACAGCCCCCCGTTTCATAGCCTCCACAGCGGTTTGAATCGATCCGTGCGCTGTGATCATTATTACGGTTGCGTCGGTTTGTATCTCTTTTATCTTTGCAAGAACCTCAATCCCATCCATCCCGGGCATTTTGATATCGACAAGATATAGGTCAAAAAGACTTTCGGCCAGATATGCCAAGCCATCTTGTCCAGATGAAGCTGTTTCTACGTGATAGCCTTCCTTGGTCAACCAAGCGGAAAGCGCTTGGCAAATCGTATCTTCATCATCTATGACCAGCACCTGCATCGCTCGTGCCATTTGGATCCCCCTGTTTCTCTTCAATAGATATCGGTTTACTGGGAAGTGTGATTTTAAAAACAGTGCCCATGCCGGGTTCGCTGTCTACTTCGATGTTGCCATTATGCTCCCGAATGATGCCGTACACCATAGACAGTCCCAATCCAACCCCTTTGCCGTCGTCTTTGGTGGAGTAAAAGGGTTCGAAAATTTTAGACAGGTGCTTTTGATCTATGCCATGGCCGGTGTCCGCCAGAGACAGCCACACGGTGTCAGAGTCCTCATCCCGACCACCGGTTAGGGTCATCTTCCCACCGTCCGGCATAGAGTCCATGGCATTGAATACCAAATTCATCAGACATTGTTGAATGAGGGCATAGTCACCCCAAGCCGTAAATGGCGGATCAGGAAAATGAACCTCCCAATCTACATTGGCCATCTTGCGTTGGTGGGCAGTCAGGATAACAATGGTCTTGGCCATTTCGATCAAATCGAAATTCGCAGCCTTTAAGCTCTTCTGGCGGGCAAAAGTCAGAAGATTTTTAACGATTTCTCCACAGCGCAGCGCCTCTTTTACACATAGCTCCAGATAATGATCGAAGTCTTTGAGACCATTGGGAGGCAGCTCATCTAATCGAATATAAGACAAAATCAACTTGTTGAAAGTCACGATACTGGAGATCGGATTGTTGATTTCATGGCAAACCGATGCAACCAGTCGTCCTATGGAAGCCAGCCGATCTTCCTGGGCCACCCTTGCCAGGTCGTCTCGAATGGCTCGTGTGCGCTGCTCGATGCGCTCACTTAAATCCGAGGTAATGTCACGGACGATCTCCACCATTTGAACAATTTCCCCCAGCACGTTGAACAGCGGGTAAGAGATGGACTGGTGGACCCTCACATCGCCGTCTTTGGTGGTGAACTCGTGAACTGATCTGGCAGGTTTCCCGGTCTTGAGGGTTTCCTGAACCGGACAGATCCTGTCGGAACCAGTGCAAGGATTCAAAGAGCCATGAACTACTTCAAAACAATATTTTCCCAATACGGACTCGCGGCCATTACCACCGGTGATCAGATGGTTGTCATTGCAGTTTACAATCCGGAAGTTGCGGTCGATTACCATGACGCCATCCGGTGAAGCCTCCAATAGCGTGGACGCGAAAGAAGTTGCAAGACTGATCTCAGACTCCTGTTCTTCCACGCGCTCATATTGGTGGGCGATATCGAAAAAGAGCATGGATGCCTGGTAGTCTAATATCCCAACGGATTCAGGCTTGCATTGCTGTAATTCCGCTAATATTTTAGGATCACCGCTGAGATCAAGCAACAAATCCAAGGTCTCATTGGCCAGCAGTTCTCGAAAATCATTATAGATCGGAACGCCCATCTCGCCGGCGTATTTATTAAAGGCAATGGAGTTACTCACCGGCACCATGCCCATGAGTTCCAAATGCAGACCGCGGGGCTTGATAGCGTCGAGCATCCGCAGGATGGACAGACAGCGACCTCCCTTGGCCACAACCCCGACTCGCAACAGGAGTTTCTGCTTAAATGAGGGGGAGGAAACCATGTTTTCTCCTCAAACGGGTGATGCCGGGCGCGGTGCAGGTTATCCCGGTGCGCCCTGACGGCCGATCGCCTGAATGGATCGGCTCCAATTGAATCGCGCTATATCATTGATTCTGGCAAAAAGCCGTTGTGGTGTCAACATCCCGGACGCGGGTTCCAGCCCTTGGGGCCGGGTGAACGGTGTTCAGTATTCGGTAATCGGTGAACGAGGAACGGAACAGCCCTATAAGGCGGTTTGAAACACGAACAAAAATACCATTTAATCCCAGTTAATGGCCCTATCGATCATCCCCCCCAATTATCCGTAAAAATCAGTATCATTACCTTTTGGAGGAAAAACCCAATGGTAGGTTGGGTTGAGGAACGAAACCTAACAAAGGCGTGGCCAAAATGTTGGGTTTCGCAAGCTCAACCCAACCTACGCTGAAAATCAAGTCATGTCAGCCGATTGTGACCATTGGTGGTTGCCCTTGGTCTGTTTTTCGATTTTCGACCGTCCGTCCTCTATCGTCTCCCACCAAACAATTGCCGGGTTGGTTTGATAACGACATTGGGCGGCCACGGGGGCCGCCCCTACAGATGATTCGTTTTCGATTTTGATGATTCCATGGAAGGCGTCCGAGGATGAAGCCGTAGAAAGTCCAGAAGGCTGTATTGTGAACCGCGGACAGTGATCTGAAAGAGAATAAAAAAGCTTTTTCAAACCAGCGCAGGTGTTAACATATAGTTAATCCAACCGTGCAGATCTTCGGAGGGCTCCAGAGACAAGGCGTCCGGAGGTGAAGCCGTAGTCCACCTACTGCGAACCTCTGGCAACG
>JAAUYD010036456.1_pt1 | contig 16782 bp, 9 predicted proteins | sample 7278101 | NCBI WGS metagenome assembly JAAUYD01 (sample SAMN14350128, study PRJNA611818) | marine sediment metagenome | isolation source: surface marine sediment (0.6m) | place: French Polynesia: Moorea | collected 2018-08 | reverse complement strand
TGGGCAAAATTTTTGCTATCTTGTGGCTCTCTTGTTGCGTGAGTCGGTTTTGAGGCAGGATAGTTGAAATAAATAAAATCGTGGATCATGGTTATTGCCTTAACCTGCGGTTTGATCACCGTGATCCACGATTTTATTTATTTCAACTATCCTGCCTCAAAACCGACTCACGCAACAAGAGAGCCACAAGATAGCAAAAATTTTGCCCATCTATGGACCGTCGATCTTCACGCAAGGCTGTCGCACCCAGACAACTGGCGTTTGGGTGGCTCGGGCTACATGGCAGTTAGAGCTCGTGATGATCAGGGACAAGTTATCTTACCGGTTCAGGAGATGTGGTTTCTACCATCCCCAACGATTAAAAGCTTTGATATCAATAGTGGCGCTGAATTATGGGAGGTTGATTCACGTATTTTAAGGGGTTTGGGCGTAATCGAAATAGACCAGAACGGTGACTACATATACTTATTAATGGGTTCAAACGGTTTTACAAGAGATTTTAACATGTTATATGTATCGGCCATTGATAAAAAAACCGGACAAGAGGTATGGTCGAGAGAAATTGAATATTTTGGCACTATACTTGGTCATGCTGCTAATAATGAGTTTCTTAGTATTTATGGCCAATACAATCGAGGAACATCTTACACTGCGGTCACATTCGATGCTTCAACGGGGAAAGAAATTCCATATCAGAAAATGAATACAGTTAGAAGATCAAATGGTGATAAATATGAACCATTGGTAGAAGAATTAGGGTATGAATATTTCACTGAAGGAACAACTCACAAAAATGTGATCTTTCTTCTCATTGCGGATGATTCTTCCATTTGGGCCTTGGACAAAAACTCTGGAGACGTATTAGGGCATATCCACTTTGATGGTTCTCCATTAGATACCGGTCGGCAGGGTAATTTTGATATGCTTTATTCAAATGGTTATCTGGTGTTATATTGGGCGGACAGCATGCAGCTGATGAGTTTCAAATTTGAGCCTCCACCTAATGCGATATCCCAATCGCAATAGTGACCAGCAAGATTGAGAGAACTCAATTACTTTGATACAAGTAGCTACATTGCCTTCCCAAAGTATGATGAAAGTAAAGAAATTAATTGGGTAAAAAGATTTTTAGTTCCAAGGCTGTGAGAAAGCAATGTTCGCGAACTCCATGTCATTCTGAGCGAAGCGAAGAATCTCGCTAACTTCCTTTTAAAATAGAACTTCATTTAGGAAGAATCCATCTTGTTATAGCCATAATTACCTAAATTGTGTCTCGACGGGATCCTTCGCTGCGCTCAGGATGACAGCTTGTTTGTGAAAGAAAGGAGCAAACATGGCGGTTATTTTTTTACCCGCGGCAATCATTCTAATTTATCTCCCCTGGCTTTTTGTTGGGGGCCAAGAAAAATTGACCGGTTATGAATTGGGTCAGGTACACCCGCGCTTCTTCTGGGTGGGGTGGATTTTCCCAGTGATGAATTTTGCGGTGGGCATCGGGATGTTCTTTTTGATTCTGCCCTTTTGGAGAGGTTCATCGGCCGCGTCAACTGTCTCTTTTGTAATGATTATTATCGCTATTGCGGTTTTTAACGGCCTTTTTAACCTTGCCACCGGAGTGTGCCCGGTACCTATGAGCCGGGTGTACCGCTATGTCTATCTCGACCAAAATCGAACTGTAGGCGCCGTTCAAATTATTCTGGGTTCCTTTTTTATTCTGCTGTTTTATTTATCGGGATAGTTGGGAACTCAAAAAGATAAAAGTTGACCGTTAATCGTTGACTGTTTTAATAACCAACAGTCAACGATTAACAAAGTTGCTTTTCCCTGATTCCTACTTCCTCCGGCGGAAAATCGCCACGCGCTCCAGCACCTGCACCAGGGCCACCTGCCACTCGCGGGTGCCCTGATCGTGCGCCAGCCAGATCCCGGTGCGGCTGACCCGGCCGATGCGACCAACGGCGTGCTGCAGTTTCATCCGGTTGAGGTAGTGAATATCGGGCAGATTGATCTTAATTTGACGCGCTTCTGTGGCTACGGAGGAAACCCCAGCGTTGAGCGCCAGGACCTTGACCCGCAGCTGGTACAGTAAATTCTCCACCGGGTCCGGAATCGGGCCAAAGCGATCGGTCAGCTCAGCCGCCATGGCGTCGATGTCATCCAGCGTCGTTAGGGTGGCCATGCGCCGATAAAGACGGAGTCGCAGGGGGGCATCAAAAATATAGTCGGGCGGCAGATAGGTGGCCAGCGGCAGATCGATGAGCGTCGTATCCGGCAGCTCCATCTCGATTGTTTCCCCTTCTTTGGCCGCCTTGCGCACCTGGATAGCTCGGGCCAGCATGCGGGTGTAGAGATCAAAGCCGATAGCGGCGATGTGACCACTTTGATTGGGACCCAGCAGTTCGCCCGCCCCGCGAATTTCAAGATCGCGCATGGCGATGGTGTAACCGGCCCCCAGATCGGTGGCCTCTCCAATCGCCTCCAGCCGCGCCCGCGCCTCCGGGGTGAGATTGCGCCACGGGGCGTGGAAAAAGTAGGCGTTGGCCCGGCGGGTGCCCCGGCCGACCCGGCCGCGAAGCTGGTATAGCTGAGATAAGCCAAACATGTCGGCCCGATCAACGATCAGGGTGTTGGCGTTGGGGATATCGAGCCCGCTTTCGATGATCGTTGTCGAGAGCAAAATATCTACTTTGCCGCCAACAAAATCAGCCATCACCGATTCCAGCTCTCGCTCGTTCATCTGCCCATGGCCAATCGCCACAATCGCTTCAGGAACCAAATTTTCAATAATCTTTTTGACGGTCGGAATGGTTTGCACTCGATTGTGGACAAAGAAAATTTGTCCACCGCGCTCGAGTTCCTGCAAAATCGCTCGCCGCATGAGCTGTTGATCGATTTCGCCCACGTACGTTTGCACGGGAAGCCGTTCAGACGGGGGGGTGCTGATCATGCTGATATCGCGCAGGCCGCTTAAGGCCATGTGCATGGTGCGCGGGATCGGTGTGGCGGTCATGGTGAGCACGTCAACCTCGGTGCGCATTTGCTTAAGCCGTTCTTTGTGGCTTACCCCAAAGCGCTGCTCCTCATCGATCACCAGCAGCCCCAAATCCTTGAAGCTGACGTCATTTGAGAAGAGGCGGTGGGTGCCGATGACGATATCAACTTCCCCGTTTTTTAGCTGTTGAATCACCTGATCCTGCTGACCACGGGTCAAAAACCGTGAAAGCATGGCCACTTTAATCGGGTAGGGGCCCAGACGCTCTGAAAAGGTTTGATAATGCTGCTGGGCCAAGACCGTGGTTGGCACCAGCATGGCCACCTGCCGGCCGTCCATCACCGCTTTAAAAGCCGCCCGCAAAGCCACTTCTGTTTTCCCATAGCCAACATCACCGCAAATGAGGCGATCCATGGGCTGCGGCCGCTCCATATCCGCTTTTACTTCGGCGATGGCGTGGGTTTGATCTTCAGTTTCCTGATACGGGAAACCGGCTTCCAGCTCAAACTGCCAGGCGGTATCGGGTGGGAAAGCGTGGCCGGAAACGGTTTCTCGGACCGCATACAGCTCGAGCAGTTCATCCGCCAGCTGGTCGATATCCCGCTGCGCCTTTTGCTTGGCCTTGGTCCACTGTTTATCGCCCAGGCGGTTTAAGCGCGGGGCAAAATCTTCAGAGCCGACCCATTTGCTCATGCGATCGGCATGGTGAACGGGCACATAAAGGATGTCGTTGTTGGCGTACTCGACTTTTAGATATTCGCGATCGGCGCCACCAATCGAGCGGACGACGAGCCCCAAGAAGCGGCCGATGCCGTACTCGGCGTGGACGATGTAATTTCCAGCCGAGAGGTCTGAAAAATACGTCTCGGGTGCTGCCGTGGTTCGCCGCACGTAGCGGCGGGGAGCCGGCCGGTTCCAGCCAAATATTTCGGCGTCGGTTAAAACATTAAGGAGAATTTTGTCGGCCTGTTCGAGGATAAACCCTTCAGAGAGCGATGAGTTGATAAAGTGAATGTTGCTGGGTTGATCGGCGCTTTCTTCCCGGATAGCGGCCAGCCCGTAGCTGTCGCCGCGCTCCTGCCGCCACAGGGTTTTGAGGCGGTCAGCCTGGCGGCTGACGACCACGACAATTTCGCCGGTTTGCTCCGCATGTTTGAGCTGATACATCAGCGGCGTGGTTTGACCGCCATAGCGCGGTCCCGGCTGAAAAGAGGCGGCCAGCTCGGTGGGCGGCACCTGCGAAGTGCGGTCCTCTTCGCGAACGTCGTGCCCCAGAATGATGGCATGGTGCTGCCGCAGCAGCGGCTCAATTTCCTGCCAGACAAAAAGCGGGTTGGGGTAGGCGGAAGGAAGGGAAATTTGCTCTCCTTCGAGCTTGGCGGCCTGCTGATGTAACTCACTGACCGCTTCCTGCAGGGTGACCCAATCATCAACGATGAGCAGGGCGCCCTGGGGCAGATAGTGGAGCAGGGAATCGGGCCGTTGATAAATCAGGGGCAGATAAAATTCTTCATGGGGCAGCAGTTCCCCATTGCTCAACGGTTCAATATCATCTTGCCATGACGGCAAATTATCATCTTTAGGGGGGGCATCAAAGGCTAGGGCCTGCCCCAGTTCGCGGGCATCGGCCGGAATCGCTTCGCGAGCGGCCGGAATGAGGAGCTTGGGCGGCACCGCTAAATCGGTCACGGTGCGCTGGGTTGTGGGGTCAAACCAGCGCATGGTGTCAATTTCATCCCCAAACAGCTCAATACGGATTGGGAATTCAGCGCCGCCGGCCGGGAAGATGTCAACAATCCCTCCTCGCTGACTAAACTGCCCTGGTTTTTCGACCACCGTAACCTGTTCGTACCCGATATTGCGCCACGTTTCTTCCAACTTTGTCCAGTCGAGCAGCTGTCCGACACGCAAAATTCGCGTATGTTTAATAAAGCTGCGCTTGGGCAAGGTCTGCTGCAGCAGCGCCCGAGCGGAGGAAAGGATCACCGGTGGATGGGGATCGGCCGGCATCAGCGGGTGTTGACCGGCCATCAGGCGGGTTAATACGGTCATGCGGCTCAGACGAGAGTTATCGCTCCAGGGGGCGCGATCGTAAGGCAGGGGCGTTGGTTCGGCAAAGCGCAAAATTTCTTTTGACGTGCCGAGCCAGGTTTGCAGCTCCTGTCGCCAAATCGGCACCGCTTCAGTTTTGCCGGTGATAAAGAGAACAGGAACCTGCGCTTCGCTAATTAACCTGGCCAAAACCGGCGGCCGGGCATGACGCATGAGCCCGATTGTTAGGGGAGCCTGGCGTGAGTTGATCTGATCGACCAGATCCGCATACGCGGGTAAGCGATCGAAGTGGGTCAGGAGATCGGCAACGCTCAAATCATGATCGACCGCTGCGGTGGCTGGGTTGATGTTTCCTGACGGATGAGTTGCCATGTGTGCAAAATCCTTTGGAGCTAGATATCGATGACTGTGCCGTTAAAGCGGGACATGGCCAGGTGAACCCCTTCCCGCACAAAACAATCAACGGCCGAAACCGTCCGAGCGAGCATATCATTGACAATGGGGGCTTCCTGGGAGCTAAATTTCTGCAGGACGTGCGCGCTGGCGGGCATTTTCCCCCGCGGCCGGCCGATTCCCAGGCGAATGCGTGGAAATTCCTGCCCCAGGTGATTAATAATAGATTTCATCCCGTTGTGGCCGCCGGAACCGCCCTTTTCCCGCATCCGGAAGGTGCCCAGCGGAAGGTCAATTTCGTCATAGATAACCAACACCTGAGCGGGTTCAACCTTATAAAAATTTGCCAGTCGACCAATCGAATCACCGCTGAGGTTCATAAAGGTTTGCGGCTTGATCAAGATAATGCGATCGGGCCCCTGACGGCCGTCGCCGATGAGGGCTTTGTGCTTGACCCGGCTGAGGGTGATTTGCAATTCTCTAGCGATCTCATCGACCGCCATAAAGCCGATATTGTGGCGCGTTTGGGCGTATTTCTTACCCGGATTGCCCAATCCGGCAACCAGGAAGGTGCGCCCGGAGCCAAAATCCGGATCATCTGGTTGAGAAAAAAAGCGTTTTAGAAAACTCATTGACGGCAATCTTTATAGGGTTTCAACTTTCCCGATCGGTCAGGAAACCCGCAAAGCGGGAAAAATTCAGCGGTATAAAACGGTCGATGTTCACCTGCGGTGCGACCAAAGTACAGTTGTTTTCAACAGTTGGTCGTGCAACAATGCAATTTTTTAGTCTAGCACAAAAAAGATGGCAATTCACAATCTTCAACGTAATGTGAATACAAATTTTTATCAGCCAGCAACCATAAATTGAGCGGTGGATGAGAAGACAGATTAGGCCATTGCACTGGACCTGCTGTATGCCATAATGGTGGCGGGCGCGAAACGTTAATGGAGAAGAACATGTTCAATTTAGCAAGCAAAAAGACAGCCAGCCTGCTCTTGCTGGGTGTTATTTTCATCGGGGCGGCCTGTACACCCCCAACAGTCGAACGGAGCGGAGAGTCTGCTCCAGTTGCCGAAGCGGTAGAGGCTGAGACGGTAGAAACGGAGGATGGTATCGTCAGCCCTTCTGAGCCTTCTGAGCCTTCTGGGTCTGAAGGCGGGGAGTTTGCGGCCGCCTTACCCGTCAGTGAGGAATCAATCGATGGCGTACCGGTTGGTTTTACGGAGGACGGTCACGCTTATTACGGGGATCCCAACGCTCCGGTCGTCATCGAAGAGTATTCGGATTACCAATGTCCATTTTGCAGCCGGTTTGTCAGCGAAACGATGAGCCTGATTAAGGACGAAGCGATCGCCAACGGGGAAGCGGTCATCATTTTTTATGATTACCCACTTCCGATTCACCCGCAGGGAATTCCGGCCGCTGAGGCGGCTCGGTGCGCTGGAGAAAATGGGGCGGTTGCCTATTGGGAAATGCATGATGCCTTATTTGAATCCGGTCCTCGCTGGGGTATCTCTGATCCGGATCCGGTGTTTGTGGCCATGGCTGAAGAGTTGGGGCTTGATGCTGCTGAATTTGAAAAATGTTTGAGTGAGGATCGGTATGTGCCGGCTGTCGAAGCGGATCTTGCCCAGGGGCAGCGTTTAGGGGTGACCGGGACCCCCACGTTTTTCTTAAATGGAGAAGCATTGGTTGGGGCTTTGCCTATCCAGGTTTTCCGTTCGGCGATCGCCACAGTTTTAAGTGGTGAGTCGATTGCCCAGGCGGAACCGGAGACGCCGCCGCTGCCAGATGTGGATGATCTTGATATTCCGCCGTTTGAAATGCCCGATCCTCTGGTTGTTGAAGAAGATTTTGCGGCCGTGATGGGTGACGCGGATGCGCCGATATTGATTGTCGAATACACCGATTATCAATGCCCGTTTTGTGCTCGTCATGCGCTGTCCACCATGCCCATCGTGCTGCAGCAGATGATCGACACCGGCCGGGTGCGCTACGCCCTTAAAGATTTCCCCTTGGACAGCCTTCATCCTTTGGCTCGAGTTTCGGCCGTGGCCGCTCGCTGTGCCGGAGAACAGGATGCTTATTGGGAAATGCATGATGAACTGTTTGTCCAGCAGGAATTTTGGGCGGTGTCACCTGACGTCAACCAATTCTTTACCGAAATGGCTGCTGATCTTGGATTGGATGAAGGGGATTTTACGACCTGCCTGAATTCAGGACAGTATGACGAAGCGATCCAGGCCAACTTTGCCGAAGGAAGCTCCTTCGGGATTACGGGAACCCCGGCATTTGTAATCGGCGGGTACTCGATATCCGGTGCCCAGCCGTTTGACATTTTTGATTTGGTGGTGACCAATCTCGAAGATGGGACGATCGAAGAGCTGTTTCGGGCTGCTTATGATGATCAAGTAGCGGCATACAGAGAACAGGTTGCTCGCGAACGTGCGGCTCAGCTGCCGGTTGATGTGCCCATCGAAGAATCATTTTCTATTGGCGAGCCGAACGCCCCCGTGGTGGTTGTTGAATATACCGATTTTCAATGCCCGTACTGCGGCCGACATTTCGCCCAAACATTCCCTCGGCTCAAAGAAGAATATATTGATAAAGGGTTGGTGCGGTATGTGTTTAAAGATTTCCCGCTTGACTTCCATTTACAGGCTGGAAGGGCATCCGAAGCGGCCCGCTGCGCCAACGAACAGGATGCATTTTTAGAGATGCACGGCGCTTTGTTTGAGCGGCAGGGTGAATGGTCGGGGCAGGATAACGTTGACGAGCTGTTTGTCTCATATGCGGCCGACCTGAATCTGGATCAGGAAGCCTTTACCACCTGTCTGGAAAGCGGCAAATATGCGGAGCTGGTTCAGGCGGACCTGGCCGAAGGGACGTCCTTTGGAATTAACGGCACGCCGACGTTTTTTGTAAACGGCACCCGTCTTGTGGGAGCGGTTCCGTTTGAAAACTTCGTTCAGCTGATTGAGTCGCAGCTAAATGCGGAATAGGCTAAACTCGGTGTGTTTGCATCGCTAAATGCGGTAATTTTGAGCGGCGCAAGCCGCTCTTTTTTTGGGTAAAATATCAACAAGCTCCCCACCCCGACATGGGAAGTGGCTAGGGGAGAGGTAAAATGTCCGTCAAAATACCCACCCCCTAACCCCCTCCCGATTCGGGAGGGGGAATTTGTTGAGCAAGAAAGCGCATTTTCTCATTCATCAAGCTTACTATTCCCCCTTGAACCTGACGCAGGGAGAGGAACGGGAAAAGTAAACAAATTTAGCCACGGATTAACACGGATTTTCACAGAACTTATCCTGAGCCCAGCTGAAGGATTGAAGGGAGAAATCGGTGTTAATCTGTGATAATCTGTGGCTTTTTTTATTTAGTTCATTCGGAAACGGACCATTGTAGGAAGATTGGAGGAAAAGGGTGCAGATGATTGCACGACCACGACATGGTGTATTGGGAAGTATCTGAGAATGTTACGGTAAAATTTTTGACGGCCGCTGCAGAAATTGAGCAGAGGCTGCGCCAAATATTTGCCGGACGCCTGATAAATCACAAAAAAGGCGTCGTGATTTCCTGTTACATTGAGCTAATCTCCGGCGTGGTTCCACCTCCGGCAGAACCGGCCGAGTTTGTCGATGAGCGGCTGGGACCCCCCACATCATTTGGTAACGTCACCGTTCATGGTTCTTTAACTGATTTATCCCGCTTGACGATTTACTTTAATCAGGCGGCCGCCGCGAGATTTTCTTTCCATGATGGGGAGGCTGAATTACGCCTGGTCGTATCAGCGCATATTTTTGGGACCGGGAAGTTTGAAGACGCCGTGTTCACCTCCTTGGCTCCCCTGCTGCGTAGAGAAAAATTGATTATGGTTCACGCCTTTGCGGCCGTCAATCCAGAAACAGATCGGGCATTGATGTTGGTCGGCCGGTCCGAAAGCGGGAAAACGACAACCGGATTGAACCTGCTCCTTAACGGCTGGCAGCTGTTGGGGAACGACATCGTGATATTAACGCCTCATCAGGGAGAGGTTTGGGGGTTACCAACCCCAGGTCTCGTCACGATACGGCCACCGACATTTGACCTGCTGCCGGATTTGAAGCGTTTGAGCGCGAATCAAGATCTTAACAGCGATCAGCTCAATGTTTGGGCTGGGCCAACCCGCCTGAACGCGGTTTACTTCCCTCAAATTGAAGAACAAGCACACACTCAGCGACGACCGATTCCCCAGTCATTGGCTTTGGCTCACTTGATGGAAGAAAGCGTAGACCTCTGGGATAAATCTGTAGTTGAAGAGCACATAAAATTTCTGGCTCAACTTATCCGGAAAGCACAAATATTCCAGCTTGAACTGGGTCAGGACATGTCTCAATTACTAAAAGTGGTTTAAAATTCTTTATGATTTTCTGGTTTCACACGTCTCTCGTCGATCATCTCTAATCTCTGTTATGATTTCTCGTTTTCGCGGCACCCGACGTTTTTTAGCGGCTCACGGCCCAACGTTTTTTGGTCGAGTTGGCCTGGGTTTGTTAGGGGCAGCCTTTTTGCTGTTTGCCGCTTTGCTTTCTGAGGAATGGGCGCTTATTCCAATCGCTTTGGGCGTTTTGCTCCTGGTTATCTATTTTATGGGCGGCTGGTTGTGGGGCATCTATCTGCGTCATGATGCGGCTGATGATTCTCCTGATCAATTGATCATTCGTCTGGGTAGTATCTCTGCTGGGGATATGATTACGGTGATCGATCTTGGGCAGAGGCATCTAGCCCTTGATTTGTCGCGCTACATGAGTACCGGTCGCGTAACCGTGGCTGACATATTTAACCCACAAATCTTTGATCGATCGGTGATAAACCGCTGGCGGGCGGTCATGCCAAAAACGCCAGATGATCCTCGTCTTGTCTGGCGAGTGGGATCGTTTAACCTGCTCCCAATTCAGGACAGCAGTCAGGATGCGGTTGTTTTGTGTGAGGTATTGAGCGAACTGGTGCAGGAGGGTGATCAGAAGATTTTGCTTGAAGAAGTTTATCGCATTTTGCGTCCAGGCGGCCGCATTATTTTGGTCGAACCGCTTCGATCTTTAATTAACCGACTGTTGTTGGGGTGGGGTGCACGCCGCTATCGTCCGCTTAAGACATGGGTAAAATTGCTTGAACAAACCGACTATTTGCGCCTTAAACCGGTCAAAATTAACGATGTAGTGGTTTACCTGCGTGGAGAGAAGCTCGAGCCGATGCAGGGAATACAGCTCTCTTTGATTCGAGATTAAGCAGTTTACAAAAAGAATTGTTAAAAAAAGCCACGGATTAACACGGATTTTCACAGATTTCTCCCTATAATCTGCGATCCTTTGGTTCACCGGGTCTGCGGCCGAATTAAATCATAGCTGCACCGGGGGTTAATTTAAATCTTTTCCTTTAAGCTCCTTTTCTAGGCGATCCCATAATTCGTTATACGCCTGCAGACGGGCAGCGGCCGCCTGTTTGGCCGGTTTGGTATGCATCGATTTTACGGTTTTTTGCTGCCAGTCAACCCGACGGCCCATTTTGATTAAGTCATCAGTCGACATGCTGTTTTTTTTGCGGACCAGCGAGCCACCGACCCAATGAAAAGCGGCCGTTACGCCGATCTTGGTTAATTTGTCGGCATCCCACAAAATTGCGGCCTCAAGATTTTTTAAGGGTTTACCGCGCCACAATCCCATGTGAGTAGAAATTGCCCGGGCGACCGCCCCGATTTTCTTGGGAGGAAAATCAGTACGAGGCAAAAATGCCCGGGCAAATTTGGCGCCATCCTGGGCGTGTTTCTCCCGAGAGTCGAATTTTTTAACATCGTGCAGCCAGGCTGCGGCCTCGACAATTTCGAGATCAGCCCCGGTTGCTTTGGCGAGTTTTTTAGCTACCGCTACAACCGCTTTGACGTGTTCCCAACGGTACCAGAAGTTGGGATTTTTTTCTCCGCTAATCGCTTCAGCTTCACGTGCGGCAGCTTTTTTCATTTCCCGTCTAACGGCCGGGCGCCACTTGATTTTTTTTTCTGAACCTTTCATTTATTAATCAATTGATATTTGATGGTGTTGGATTGACTTCGAGATGGCAAAGAGACAATTCCTTCAAAGAAGAAATTACGAACCGCTCCAGGGAATAGGCTTCAAGGGGGTTATGCCATAGTATAGCTCGATGATCCGCCGGAAAATGGGGGCAGCGACTTCAGACCCCTCACCCGCATTTTCCACGATGACGGCCACGGCGATCTCCGGCTGGTCGATGACGGAGCCATCCGGCAGGGTATATGGCGCGGCCGGGGCATAGCCGATAAACCAGGCGTGCGGCAGGGGAAAAGGAGTTTGAGCGGTGCCGGTTTTCCCGGCGACGGGCACAGTCGCATCTTCAAAGACAAAGGTCGCCGTGCCGCTGCGGCTGCTGGTGACGTCGCGCATGGCGCTTTGCACCCCGGCCAGGGTCGCCTCATCCATCGGAATCTGCCCCACCATCTCGGGCGGGATGACCTCTTCCGGTGCCCCACCACCCGAACCGATCCGATCCACCAGCATCGGCCGCACCAGGTCCCCTCCGTTGGCAATGGCCGCGGCGATACGAGCCATCTGCAGCGGCGTGACGGTCACATACCCCTGCCCGATGGCCATGTTGACCGCATCCCCCGGCACCCAACCCCCCTCAGCCGTATTGAGCGGTTTCCATTCCGGATCGGGGATGATCCCCGGCGTGTCGCTTAACCCCAAAATCTCGGTCGAGGTGTCCAGACCAAAGCCGCGGGCCACCTGTGGAAAGAGGAAAGGGTCCTGCTCGTTCATGTTCAGACCGGCATCGTAGAAACAGGTGTTGCAGGAGACCACCAGGGCGGTGTGATAGCTGATGTAGCCGTGCCCCCCATCTCGCCAGTCGTACTTGATAAAGTTTTCCCCCAACCGGCTCCAGGAGCCGGTGGAGTTGTAGGCGCTGTTGATGGTGTAGAGACCGCTTTGCACCGCCGCGGCCAGGGTGACCACCTTAAACGTCGAGCCGGGTGGATACGCCCCGTTGGCCGCTCGATTGAGCAGCGGGTTGCGCGGATCGGCGAAGAGCGCCGCGATTTCCTGGTCGGCGTTGGGGCGGGTGGGATCAAAGATCGCCGGGTTGTAGGTGGGGTAGCTGGCCATGGCTCGGATCGCCCCGGTTTCGACATCGATCACCACCACCGCGCCGGCCCGCCCGGCCGGATGGGTGGCGATGGCGTTGGCCAGGGCGTTCTCCACGGCCGTCTGAAATTCGATGTCAAAGGTGGTGAAGATGCTGCGCGCCTGACGCGGCTCCGTCTCGGCAATCAGCTCAATTTGCTGCCCTTCCGGATTGACCACAGAGAGCACCCCTCCCTTGACGCCGCTCAAATACGATTCCCCCCACGCTTCCAGACCGGCCAGCCCAACCTTGGCTTCCGGCCGGTAGCCAAGGGCCAGGTAATTGTTGACCTGTGCCGGAGGGATCGCCCCAATGTACCCCACCAGATGGGGAGCGGCGTTGACGTACAGTCGGGTCAAGCGGTCATCGGCCAGCAGCCCCCCTTCATCTAGGAAGGGCTCCAGGGCGGCGTAATTCTCCTGCATCACCTCGGCCGGAATATCCCCCAGCGGCACGTACCAGTCCGGCTGGGCGGTGGCGTATTTTTCGGCGATTTCATCGGGAGAGAGACCCAGCAGCGGGGAGAGGGTGGCCAGCAGCGTGGCCTCGTCGGAGATTTGACCGGGGACGACCCCCAGCAGGATGGCTGTGCCCTGGAAGGCCAGCGCTTTGCCGTTGATGTCGTAGATATTGGCTCGGGAAGGGGCCTGATAGTCAAAAAGGAGCCGATTGCCCCCGGCCAACTCCGGCAAAATCAGCGATTCATCCCACACGATCCCCCAGCGGCCGTTGCTAAAGGCCAGGTCGACGGTGTGCAGCCGTTCGATGGTGCCCACCACGGCCGTTTCCCAGATCACGTCGACCACCAGGGTGGCTCTTGACCCCTCCTGGCTGGCCCCCTGCGGCATGGCCCGCACCGTTTGTACGGTGGCGGTGCGCATGGCGGTTTCATACTGGTTGACAAAGATATCGCTGGTGACGAGCGCCTGGCTCTGTTCGGAGAGCAGGCTGTACATGCCCAAATAGTCGAGCCGTTCCCAAGCCTTGTAGAAGGTTTGGCCGACTTCGGCCGCGCCGCCGGGGACCGGGGTAGGAGTGGCTGGTTCTGCGGTGGGGAAGGGGGTGAGGGTGGGTTCGGCAAAGGAATCTTGCAAAACCGGCATGGAGACGGTGCAGGCGGCAAGACCTAAAATAGCCAATAGAAATAAGAACAGTTTGATAAATCTGGGCATAATGATCGTAATAATTTACGATCTCTATTGTATCACAAAGAAGGGGGGATGTTTCTAAAAAAGCACTGAGAGCCAGGTCCCATCCTGGCTCTCGTCAAAGGAGGAGAAGAAGATTGTTTACTTGCCAACAGTGATGAACACCTGTCGCCCTATGACCTGTGTGGACCTTGTGAGGGTCCTTCTTAAGGAGAAGAAAACTGTCAGCTTGTGATTAGTATAGGGATTGAGTTTTGATACTGCTGTACGCAAAAACTACGCAAAAATGACGCAAGCCCTACGCTAGTGAAAAATTTCACAATACGGTAGGACATAGGTACTAAATTACCATGACCAATTAATAATTATCAATTGGTAATTAGTAAAGGGTCTGCAAAAGATTGGCATCCGGGTTATTGCACGATCTGTCCCCAGGTTCAGTAGGAGGGCAGATCGTTTGGCCGATAAATTATGGAGGGTTACAAAGTTAATAGATTCATGGGGTGTTTCCATCGCCCACGACCCCCCTGTCATCCTGAGCCCTTCGACTTCGCTCAGGACAGGCTTCGCGAAGGATCCCGTCAATTTCCAGTGAAAGTAGCTTCTAATCTACAAGAAAGCGTTGCCATTTTCAGCCATCTAGACCTGAATGGAACTTGAAGAGATTCCTCGCTTCGCTGCTCATTCTGAGCAATGACAGGGGTTAGGGTAGCAACTTGAGTTAATTGTTAATTACTCATTACTAATTGGTAATTGTTTACCGTTCCCCTACAATTCAGGGTTATGCCCAAACGTTTTGCCCAATGGCTCATTATCCTGTGCATTCTGGCCGCCGCCCTACTGCGTTTTCCACTTTTGGAAAGCGTTCCTCCAGGATTGCATTATGACGAAGCGGCCAATTTGCTGCTTTCTGGCGATATCGGTTTGCGGGGAGAGCGGCCGATTTTTATCAGCAGCTATACGGGCAAAGAGGTGCTCTTCTTTTACGCGGCCGGTGGGTTGATGGCTCTTTTAGGGGAGAGCATTTTTACGCTGCGACTCACGGCCGCTTTTATGGGTTTGCTGACCGTCGCAGCAGTTTATCGATTGGGGGTGCTGCTCCTGCGGCGGCGAGATGTGGCCCTCGTAGCGGCCGTGCTGCTGGCAATGTCGTTTTGGCACCTGCTCTTTAGCCGTTTGGGCTTTCGGGCGATTGCTCAACCGCTGCTGCAGAGTTTAACCTTAATCGGTTTGTTTAACCTGCTTTGGCGTAATGCCAAACCGTTTTCCTGGCGGGACCCAAATCTCTGGCTGACCGGTCTGTTTTTGGGTGGAACCGCCTACACCTATCTGGCCGCCCGCCTGTTTCCAATCGCTTTGGCCCTGGGGCTTATTCCTTTATTGTTTAAGGTAGATCTGGTGCGTCAGGCTTGGGCGAAATTGGCGGCCGTTGGCGGATTGGCTCTTCTGGTCGTTTCACCCCTGCTGACCTACTTCTATCGGTTCCCTGAGGCATTTTGGGTGCGAATTCAGCAGGTTGGACAGGCGTCGGGCAGCGACATATCGATTTGGCAGGGGATCTGGCGATCGCTGCTGATGATCGGCTGGGCCGGTGATCCGTATTGGCGATTTAATTTACCTGAGCAGCCGTTGTTTAATCCCCTCTGGACCGTTTTCTTGCTCGTTGGGCTGGCCAGCCTGCTCCTACAGCTTTTCAGACAGCGAGGAGTGGCTCAATCTGCATTATGGCTGATTGTAATCGGCCCGCTGGTGATGATTCTGCCGACCGCGCTGGCCACGAATGAAATTTTGCCCAGTAATTTAAGGGCGATTGGAATGATCCCCTTTATATTTTTTTGGTCAGCTTTGGGTGCGGTTGAAGCGTTGGCCCTCAGCTATCAAATTTTGCGGCTGGGGGGTGATCGATCGCTTCGCTGGCAGTGGCTTGTCACCGGAATTGTCGTTTCCATTTTACTCTTTGAAGGAGTAAACGTTGGGCAAACCTACTTCGTGGAGTGGGGAGAGCAGGCCGCCGTTTTTTATGAAAATGACGGGGATTTATCTGCCCTGGCCACCTATTTAAATGAGCAAGAATTGGTTCAGCCCATCTTTGTCGCTGCCGAATATGACCAGCATCCAACGGTGGCTGCCCTGGCCGACAATTATGATTCAATCGGTTGGCTGCCCGGTGGTGAGGCGATTGTTTGGCCGGCCTCAGAAGAGGGGCTGATATTTTACACCCACAATCAGCCCCCGGCCGCGTGGGCCATTGATTTGTTGGATGATCCATTTGTTGTTGGCGAAGCGGGACCTGATGGAGAGCCAACTTTTCAGGGATTTCGGCTCTCGCGTACTCCTTCTGCGCCACCGCTGGATACAACGGTCAACGCAAATTTTGGTTATGCGGTGCGATTACTTGGTTATCAAGACGGCAGCGGTACGGCCGGGCAAACGCTTCCGCTCACCTTGTGGTGGCAGGTTGAAGGGCTTCCTCAGAGCGGTTTGCGGCTTTTTGCCCACGTGGAGGATCGCTGGGGGCACCGCTGGAGCCAGATGGAAACAGACAGCTATCCGCTGCGACATTGGGAGGTGGGTCAGCGATTTGTGACTCACTTTGATTTGGATTTGCCGGAGGGAATTCCACCCGGATTTTATCGCCTCAAAGTGGGATGGTTTGATCCGGCAACCGGTCAGCAGGTGGCCCGGTTTGATTTAGACGGCCGCTACGCCGGCCCCGCTTTTGTTATTGAAGAGATTCCCGTGCTGGCCGCGGCCGAGATCGGAGGGGAACTGGAGCCATCGATCCGGCTGGATGGCCAATTCTGGCCTGAATTTTCCTTGCTTGGTGCGGATCCGACCCCTGAAACGGTTGATGCCGGTGGATTTTTTTCTACCGCTTTGTTTTGGCGTTCTGAAGCGGCCGAACTGCCGGAGTTTTCCATTCGATATGAACTGCTGCGGCCAAACCGCACCGGGATTATTTTGAGTGAGGGGCAGCCGGTTCACGGATCGTATCCGTTTCGCAGCTGGGTGGGA
>JAAUYD010199626.1_pt1 | contig 16784 bp, 14 predicted proteins | sample 7278101 | NCBI WGS metagenome assembly JAAUYD01 (sample SAMN14350128, study PRJNA611818) | marine sediment metagenome | isolation source: surface marine sediment (0.6m) | place: French Polynesia: Moorea | collected 2018-08 | reverse complement strand
GATGGGTTTTTCATAAGCAACTCCCATTGCTCAAGTAGGTAGGACTTCTGCTGAGATCCTGACCACCAAGGTAGCCTTCCTGATACCAGGTAATGAACTAGCACTCTAAGTGGTGTTCTTTCTTCGATAGCAAAAGGTTCAACTTCGTTTGCCTTGGAGGTTATGGTAAACTGATTCGTTTTCTGAGATGACATCAATACCATATCCAATTCTTTGGCAAAAGCTTCAGGTAAAGAATCCATTTCTACTGATCCCAAATCGATGGTTAAGGAATCTATCTGATAATGTATATGATCATCATTACCAAAATGAGCATCCAACAAATCATTCAGGACAGGAACTAATTGTTTGGAATACAATCGGCTGATCTTTTGTTGTGTTTCAAAAGCAGTAGTCTTATTGGATATTTCGATCTCAATAATTTGCTTGTTGATGATATGTGGATTATTACCCACCAATACTACGATTACCGTTGTTGAATAATTGTCATAAAATCCTTGTGAGCTGTAGTGAAAGCTTCCATTTCCTGAGCATCAAACCAATGGATATAAGGCATAAGATGCACGGGGGTTTCTTCTCGTATGGTATTTTCAACAAAATTTTGAAATACCGGATCCTTGTACCTTCCTTTTCCTTTAGGGAATACAAAACTCAGTTGCAATGAGTACAGATCTTCGTCCTGTGATTGTATATATCGTCCAGAAGTGTATTCCTGATCAAAGGCCACCGCGATTTCGAATCCAGACTCTGTAGTATCGGTTATTGTATGGGTTCCATCATACTCATTAGCTCCTACTATTGTTATTGCATCACCGGCTTGTAGTTCATGAATTGCTGTGCATATCGTATGTCCCGTATTGGGTGATGCTTCGAACAAAGCGATCGGTTCTGAAAAAAGGTGATGTCGTACATCAGGCTCTGTACGTTGCCATCTTGCGGCATTGTTTGTTCCTTCTTCCTGAAATGGTGTATCAATTTCAAAGCTGGTGGCACTTACCTTTTGTACGGTATAAATTCCGGTGTAAGTTTCATTTTGTACGATGCGTATCTTCTCTCCCTCTACCAAATTATGTTCAACAACGATACACCTTGTACTCGTTTCAGTTTCCGCAGCCTCAAAACCAGTAATCTCTCCTAGCTGATAATAGGTTTCTAAACTGTGTTTATCTTTGGATTGGGGTCGTAAGAGCAGGTGCTCTACCATTAAAAATTGTTCGATATCCTCAATTCCCAACTTTAGGGCAATTCGCTTTTCCAGTCCGGAGCAATTTTCATTTGTGGTATACGATTTACTGTAATCAAATCCTTTCCCTCTGTTAGCACTAATCTCCGGATACTGCTGTAAAAATCGTATCTTATCTTCGATCAACTTTTGTGTATGGTTTTCTTCCTTATGTTCTCCCAGGGCAGCCGTACTAAATACCTCTCCGAAACGTGCTAATAGATGATTTAAAAATTTGTTTTTGCGTTGCAGGTCTTCTTGTGTCGAAGTAATGGAGGTATTCAAATACGTTTCATATTGTTCGTTGCTTGCCAATACATCCTCCAGACCGGGAACAACTCCTACCAAGGATTGTGTTGAATAGCTAGTATCGGCATTACTACTAAATCCAACCAGCTTATGAAAATCTGCTACCTGGGCAAAATTGTTAGCCAATAGTTGGTCAAACAGTGTTAGGTAGGCTACAAGCTGCTTTGCCTGAGCTTTTCTTAGGTCATTTGTGGAATCTGGTAATCCTGTGGTACCGATACCATAGTTAACAGGAAATTGGTTTTGTAAGCTATCGTACGAAGCAATATTTCTGTCTTTACCAATTGCCAATAACCTATCTTTTTCGGTTGGTCTCAGCCCTCTTTTGGTTACCATACTAGCCACTTTAAGATGGTAGTGCTTTAGTACTTGCTCTGTATTGATTGCGGTTTTAAGCCCTTGTATTCTAAATTGAAGATTCTGCAAAGTAGCTTTAACATCTAACGTCGGCGTTTTGGTACTATCTAAATAAAATACCCAATTTTTTCCATCTGAAATTCCCGATTGAATTAATAACTCCTGAACAGTCACAACCCCATTAACATCCATCATCTCTTTAATCAAATCTGAAGCATGGATCTCTAATCTTCTGCCGTGTTCTGCTAGTTCATCATCATCAATAAAGCCATGTTCGAGTACAGGACCGTCAAAAATCTCATCGATACGTTTTCCCTTATTTAATAACTCTTGCATGGTATAAAACCGAATTGCAGGAGAAAGGTGGCTTTGTATCCTAAACAAAAGATCAGCCACCAACATCGGGATATAATCACTTTGATCTGAGATCTCTATCGTACCTCCTAATTGAATTTTTTGCTTATCAAACACATTGATTTCTTCAAAATCTTCGCAAAGACTTCGACAGGCTAACAGACGTTGTTTAATCGTTTGTCTTAAGTTACTTCCTACTTCTACCAAATCATCTTTTTCAACGATCACTTTATAGAGTCCTTTTGGTGTAAGTTGAGAATCATTTTCAGGGAGCAATTTTTCTGTCCAGGCATTTTTGACTCCTTTGATATCAATCACTACTTTTCTGAGGTCTGACCACGTAACAGCGTTATTGGTTAAAATGGTTGCCGGACTATATAGCTCATTGTATGCCTCGTAGTTATTCCCTAACAAATCTTGGATATCATAATCCAAACGGTACGCCAAATCGGTAATCGTGTAGCACAACTGCTCCAGAATTGTGATTCCAGGATCATGAGTATTATGGTCTGTCCAGCTATCTCCTGCTAATTGTTGTATAGTTTTGATCCCTTCTGATCGTAAAAAATCATAACTCAAAGCGGAGTTTTGAGGTACTTCTTTAGGTATGGTTACAGACGTTGACATCGCTATGTTATATTCAATTGATATTTTCCTTATGATCTATACGTCAGTGGTTCTATAGTTTCATGATATAGGCCAATACGAAATATGGCGGACGGTTTTCGTGCGGTTGATTGCCTCCGGTTGGTTCTAAATTTGCTTTGCCGGAATTAATAGAAACACCTGTCTTTTTAGACATTATCGCCTTAGATACCAGAATGTTAGGTTCTTTTCCGCTATTGTTAGTATCCGCCCCATCAGCAGTAACTCTCTCTCCTTTATTAGAATGTTTAAGTAGTCTATCAAAAGAACCATCATTATGATTATGACCTGGATCAGTAATACCATGTATATGGCCTTTGTCCAAATGGGTATGTGAAGGCAACTCCGCAGTCTGTAATGTTACTTTTTCTGCTCCTCCCTTTTCTCCAATTTGGTACTCGGGGTTATTTTTATCCATGCCTGCAATAAATCTACCTGATAGATCCGGGGTATTATTGGTTCCATCACACAAGGCCCATCCTGAAGGAATCTCATTTCCTGACCACATAGAAATTAGTCCTTGTGGTAAGCGGGTATCTACATAGGTTTTCACTGCTCTTTGAGAAGGTATTTGTCGATCGCTGGCTTCTCCACTATCTTGTAAATTAGGATTAGTGGATAAATTGTTCATGGCAATACTTCCTGTAACAGTCATTTCATCTGCTACAATTTCCAGGCTTCTTTGGGTAGCTTCTTTATCGGATGACTTTCCGTAAATTTTAAGTGTATCCTCTTCGGAAGCGATTTTAGCAGATGTTATGTTGGCAGCATCTGTTGCATCTTCAAAAGAAATAGTATCTCCTTTTATTTGTACAGATTCATCTGCTTTTCCATTACGAACAGCAACCAAGCCATTTCCTTCTTCTTGAGATACTTCAAAAATTTTGGCTCGTTGTTGGGTAGCATCAATTACTGATAGTAACGACGTATCATTATCTCCTTCGATTGTTAGTTTGGAATCAGGTTCTATAGTACCAACACCCACGTGTCCTCTATTGGACTGAATAAACAGTCGGCTTTTGCCCGCTGCATCCTTGATATTTAATCCTGGAATTGCTGTAGCAGGTTCATCGGGATGTATCCTTGGATGCATATTTACCGACCAATTAGGGTTATCTTGTTTAAAGTCAGTATATAGATGTAACAATTCTTGCGTGCCAGCGGCATCGCCTTCGGCCTGGATTGCCACAGGATTTCCTGGTACTTTGGCAATCCCATCTTCCATCTGATTGATGTTGGCATCAATCAATTCTCCAAACTGCTTTTCTGTGGGTTTGTCTCCCTCGTTAAAAAATTCTTTAAGTTCGGTTCTGTTTCGTTTATTAATGTCCATATTATTTCTTTTTTAGTATGCCCTTCTGGCATGTGTTCTTTTTAGTTAACTCTTGGTGGCAGGCTTTGGAAAATTTAAACTCCACAATGTGGATTAAAAATCTTTAGCTACTTCAAAATCTGTTTCTATGATCATATGATTAATTCCTTTTTCTGCGTCTTCGTCATAGATATTCTCATCTGCGATATCTATAAAATGATTGGCGGCGGATACGATAACCATATTGGGTTCGTGGGGGATCACCGCATTCTTTCGGTGGGGTAGAGAGGTAACATCCGTAAAATCTTCTCCATCTGTACTTTGAAAGAGTTTGATGTTTGCTACAAAATCAACATAAGATCTTTCTGCGATAAAATTGACCAGTACTCCGGCATCCAGTGTGCCTCCAAGGCGGATATTGCCGGTGTCATCAAAGGCCCAGGGCGATAAAAATCGTTTGATCTCTTCAATTAATTTTCCTTTGTAAAAAACTGTATCTAAACCTGAGTTAAACTTTACGGTACAACGGGTAACTACTTGCAAATACACTGGGTTATTTACCGATATCTCTGCCAGGTCTGGGGAGCGTTTATCTAAAAACTCCCGTATACGTTCCAGGGTATTAGCAGCCACCTTGGGACCAAAAGGATGAAAAGGCAAACTTTTTCTAATATCCGGGACTACCGTAATCTCAATTTTACTCCATTCTTTGATGGACGGTAGGCATTTGACTTTATATACTTCGGGAAAAGCATCGAGTACCAAATGTTCATAATCCCACATGGTCAAAGCTCTGTTCTTATGCCTTAAGCGTTGGCTGATACGTTGATTAAAACCGGAACCTTCTTCTGCTGGTCTTCCTTGAGAAGAAGTAAAGGGTTGGGATATCGACTTTATTTGAGGAAAAAATTGTTGTGTATCAGTAATACTTCCTTGCTTTAAAGGAGTTTTAAAATGTGTTGCAGCCACCTCTTCATTAGAAAGAACAGCTTGTACAGCCTGAGTTTTAATAGCAATGGTATCTGCTATGCCTTGGACGTGTTGTGCTACAGTTACGCTGAACCAGTGTAATTGATCAGGAAATAAAGTGCTTTCTGTGGTAGCATCTTCTGGCATACGGATACGTACAATTCCGCTGTTTAAAAGTCCATTAGTAGTATCTGATATAATATCTGATGGATCAAGTGTTTTCCAATCACTGTTGGTAAGGTAGCCCCATTGTATGGTTGGTCTGGGAACATCAGGATCTGCAGTACCCTCTGCCAATTGAAACAGTATGTTCATTACCTGTGGTGGAGCGCACTGCGAGATCCCTAAATAAAGAGTGCCTTGTTGCTGATACTTTGGAAATAAGGTAATCTCAGCATCTCTTTGTTGCACTTGATATCCAAAAGGATGGATATGAAATAGTCGTTGATCATCGGCAATAGTTCCATCTTCCAGTAGGATATCTGTTTCAGCGGTATAACTTAGTTGTAAACTTTTTAGTTTGGGTTGATAGGGTGAAGGTACATTTAGTTCTTTAATCCCTTCTGTTGTAGTCAATGCCTGCTTGACAAATAGATCATTATAAAGAGTATGCTGAAAATCGATTCCATTTAACTCTAGCTTAAAATAACGTTGCCAATCGGTAACCTCATTTTGATCTGTATCGGTTATTGGCATGAACTTATAGTTATAGTCCGGGTGTGTTTGCTGAAGTAATGCTGGTATATTATGGACTTTTAATACCTCATCATCTGGAAATAAAGGCAATTGATCTTTTACAGGAAGTTCGTTAAAGTTATGATATACAAATACGTCGGCAGTAAAATCAGAATTGCTTTTTATCTTTTTGTCCTCATCGTCAGGAGAAAGAGTATCTTGCTCGATTTTCCAATAATTATCATAATGCGCTGCGAAGTCTTCCGGTTGATTGATCCATTCAGGATGTAACTGCAAATCGGTGATTGCTTTTTGCGCAATTTCTTCATTGGTGAAGTACAAACCATCTCTCAAGGTAGGCTCAGTACCAAAAGGTTCAAATGGCTTTTTGGGATCAATCGTGGTTTGGTCGTTCTGTATGATGATATTCTGCAATCCTGTTACTGCTAAACGCAATCCTACTTTTTTGATCTCAACATCCATCAAACAATCAAATGCCGACACATCACTTTGTTCATTTAGTTGATGAACAACATCCGAATTAATGATCATTGCCAACGAAGGTGTTTGTGCATCTATGAACTCGATAGCCTCTTGTACCTCCATTCCAACCACAGCTTGTTCTTCGGGAGCTAGTCGTATTTCGGTCTTGATTGCATTTACAAATACCTGTGATGCTTCAAATAAGGTTATCGAATCAAGGGCTTCTTCTAACTTACCGATCTTATGTAATGACAAAGATTTATCTGCAATATCCGATAGTATTCGATAGATGGTTCCATCGGTATCAATTACCACCTTATCCTTCTTAAGACTTTCAAAAAGATCATCAGAATCACTGGTAATAGTTAAGCTATCACCGGTAATGGTTACTCCTGATAAGGGTTGCCCGGTTGGTGATTTTATATAATCTCCCAATTCGACAGTTACTTTTTTTGGAGCAAACCATTCATCCTCACCACTTAGATATACGTTCAAAACACCTTTAACAATTAGCTTTTTCAGTTTAACAAGTCTTTCATCGTCAATGGCTAATTGTTGATAAAGTGTGATAGTTCTATGACCTTCTTTGAGCAATAACACCGGAGAAGTTAAAGCAAAGCCCAGCTTGGCAGGTTGTAAACTATCCACAACACTATTGGGTGCATTGCCAAACGTTTTAAATCGTTTACTTTCTTCATTGTCATTATACTCGCTAAAAGCAAGTGCCTCAGCGTCATCGGCAGCATATATATTCAGTATTTTTTCTTGAGTAGGTGGATTGATTATTCTACGACGTACTTGTCTTTCTGCATTTTCCAACAGACGATATACTTCTTCCCAAGATTCATTAGTTACCTCTGTAGCACTAGTCTCAACGATAAATGCAAAATCCGGTACTTTTAGTTTTAAGGTTTCTTCGATAAATTCTGAAGCTCCCTGTTGTATGGTAAGATCCGGATTTTTAAGATCTTCAAACAGACGTTCAAAAGAAGCTTCCTGCCCACGATAGTTTGGTAAACGGTCTCCAGGACTAGGGTCTCCATATACTTCTTTTAGTAATGAAGTAAAACCCTTTGCTTGAGAAATTTCGGCCAACTGATCTCTTCGAATAGATCGTTTTTTGCGACGATACGCTTCTTCTAAAAGATCATAGACAGGTTGCCAATCTACAGATACTCCATTTTGCTCTTGTGTTTGATTTTGAAAAATGAGTCGAAACTCTTCAATACTCAAAAACAACTGTTCAGTAACATACTGTTGTACAGATTCGTTCTGATCCAACTCACCGAAGAGCTGTGAGATTTCCTGAAACTCTTCTGGAAAATTTGGTAAAGAATCCCCAGGATTGGGGGTTCCCAATGCCATTTGCATCATTGCAGAAACCCCCTTATCTGGGGTGTCAAGATGGTGAAGGTGAGTCTGCTTAATCGTAAAGGTTTTTTTATCTACAAAAACAGTTTTTAATTGGGCAACCTTTGCCTTATTGATAATTGTATCTTCGGTAGTAGTATATTGTAGTTGGTTGCCTTCTTCATCTTCTCCACCTAGAAAAACGGTTCCTTTTTTTAACTCAAGTTCTGCATCTTCTTCAGCCAATTCGATCAACACATTGACCATATCCGGTACTGCCTTTTTAGGAGATAACCCTAATCGTTCCCTATAGTAAAAATGCAAATGTCGTTGAGTCAACCCATTTATTTGACCCTTGATATGATGAAGCAACTTTAAAAAAGTCAGGAAAAGTACCGTATGCGGACTTGTCACTTTTTGTTTTGTGTCCTGATCTTTTAGAAAACGATCCGGGTTTTCGACATAAGCAGCCAATTGACTAGCCCACTGTTTTCGTAATGAGGCTCTTCCGGTTTCTGAAGCTTGATAATATGTGGTGGGATCCTCAATCAAAAAAGATTCCCAGGTTCCTGTGGCTTGATTGTTTTTGTCAAAAAACACCAATTCTTTAGCTAGCTGTTGAGCTTCCTGAATCAACTGTTCTATGCTTCGGTTTTCTACCTGAACATAGGAAGGGTCTAACCTTTTTGTCGTATCACTCTGTTTACTAGCGCCATCTCGAAATATAAGATGATTTGTTTTTGTTGTATTTCTCATGTCTTTTGACAACTTGTTATGCTATGTAGCTTTTACTTTATCATTACTTGGTAATAGTTTTCCTGTTCCCATATAAAAGGGAGTTGGATCTGATACAGGAGCACTTCCCGGAGGAATTATTTTTGCAGGAGATTGTACTTCAAATCGTGCTATAAAAACACTTCCTTGCACCAGTATTGGTTTACCCCCGCTCTTGATCTTTTTGGTTACCTGATCTGGCCCTAATGCTGCTATTTTTAGATTCCCTGTCCCCGGTATTGGAAAAGCTGCACTGATATAAGTACATCCTGATATTTCTACCTTACCTTCATCTCCTTTTACCGCTACTTTTTTGTTTTGTACAGTCGTTTTTCCCGTAGCTTTTATTTTTCCTGGCTTAACCACAACAGTTGCCGGACCGTACGTTCGATCGAACAATACTTTGTCTCCATCCACTACAATGGTATCTAAAGCCATCATATACTTTTTTAGAGGTTAAATAAATGCTTCATTGATATAAAAAGGGTATACCAGATTAAATCTATTGTTGGTCATTCGTACTGTATAGGTTACTTTGATGTGGATCAACCCTCTTTCCGGATCGGTATTATCCAGCTCAACAGCATCTACCGTAATTCTAGGTTCGTGATTCAATATTGCATTGGTAATTGCATTTTTGATATCGGTAAGTAGGCCTTGATTAATGCTTTCGAATACGTAATTTTTGAGCGAACAACCATAATCAGATTGCATAACCCGCTCATCTAAAGAAGTAGTCAATAAAATAGCTAAGCTTTGCTCTATATCCTTTTCGCCTGCTACTATTGCCACCAGATCACCTCCTTTATAAAATTGTGGTGGAAACGACCAACCACTACCTAAAAATTTATTGTCCTTGATCATAGTTTCTTCTCTTTCTTGTTTACCTAAATTAGGTCTACTGTTTTCCCTTTTATAGCGACTGATCCATTGGCTTCAATTTTTACATCACCTTTGGAGGTAATTTTGCAATCTTTTGCACTTAATATATCTATCCCATTCTTACTTAGTTCGACCTGATTTCCGTGGCTATCAGAGAGTTTAATGTGTTTTTGTTTTTCATTAATAGTGATTCGATTTTTATCGGAAGTAGCAATGGTGATACATTGTTCTTCTTCGTCCAAAAACAGCTGATAGTTAGATTGTGTAAAAATTCCTTTGGACTGAGAATGTGCATCCAATGGAAGAGGCGGTTTGTTTATCGAACTATATACAGATCCAATAATAATTGCGTGTCTGGGATCATCATTTAGGAAACCTACAATTACCTCATCGCCCGGTTGTGGTATAAAAAAAGTTCCTCGGTTTGCTCCGGCATCTAAGGTCGTTAAACGTGCCCATACTGTTTGCTTTTCTCCAAAAACAGGGATAGTGACTTTGATACGATGCAAATTATCAGGGTCTTTATCTATAGGTTGCACTATACCCATTTGCAACCCATTCACCCCCGGTAATAATCCCGCTGCCGGCGTATCCATAACTTTTGGAGTTGCCGTAAACCAACAAGGATCCATTCCTATTTGAAGATGGGTATACCAACTGTGAACAGTAACCTCATGTCGAACTGCGGATACAATATTTTTCCCTGATAAGGTTTTGCTAAAATCCTTGATCTCAAGTGTATCTCCCACTTCGATCTTTCCGGTTCCCGGAATTTTAATCCAACCTTTAATGAATGATAATTTAGACTTTAATTGCTGAGCATTAGACCAAGCGGTGAGTTCATCGGATGGTAGTGGCACTCCGTGTGTCAAAGTCATTTCCTGAGTTCCCAACGCCTTGGTTATACTATCAATATCTTGCCCCTTAGAACTCAGGTTATACTTAGTACTTCCGACACGTTGGGTTACATGTTGTTGGCTTACATCCCAGGCTACTGACTGCACCTGTTGGTATTGATGATTGCCGTTGATTTGTAAGTCAAAGTCATATATCTCATCTAATCCAAGTTCTAACGAGAGCACAGGTTCTCTGAGTTTGGGTTGAAAGATGGAAACTTCACCGTTTACAACACTTACCAATTGTGCATTGGCTTCTGCTCGTGACACCACAAAATCCCAGTCGGTCGTATAATGTTGAATCATCTGTGGTTGGGTCACCCAAGTTGTTTCTATGGTTTTAACCTGCAACCCATTTTGTTTAACAATACGTTTAATGATATCGCTATCTTTTTCGTTGGTATACACAGCATTTTTGCGATGACTATTCATTTTTACCGCAAAGCCACTTAATTCTATAGTAAGTGTAGGTTCTTTACTATTAAGTTCTAATAGTTTGTTGGTCACTATACCGCTAAAGACTTTTACTTCTTCATTTGCTTTTCCTTCATACTTCAGCGATATGTCTATGTTATTACCAATAGTAAAGGAAGTACCATCCAAAATCTGAAATTCCTTTTTTGAGATATCCCCATCGATAAATGTGAGCTCGGCTGTCGGAATTTTATTAAACTCGTTAAGAACATCTATAGAAAGCAGTTCATACGTGCCGCTTATTTCTTTACCTTCACTTTTTATGATTGTTGTAACCACCGACATGTTCTTATTTTTCTATAGGTGGAAAATAAATTCGTTGTCCTGGTTGTAGATTTCTGAAATTATCCAGGTTATTAGCCTTTGCTACCCAAGGATAATACTGAGCAGATCCATAGATTTGTTTACACATTAATGGAAGTCGATCGTGTGCTCCTACGATTCTGTAGTGTGTAAGATCAGGAGAGTTTTTGCCTTCCTTTTTTAGCCTTTCGACGGTTTCCAAATCACCAAAAAACTCTGTGTCCAATTCTGCTCTTAAAGGAATACCGCTGCCTGTAAATTGGGTATAATTGATATTCACCGTGTTTAGCCTGCAATTGAAGAGTAGATCCCCCCAACGCAAGACTAAATATGGAGGCTGATGAATATCCCCGTTCATTTTCGTGGTAAGTTCTAAGAACTTCTGAACCTTTTTCGATACATCATTCCGATCAAAAAGGTTGCGTATTCCGAAGTGAGTATCTACATTATTTCCATCCAAAATAAGTTTAAAACTCAGTCTCTCTGGTTTAGAGAATCCATATTTAGCTTGACTACCAGTAGTGTTTATCCCTTGTTTTCGGCTGTACATATTTTGATACGACAGTGAATACGACTCAGGATTGAACATCGCTTCAAACGAGCCTAAGAAACCGTTCTCTCTATCTGCTTCTTTAAAGCTTTTGATCGAAAGCTTTTCCAGCATGGTAAAAGAATCTAAAGTCATAATCATCTACGGTTTTTCTTGTTCAAAACTTTTAATACTTGGGTCACACATTCCTGTACTACACTATCTTTATTATGGCTATCATTTTCTGATGATGGGTTATGACCTTCGTTGAGTACAGCTCTAATAATTAATTCTTTAATCTCTACTGGCATGGCTATAATCTTATGGTTTGAAATCTGGTATATGCCAGCTCCATCGTATCGATAAGGACAGCATTGGACTGCCCATCGAGGTCTGAAACCGACCATTTTACAGGATATGCTTTAAAAAACATCCATGCGCCGGCAGGAACGGTAATCCCATCGATCTCATGAAATAGTATGACCAATACATTGGAAGGTGCAAACTTGAAACTGGAAAAAGCGACATTAAATTCTACGATTAATGGTGATGGAACAAAACTTGTGCTATAACCACGCTCCAAAACCAAATTATTGTAGTTTGTCTTGCCCGGTAAACGATGCAAAAAAAGATTTTGTCCTCCTTCGTTTATGGTATCCGTTTGTATTTCGGCACTAAGTCTGCTAACTTTTTGAAATCTGAAATCTATGGGATTTGGGATGACTCCTCCAGCGAAGAAAAAAACACCAAATCGATGGGACAATGCCGGACTTGGGTCCACAATATTCTTGAAATTCTCTAGCGCTTCCATAAGTTTTATTCGTGGTGCGTTAATTTTATATCGTGTGCTATTAAATCCAGGCTTTCGATGGCAACATCATTTGTGCTGGCATTAAAAGAAGGGGCATTCATTTTTATGGGTAATGCCCGATACACCTCCCAGCTTACGATAGGCGTAACGGTTTCATCACATAAAGCTATACTAATGTTCTTCTTATCTTCAGCGCGTAACCAGTCATACAAAAACCTTCTATTTTTGACAACACCCCGTTTCAGGCTTACATTAATTGGTTTACGCTGGGCACGGATCAGGTGATCTCCCATCACCCAACTGAAACCGTGCCTATACAGTATATGCTCATAGTCCATTTCTAAACCTGAAACTTCAGAAAAAGACATCCCTTCTTCAATACCATCAATGCTTACCTGATAGTTGTAAACGGGTAAAGGATACTGTTGAATAATTGTATTCTTGTCTATTGCCATAATGATAAATTTTTACAAGGAATGGCCTGCCAAATCCAAAGGCCCAGGATTTCTATTAGGATGGAAGCATTATGCTTCTTCCATAGTCACACGAAACGCCATAAGCTCCATTGACTCTAATGCCACTTCATTTGAACTTGCATCAAAAGAAGGCGCTGTTAATTTGGTGGGGAATGCATCAATGACTTTCCAACTTACTATCGTACTTCCTGTTTCATCCAACAAATGCACTACGATATCTTTTTTATCGATACGATTTAATTCGATATCATTGATCCATTCATAAAAAACAGGAATGCTCTTTCCTTTGACGAGTCCTTTTTCAAGTGTAATGTTGACCGGTTGAATCTGACCCGGCATATACATAATATTTGGTCCTACTTTACCCCCTGCAGCAAAGCTTTCTTTGTAGGTAATTGTTTCGAAGGATAGGTCAAGACCTGTTACTTTCGAAAAGCTAAAAGATGCTCCATCAATGTCTACCCTATAGTTATAAGTTACCAAAGGGTAATCTGTTTTTATTTGTTCTTTTGTTAACGCCATGTTACTTCAGTCTTAGTTTATAATTTTTTAATATGTTTTGGCTGGTCATATCTTGCGACATAACATTTGCCAACCTCTCTTAACGAAAATTGATTCTGGATTATACTTCTTGTAGTTTGTGAGAGAATTTCAGTATGATAAATTCTGCAGGTCTTGCTGCGGCAATTCCTATTTCTACAACCATACGACCTTCAAGGATATCCTGTTGTGTCATTGTTTTACCTAATCCTACATTAACAAAATAGGCCTGATCTTCGGTAGCACCTACTAATCCGCCTTGTTGCCAGATTCCGTACAAGAAGCTTTCGATCATAGCCTTCACCTTCAGCCAGGTGGTAGGATCATTAGATTCGAATACGGCAAAATGCGAGGCTTTCTTGGTAGACTCTTCTATCATATTAAATAATCTACGTACTGAAACATAGCGCCATTCATTATCATTACCTGCTAATGTTCTAGCTCCCCACACCATCGTTCCTTTTCCTACAAAGCTTCGGATTGCGTTTACCGATTTTCCTGCAGTAGCATCTACATTGAGACGTTCCTGATCTGCAGAACTTATTTTTACTACGGGTCCGATTACCGAGTTTATACTCACATTGGCAGGAGCTTTCCATACTCCTCGTTCTCGATCTGTAGCGGCATATACTCCTGCAACAGCAGCACTAGGGGGTAATATGATAGTTTCTTTAGCTAATTCGGTTTTAATTTTGCTATATAAAGCAGTCCCTTCTTTACTTTCGAGGCTAACCGCTCCTTCACCAGCGTTTTGTTTGATCAGTTCGTTGCCACCAGTTCCAGGGGTTTGTCTAACAAGTCCATTTTCGTCTAAAGCTTGTATGTCAAAATCATCTTTATTATCAAATGCTTCCCAGGCAGCTACAAGGTCACCGGCGGTCATACCATCTGCAGGAACATTAGAAATAGTCAATAGCTTACTCGATGGGACCGAAAATTCTATAGTGTCACCACTGCCTCCATTGATTCTGTATTTTGGTGTTTCAGAAATACTACCTGTATAGGTGATTTTGATACTATCGTGAATAATTTCAAAAAATGCGGCATCCGATGACGAAGATAAATTTATGATATTCACATCACTATCATCGTAGATATGGTTAAGCGATGTATGCAGATACGGTGTATAGGCAGCACCGTATTTTAGATTATTGGTACCTATGGCATTTCTGAATCCACTTGCATCTTCATCATCTCTTTTGATGTCAAAAATGCAAAACCTGTCTTTGAGATCCGCACATTGTGCCAGTGCCTGTTGACAGATGGCATAGTAGTCATTTGCCGGGAGCTTGGCTGCCTCGCTAAGCATAATAAGTGTAGGCTCATCTTCTTTACTCAAGATCTCAAGCCCTTTTTCAAAAGCTTGCTTTGTATAGCTATCTTCAAAAGAACCCACAGATACGATATAACAATCACCTCCTCCATTTTTAAAATAAAGATCTAAAGCGTAGTACAATGTACTGGTAGGTGGTGTGGCAGTTAGTTTCTGCAATTGCTCATCATCATCAATAAGAACTTCGAATTCTGATTTTTGAGCACCTCCATACACTTCTTTAAACTCTAAAAGGGTAGAAACCCGTATGGCCATATCAGATATACTTTTGCCACCTTTAACTGCTTTTTCGGTAAAACCAATAAAAGCAGGTACTGCTGTAGATATACCAGCAATGGATTGCGGCAAAACGGGTACTTCTTCAGTGTACACATCAGGTGTTAAAAAACTAGACATATTATTTGATTTTTAAATTATACTTGGCATTCTCAAAACCTGTGAGAGTCTTTCGATATGCCTTTTTACTTATTTGATTTTAATTATTTGAATACCTTGTTGTTGTTCCTGGGGATTTGGTAGATTACTAATGAGCACATCACCATTTTGAAGCAGTTTGATGTTTTTTATGGGTTTACTGCTGTAGGGGATTACATCGCTGGACTCAAAGACGCTAATTTGACTATTCGGAAAATTTAATTGTATCGAAGTTGTGATCCGGTCCAATGTATTTTGGCCGATACTAATCTCGTTAAAACGGATTTGTTCATCTCTGGATTCTAACCTTATATCAGGATCTTGGGAATCAGAAACGAAATAGTATTTCCATTTTGTAGCTTTTGTCTTAAATATTGCTTTAAACTTGGTTGATTCGCCAATGGTCTCTGTATTGATTTTATTTCCGGCGATTACAACGTTTGCTAATGCAGAAAAACCTTGAAACACGCCTTTTTTCTCTATCTGTGTACTAATTAACTCCAGACTATCTATGGGTTGTCCGAAATTTGTAAAAGAAATCATGTTTCCTTCTTCTATAGTAGAGAGGTCTGTGATTTCCTGAACACGTGCTGATGTTGGATATGTGTAAAAAGTGAATACATCATTTTCTCCTAAAACAGGGAAGGTAGTACCTCCCGGATGAAGAGGCGCTAAAACTTTTATCCCATCAGCCTCTTTCTTCAGAATACAACGCAGACTATGTAGGCGTTCTTTTGTTTCATTGTCAGCAACCAGTACTAAATCCTTGGGTATATCTGAATAATAAGGATGTACAACTTCTATATGAAAGAATTCACGATATTTCATCTTTCTATGTATTTATAATTCAATGCGTTATTAAATCTTTGCTAGTACCTCTTTGGCCTCATAAGAACCTTAGCCTTACTTTTGACCGGTGTTCAGTGCTATATTTGATAATGGATCCCCTACAAATTCTATACTTTGTTCATCGATAAATGATAATAAGCGTACTCTATACAATAAAGAAGGCAGATAGGACGTATTTAAAGAATGCCATACCTGATTTTGTTCTTCTAAGGGGAGAGATATTAGCTCTATAACCAGTTTTTCTATGCTTTCTTCATATAATTGAGGAGTATTAAGGGGATTAAAAACTCTGTTTACCTGAAAAAATTTAATCACATGAGACAAAAACTTCAGTGCCTGATCATACTTACTGAACTTAGACACAAAAAGAATTAAAAGCTCAATTCTAATTTCAGGATTGCTTTGTGTCCTAATTCCGTTTCTTACAATACCTGAATATTGATCTGCATTTCGAAATTTTCTGTCCTCGGAAATGTTGATAAGAAAAGGAGTGATTTTATCATTAGTAAAAGAAACCGGGTCATTGCTATTAGTACTGATAAATTCAATAATATTTGACTCTGTAGTTCCTACTACATCCTTAAAATATTCGTTGAGTTTATCTTTTAAAACCGTTACTACAACATCTACCATAACACACTCATTGTTTGTTAATTTCTGTGGTACCAAAGGTAGTTTGAGATAAGGCTTGAGGGATAGGACAAGTCCGGCAAATCCATAGAGATTTCCGACAGGAGCATAGTATTAAATCGGCATACTATAACATTTGCGACATTAAATATTTACTTATAAGTAGTGTTGAACCAAACACCTTCAGTGAAGGTGCT
>JAAUYD010090727.1_pt1 | contig 16790 bp, 23 predicted proteins | sample 7278101 | NCBI WGS metagenome assembly JAAUYD01 (sample SAMN14350128, study PRJNA611818) | marine sediment metagenome | isolation source: surface marine sediment (0.6m) | place: French Polynesia: Moorea | collected 2018-08 | reverse complement strand
TGCGCCGTGTCGTCGAGCCGCTCATCACGCTCGCGAAGGAAGACAGCGTGGCGAACCGTCGTCTCGCGTTCAACCGCCTGCGCGACAAGGAAGTGGTCGGCAAGCTGTTCTCGGAGATCGGCCCGCGCTTCAAAGAGCGCCCGGGTGGCTATCTTCGCATTCTCAAGACGGGTCCGCGCCCGGGTGACGCTGCGCCGATGGCCATCGTCATGCTGACGGAGCAGGCCGAGCAGGAAGTCGCGGCTGACGAATAGCCGGCAGTTTCAAGCTGTATCCGTAAAAGCCGGGCTATGCCCGGCTTTTTCTTTGCCTACAATAACGACATGAACACATCGACCAACAAGACTGTATCCCTGGTCCTCGGTAGCGGCGGTGCCCGCGGGCTCGCCCATATCGGGATCATCCATGTTCTCGAAGAACGCGGTTATGAGATTCGCTCGATCGCAGGCTGTTCTGTCGGGGCGCTGATTGGCGGCATTTACGCGGCCGGCAAACTCGGCGAGTACGAGGAGTGGGTGCGAGGGATTTCGAAGCTCGACATGGTCAACATGATGGATATCGCCTGGGAGGGCGGTGGTCTCGTGCGCGGTGACCGTATCATCCAGAAAATGATTGATCTTGTCGGCGATCGCCAGATTGAGGAGTTGCCGATCCGCTTCACCGCTGTAGCCACCGAGCTCGACAGCGGGCGCGAGGTGTGGCTCAGCAAGGGACCGCTGTTCGATGCCATCCGTTCCTCCTGCTCGTTACCGCTGTTCTTCACCCCTGTGAAGTTCGGTGAGAACCTGCTGATCGACGGCGGAGTTGTCAATCCTGTGCCGATCGCCCCGACCTTTGACGACCATACGGACATTACGATAGCGGTTAACCTCGGCGGCAAGCCCGAGAAGCTCGAATCGAGCGAGCGCGCCCTGGTGCCGGTCGATGACCCGCCGCCATCGCCCGGTCGTTTCCGCCAGTGGATGAATCGCATGAAGACACGCCTGCCGTCTCGCAAACGCGTCGACGTCGGTGCCTACGACGTTGCCTACATGGCCTTCGATGCGATGCAGAGCACGATCGCTCGGCAGAAACTTGCGGCGTATCCGCCAGACCTGATTCTCGAAGTGCCGCGCGATGCTGCACGCACGTTCGATGTCGATCGTGCTGCCCAGCTGATCGCAATGGGACGCGAGCTGGCTGAGGCGAATTTGCCTTAGCCCGCGTGCGACAGGCGCCCGGTTTGTTCCCCCGAACGCGTCTCGCGGCCTTCGGGAAGCATGTAACCGTATGAAAAATATGGTTTAAAAGGGATTCCCGCATTTGTGAGTCCGCTCACAGCCAGACCGCTAAAAGAGGCATAACATATTCCTCATGCTGCCGGTTTGAGAGGACAGGCCAATTAGCAAGGACAACAAGGCATTTGACGACTGCGTCATCCTGTCGAAGGAAGCCTTCGATCCGGACGCTGTGTTTCTCGACGACATCGTTGACGACGAGGTGTTGCCTTATCTGAGTCTCTCGGTCGACGGTTTGACCACGACCAGCGAATGCAAGAAAGGCGCGCTCGAACTACGTCCGGAGGATGTGGCAGCCAACGACGCGCCGCCGCCTGACACATCGATTCCTGATACCACGCTTGGTTCCGAAGCGCTCGAGGTATACGGCTGGGAGTCGTCGCTGTGGAGAAAGATCAAGGGCTACCTGGGGTTCTGATACCATCCCCGCATGATCTTCAAAGACAAGACCGTCATCATAACGGGCGGATCCGAGGGCGTGGGTGCGGCTGCCGCGCGCATGTTCGCCGAAGCTGGCGCCAACCTGATGCTCGTCGCGCGGAATAAGAAGAACCTCGAGGCGACGGCGGACGCACTCCGCGACAAAGCGCGTGTCGAGATATTCCCGATGGACGTGTCCGATGAAGATGCCTGCGTGGATTTGTTCAAGAAAGCGCAGTTTGAGTTCGGGCGTGTCGATGTGCTCGTCAACAATGCGGGCTACCACGCCAGGGGCCTCGTCAAAGATGTGCCGGCGACCGATCTTGGCCGCATTATCGATGTAAACCTCAAGGCGCCCATAGTGCTGAGTCGCCTCGCGTTGCCGTATATGCAAGAAGTCGGTGGTGGCGCCATTATCAATGTGGCTTCCTTGCACGGCCGACTTGCGAGCGTCGGCGCGACGACGTATTCAGCAAGCAAATTCGGTTTGCGAATATTCTCGCTCGCGATGCACGAAGAGATGCGTGACAGCGGCATCAAGGTGGCGGTCGTGTCGCCGGGTCCGATCGATACCGGCTTCATCATGGAAAATATCGACGACTCCGCCGACATCGTGTTCTCGCAGCCCATAAGCTCGGCGAACGATGTTGCGCAGGCAATTCTGGATTTGTGCGGCAACAACATTCGCGAGCAGGCGATGCCTGTATCAAGCGGCATCCTGACGACCGTTGCCTACATCGCGCCCTGGATCAGTAAGCTTCTGCGGCCCATGCTCGAAAAGAAAGGTGCGCGGGTCAAAGCCCGCCTCAAGGCCGACCGCAAGGCCGCGGCCTCCGGCGAATAAAAAAAGCGGCCCGACGGGGGAAGCCGGGCCGCTTGGAGTCACGCTACGTCGGGGGAAGACGCGCGCTTTCTGCCTAAACCGTTAGTTTTCGGTACCCGCATCCGAGTCGAGGCGCTGCAGGTTGTTTGTCGCGAAAGTGGCATATCGAGTGTCCAATTCCAATGCGGCATGAAAGTCGGCGCGGGCGTTCGAAGCGTCGCCAGAAACCGCACGCAGTACGCCGCGATTCGACAGGGCGACCGCGAGATCCGATCGATATGCTCGAGACTCCGTACTGCGTGGTGACTTTTTTGTTGCACGTTTCTCGCGCGCCTTCGATTCGTTCACTGCTGCATTGCAGGCAGCAGCGGCCTTTTCGAGATCTGACGTCTTGACGTAAGCGACGCAGAGATTATTTTGCGACGGGAAAGCTCCGCGTGAGAACCGGCCGGGCCTGGTGAGCTTGCCGATGGCCAGTTCGTACTTACCGGACTGGATACTACGGCCATAGGCCTGGTCTTCCACGACACCCATCTGGAACGGCATTGCGGACTGGTCGTCGGCAAGCGTTGCAACGGGTGCCAGGATCGCGAGAGCAACGGCGCTCAGGACGCGACGGTAGCGTTTCGTTCGAAATTCAGTTCCATAGTTCATGTCGGTTGCCTCAAAGCGAAATTCATTAATGCCGAGACAGATCGATCTGGCTCGGTCGCAGCTGAATCTAGGGCGCGAAGCGGGCACTGACAAACGAAAAAAAATCGCTGCAGCGTCAAATATATTTCAGGACGAATCGCTGAACTCTTGTAATACCCACGAGGTGAATGCCTGCAAGTCCCTGTTTTCGCGATCATCTTTGCGACTGACAATGTAATAGGCTTCGCTTGTTTCGAGTTCCTCGTCGAAGAGCTGTACCAGGCCGCCCGCATCGAACCAGGCCTCACAGAGGCGCCTCGGTATGAGCGCGGCGCCGAGCCCTCGCTCGGCCGCGCGCGCAACCGCGATCATCGAAGCCATTCGAATCGTGTTTTTCGGGTCGGGCAGGCGTAGCCGAGAGCGCTTAGACCAGTCGCGCCATGCGTTGGGCCAGGTGTCATGCAGGACGAGTGGGAAGTTGCTGACGATCCGACCCGCGCGCACCCTGATGCGGTCGTAAAACTCAGGGGACCCGGCTGGGACCAGACGAAGCGGGAACAGGCGTTCTGCCTCGAGTGAGGAGGGCGCTTTCGAGAACACACGAATCGACACGTCCGCGGAATCCGGATGTTTCTCGAGTGTTTCGTCGCTGGTATCCACGCGAATGTCGAGGTCCGGGTGTTGAAGAAGAAAGTCGTTCAGTCGTGGAACGAACAATTCGCTGGCAAAAAACGGCTGCACAGAAATCCGTAGCGTGCGCATCGTCGACTGCGCCGAGTGTCGGGCAACCCCGGCTTCGAGTTCCTCGAGCAGAGGCTTGATGTCCTCGTAAAATGCCTTGCCTTCGCTCGTCAGGCGCAATGAGCGAGGAGTTCGCTCGAACAGCTGTCGCCCAAGTGCAGTTTCGAGCTGCCTTATCTGGTGGCTAACGGCAGAAGCGGTCAGGTGAGAGGCTTCCGCGGCCTGGCGAAAACTCTGGTACCTCGCAGCTGAACAGAAGACTCGCAGTGCGCGCAGCGAATAGTTGGGGCGGCTTAGTACCATAACCGGCAGACTCACCTTCCGTATCTGTTAGGCAGAGCGCGGGGCCGCGGCGCCCGGGAAGAAAAAAGTGGCCCGGATGGGGGAAATCCGGGCCACTCGGAGTCACGCTACGCCGGGGGAAGACGCGCGCTTTCTGCCTTGCCAGACAGATTGCAGTTTCCGTGCCAGATCGGCTAGTTGCCCCGCAGTATATAAGTCATTGAAAACAAAGAGTCTGAACATTGGCGCACCCGGTCGGGGACAACGGCCGTGCACCACATGATCGCAACGCTGCGAATGCGCGCACTATTATGAAACGCGTGCAAACGCGTCGCGCGTCAGGTTCTCCTGCGTACCCGCCATCACCCGGACATCGTCTTCGATACGGATGCCGCCAAACGGCCGCAACCAATCCACGGTTTCCCAATTCACGTGGGATTCGGCCGGCGTGCCGCGCAGGTTCTCGAGCAGCATATCGATGACGTAAATGCCTGGCTCGATCGTGAGTACCATGTCTTCCTCGAGGACGCGTGTCAGCCGCAGGAACGGATGACCGCTTGGCGGGTCAATAATGTTCCCTGCTTCGTCCTGTTGATGGCCGCCGACGTCGTGCACCTGGATGCCAAGCAGGTGACCAAGCCCGTGCGGAAAGAAAGCCGATGTAACGCCGGTCTCGAGCAGCGTGTCGGGCTCGCCGTGGGCGAGTCCGGCTTCGACGAGCACTGCGGCGATCATGCCGTGCGCGCCGACGTGCAAGTCGCGATAGTCGACACCGGCCTCCACGTTGCTGACGATCTCCAGTTCGAGCTGTTCCATACGCGCAATCAGGTCGGCAAAGCGCTGGTCGCCATTGGCGTAGGTGCGAGTGATGTCCGACGCATAGCCGTGCACCTGCGCGCCCGCGTCGATCAGGAAGGAACGCATGTCTGCGGGCGCCGTGCGATCCAGGTCGGTGTAGTGCAGAACAGCCCCGTGTTCGTTGAGCGCGATGATGTTGCCGTAAGGCAGCTCCGGATCTGTGTGGCTGACTGCCTGGCAGTATGCGCGGTGAATCTCGAATTCGGGCTGGCCATCGCGGAACGCCGCCTCGGCAGCGAGGTGCCCGGCGGCGCCTCGTTCGGCTGCCAGGCGCATGACGGCGAGTTCGTATTCGGTCTTCACGCCGCGTGCAAAGTGCAGGATGTTGATAGCCGTGTTCGGGTTGATGCGTTCGATACCGAATGCGAGCGTGTCGTCGTCAAACTCGCCGATGGCTATGCACTTCTCGCGGTCCTCGGGAAGATGACCAGCCGCCTCGTCGCTCTCGTTAACCACGCGTATGTCGAAATGGTCCGTCCAGTAACCGGATGGGATGTCGGGCACTACGTGCCAGTAGTCACGAGGCTGGTAGTACACGAGCACAGGCGTCTCGCCCGGCGTGTAGACGATGTAGGAGTAGGGCAGTGCCGTCAGTGGAGCCCAGCCGACAAAGTGCGGGTTGGCTTTGAACGGGTGGTAGTAGTCGTCAAGGAAAGCGAGCTTTGGCGCTCCCGAGAATATGACGGCATGGCTCGCACCGGCTTGCTCAAGCGCGTGATCGTGACGAGCTTTGACGGTATCGAGATGGGCGCCGTAGAGTGCGCTGAGCGCCGCGTTGTTATCACTGTAATTGGCGTTCATACCAGGATCATACCCTGTTGCCGCGGCATCCGGCGAGTGCCATCATTGGCAGCCCTCCCGCACCGCGGAGCACAGAATGAAACGGTTGGTATGGCTGATTCTCGGCATTTCTCTAACTCTCACGGGCACGGCAATGGCTGCTGACCCGGGCTACGACCGCGTTGCCGGGCTCGCTCATGCATCGCGTTCCGAAGTCATAGCGCCACACGGCATGGCTGCGACGAGTCAGCCCCTGGCGACTCAAATCGCGCTCGACATCCTCAAGGCCGGCGGCTCTGCGGTCGACGCCGCGATCGCGGCGAACGCCGCGCTCGGGCTCATGGAGCCGACTGGCTGCGGTATCGGTGGCGATCTGTACGCCATCGTCTGGGACGCCGAGAAGCAGGAACTCACTGGATTGAATGCCTCCGGGCGCTCGCCCAAAGCGATGACTCTCGAGTATTTCCAGGAACAGGGTCTGGACAAGATTCCACCGTTCGGGCCGCTGCCTGTGAGCGTGCCTGGTGCCGTCGATGGCTGGTTTGAGCTGCACGGCCGCTACGGGCGCTTGCCGATGACCGACATACTCGCGCCGGCGATTCGCTACGCGCGCGAAGGCTTCCCGGTGTCCGAAGTCATCGCTATGTATTTCCAGAGTAACAAGCGACGCATCGGCGAGTATCCGGGCTTTGCCGAGACGTTCATGCCTGACGGCGACGTACCGAAGAAAGGCGAGATGTTCAAGAACCCTCGTCTGGCAAACACCTACGAGGCGATCGCCGAAAAGGGTCGCGATGAGTTCTACAAGGGCGATATCGCGCGCGCTATCGACGCGTACATGGCAGAGCAGGGCGGGCTTCTGACCTACGACGATCTCGCCGCGCATACTTCCGACTGGGTAACGCCCGTGTCGACCAGTTACCGCGGCTGGGATATTTACGAGTTGCCGCCCAACGGGCAAGGCATTGCGGCGTTGCAGATCCTGAACATCCTCGAAGGTTATGACATTGCGGCGATGGGTTTCGGCACCGCCGACTATATCCACACCTTCGTCGAAGCGAAAAAGCTCGCGTTCGAGGACCGGGGGAAATACTACGCCGATATGGATTTTTCCGACGTGCCCGTCGACTGGCTGATATCGAAAGACTATGCCGACGAGCGCCGCGAGCTCATCTCTCCCGACGAGGCGGCTAAGGCCTACCCGGCAGGAGAGAGAAAGCTCGAGGAAGGCGACACAATCTACCTGACCGTGGCTGACAAAGACGGCAACATGGTCTCGCTGATCCAGAGTAACTATCGCGGCATGGGGTCCGGCATGACGCCGGGCGAGCTCGGATTTGTCCTGCAGGATCGAGCAGAGCTGTTCGCCCTCGATGAGAACCATGCGAATGTCGTCGAGGGCGGCAAGCGCCCGTTCCAGACGATCATTCCCGCGTTCGTCATGAAGGACGGCGAGCCATTGATCAGCTTCGGCCTGATGGGCGGGTCGATGCAGCCACAGGGCCACGCGCAGATCATCGTGAACATGCTGGATTTCGGGATGAACCTGCAGGAAGCGGGAGATGCAGCGCGCATCAATCACGTGGGGTCGTCCAGCCCCACCGGCACGACGATGGTAGACGGCGGCGTGGTCCATCTCGAAACAGGCTTCAGCGATGAAGTACGTGCCGAACTAGAGCGCCGCGGCCACACGCTCGGTCCTTCGAACGGAATCTTCGGTGGCTACCAGGCGATCATGTTCGACAAGTCGGAGGGCGTGTATTATGGCGCGTCCGAAGTTCGCAAGGACGGCCAGGCAGCCGGCTACTAGGCATGAGCAAGGACATCTACCTGACAGGCATCACGACGACGGGCACGCCGCATATTGGCAACTACGTTGGCGCGATTCGACCCGGTATAGAGGCAAGCAAGGACCTCACAACAAAGCACTTCTATTTCCTGGCTGACTATCATTCATTGGCCAAGAACGAGGATCCTGACCGGATCGTCCAGTCAACCCTCGAGATTGCGGCGGCATGGATGGCGCTTGGACTCGACACCGAACATGCCTATTTCTATCGGCAATCGGATATTCCCGAGATCCTCGAACTGACCTGGATCCTCCACGGCATGACGGGCAAGGGACTGATGAACCGCGCGCATTCGTACAAGGCATCGGTGCAGGCGAACGTCGAGAGCGGTAACAAGGACCCTGACAAAGGCGTCATGATGGCGCTCTACAGCTACCCGATCCTGATGGCGGCGGACATCCTGATGTTCAAGTCGACCAAAGTGCCGGTGGGTCAGGACCAGAAACAGCACGTCGAGATGGCGCGTGATATCGCGCAACGCTTCAATCACAACTATCGCGAGACGTTCGTGCTGCCCGAGGCCGTGATAGGCGAGAATACCGCCGTCCTCAAGGGGCTCGACGGCCGTAAGATGTCGAAGAGCTATGACAACACGATTCCGCTTTTTGCCCCCGAGAAACGTCTTCGCAAGCTGATCATGAAGATCAAGACGAACAGTCAGGAGCCTGGCGAGCCCAAGGATACCGAGGGCAATACGCTATTCGACATCTACAAAGCCTTCGCGACGCCCGCTGAAACTGCCGAAATCGCAGCGGCCTATGCGAACGGCATCGCATGGGGTGAGATGAAGCAGCGGCTGTTCGAGTACATTAATGAGCACATCAAACCGGCGCGCGAGGAGTATGATCGACTCATTGCCGATCCGGGCGTGGTTGAGGCCGAACTGCAAAAGGGTGCTGAGCGCGCCCGCGAGATCTCGGTTCCCTACCTCGCCGAGATTCGCGATGCCGTTGGCATCAGGAAACTGGGATAGTCATATGAGCAAGGAACGAGTCAAAGAACTTCTTGGTCAGTTGCGTGAGGAACTGCGCAAGACTGACGTTGATGAAGAACTCGACAGGATGATCGGCGAGCTCGATGATGAGGTTCAGGGGGTTGTCGACACGGACGCCGACGTGAGTGACCTGGTCGATCGGGCGAAGGGCCTCGAAGCAGACTTCGCGTCCAGGCATCCTGCGGTCGAGCGATTCATGCGCGAGGTGATCGATACACTGGTCAGGATGGGTATCTGAAATAACAAGGGAGGTGAAATGAAACTGGGAGCGTTCTCTGTAAGTCTTGCCGTCAAGGACCTGGCGGTGTCACGCGACTTTTACGAAAAGCTCGGGTTCGAGAAATTCGGTGGTGACCCGGAGCACAATTACCTGATCATGAAGAACGGTGACCATGTCATCGGTCTGTTCCAGGGCATGTTTGACAAGAACATGCTGACCTTTAATCCAGGCTGGGACCAGTCCTGTGGCGAACTCGACGATTTCACCGACGTACGTGATCTGCAAAAGCACTTGAAAGAAAAGGGCATAGCCCTCGACATGGAGGCGGACGAGTCCTCCGAGGGCCCGGCAAGCCTCATGATCACCGATCCGGACGGCAACCCCATCCTGATCGACCAGCACCGCTGATCGGCAAATGAAGTGGCTGGTCTATATCGTCTTGCTGATGTTGCTGGCTTCCGTGTTGAAGGCCGGCTTTGGCTCCGACAAGAAGAAGCCCAACGACGACGACAAAGACGATTCCAGTGACTAGGCATGCGCTTTAATTCCAAGGTCGATGGCTGGTTGATACCGGTGATTGTCATTGCAATTGCCGGCATGCTTGCTGCGTTCGTCGCAGTCCTCATCGAAGACACGCCGCTGTGGTTAAAGCTCGTTGTCTCGTTCACGTCCGTACTCTTTTGCGGGTTCCTGTTCGCTGTTCTCATGAGCACGTATTACGTCGTCGCGGACGGTGTGTTGCGAATCGTGTCCGGGCCATTCCGCTGGAAAGTCGCGATTTCCGACATCGTCGAGATAACGCCGACACGCAATCCCGTGTCGTCCCCGGCGCTGTCACTGGATCGTCTCAAGATTTCCTACGGTAATCGTCGCTTTGTGCTGGTGTCGCCGGCGGATAAGGACGGATTCAACCGGGCGATCGAGCTAGAGCGTTCGGTATCGTGACTTTTACTGGCGCACAGCGTCACTGGGAGCATGTGTACGGGTCGAAGCAGAGTACCGAGGTTTCCTGGTATCAGCAGAAGCCGGAACGATCGCTGCAACTGATACGGGACGCTGGCGTTCCGTCCGATACACCGATCATTGATGTCGGGGGTGGCGCTTCCACGCTTGTCGACCATCTGCTCGACGACGGCTATTGCGATATCACGGTTCTCGATATCGCTGCCAGCGCGTTCGAGCATTCTCACGCGCGCTTGGGTTCACGTGCCGACACGGTCGAGTGGGTCGTCGCCGACGTCACCCGATTCGAGGCACCGCGAGCCTTCGGGCTCTGGCACGATCGGGCTGTACTGCATTTCCTGACCGACGCTGATGACCGGCAACGCTATCTGCAAGCCCTGGATAGAGCACTTGCGCCGGGGTCGTATCTTGTCTTGTCGACGTTCGGTCCCGAAGGACCGCTGAAGTGCAGCGGCCTCGATGTGCGCCGTTATGACACGGATATGATGAGCGAACTGGTCGGCGACCTTTTTGAGCTGCGAAGTGAGGAACTCGAAACGCATACAACACCCGGTGGTTCGACGCAGCAGTTTCTTTACACGAGCTGGATCAGGAGGGGGTAATGGCAGATATCAACATACTGGTCGTCTTCGTGGCGGCGGCATCGAGTATTCTACAGGGCGCCTGGCATTGAAGGACGACTGGCAGCTCGAAACCACGCGGCTGTTCCTGAGGCGAATTGCGTCTGACGATGCCAGCCTGATGCTGGCGGTGTGGAACGATCCCGCGTTCATCAAGCACGTTGGCGATCGCGGTGTTCGCACAGAACCCGATGCGCGCGCAGAGCTTGAGGCTGGTGCCCTGCGACTCTTCGCAGAACACGGCTACGGTCCGTACAAGATGATACGCAAGGACGATGCAGCCGCCATCGGCATTTGTGGCCTGTTCAAGCGCGATAACCTGGACGACCCGGACATCGGTTTTGCCGTGCTACCGGACTACTGCGGCAATGGATACGCTGGGGAAGCTGCTCGCGCAGTAGTCGCGCATGCTCGCGACGATCTTGGCATCCGCAACCTGACGGCGATTGTGTCGCCAGGCAACAAGGCATCGATCGGGCTGATCGAAAAACTGGGACTGACCTTTAGCGCCATGATTACAATGCCCGGGGAAGATGAGGCGATTCGCCTCTATGCGATGAGGCTGGACCAGGACTGACATGGACTTTTTGAAGACGGACGGGGCCCGGACAGGGCTGTTTTTCGGCGCAACGTCGGGCGTCATTACGACGATCGGCCTGATTGTTGGCCTGAATTCCGGAACCCAGTCGCTCACCGCGGTGCTTGGTGGCATTCTCGTAATCGCAGTTGCCGATGCGATGTCGGACGCGCTCGGCATTCACCTGGCGGAAGAATCAGATCCGGGAACCGATCACAGCCACGTGTGGGCTGCGACGATCACGACATTCCTGACGAAGTTCATCTTCTCGATCAGCTTTGCAGTGCCGCTCCTGCTGCTGCCTCTCACACCGGCGGTAATTGTCTCAGTCGTCTGGGGCCTGCTGGTGATCGTAGTGCTCAGCTACTTCCTCGCGCGCGCGCAGAACGAATCTCCGTTGGCGATTATTACGGAACACGTTGGCATCGCGGTCCTCGTTATCGTGTTTTCGCATTACATCGGCGTCTGGGTTGCCGCTACCTTTGGATAGGAGGAAGGGATGGGACAGCCAGTTCAGCACGCATCGAACAATGACGGTGATGACATTACTCACATGAATGCACCAGGCACGTTTGTTGTCGTTCCTTGCAAAGGCTGACAGTGGCAGATAGCGGCGACAAAACAGGATGGCGGGAGCTGCGCGAATTCGCGGACGTCGATCTGACGAAGTCCTATGTCCTGGCCTGGCAGTCCGAGGGCGACACCCTGCTCATCGATGTTGACCTGTACCTGGAGAAGGACCACCCGTTTTTCGAGCGGCCCCGCCCGGCTGAGAAAGTCTGCATACGTCCGGCACTGATTGAATTCCCGTATGTGGACGAATGCCGTCTGGGCGACTCATCGCCACGACAACTATCTGAAATCATTGTGGATATTGGCATCGGTGCAATCGAGGACCTGAGCGTCTCGGGAGACGGATGTTACGAAATCCGCGGCGAATTTGGTACGGTGTCAGTGAGCGCTGAACGTCCCATATTAAGACTAAAAGGGCCCTGAGCCGGGAGTTGCCAGTGAGATCGGAAAACCGTATCGACTACGTCGAAATCCCCGTCACGGATATGAAGAAGTCACGTGCCTTCTTTGAGGCGATGTTCGGCTGGGAGTTCGTAGAGTGGGGCGACGAGTACTACAGTTTCAATGACGGGCGGCTTGACGGCGGAATGCGACTCGCCGCTGAACCCGCACCCGCCACCGGTGTCCTGCTTGTTTTTTATAGCGATGACCTGGAGCGCGACGTGGAACGCGTGACCCAACTGGGCGGAACGATCTCCCAGGAGATATTCTCATTCCCGGGCGGACGTCGCTTTCATTTCGTCGATCCTGTTGGTACCGAGTTTGCCATCTGGTCGGAAATCCCAGAGTAACGGAGTTGGTTTATGGCAACCCTTGTCGATCATCCCTGCGTGCAGCACAAACTCGCGATCATTCGCGACGTGGAGACGGGCCACAAGCGCTTCCGGGAGCTCGCTACGGAGATCACCAAATTTGTTTGCTACGAGGCGCTCAAGCACGTGCGCACGAAGGAAATAACGGTCGAAACGCCCGTGGCGCCGGCAGCGTGCCGCAAAATCGACACGGATCTGGTCGTTGTTCCAATTCTGCGAGCAGGTGTCGGTATGCTCGAAGGCATTCTCGAGCTCGTGCCGACTGCACGCGTGGGCTTCGTCGGACTGTACCGCGATGAAGAGACGAAGCAGCCGGTAACCTACTACGAGCGTTTTCCTCCACAGATACGTGGCGGCACCTGTATCGTGATCGATCCGATGCTCGCGACCGGCGGTTCCACCGTCGCGGCACTCGACCTGCTCAAAAACAGTGGCGCTGAGGACATCGTCGTCGTCTGCATCGTGACTTGTCCGGAGGGCGTCGAACTCGTCGAGGCCGCGCATCCCGACGTCAGAATCTATGCCGCCGCGATCGACGACAGACTGAACGAGAAGAAGTACATCGTCCCCGGACTCGGCGATGCTGGTGATCGCTTGTTCGGGACCTCCCATCACTAGGGAGAAGCGTATGGCCGACAACAAGACTACGAAGACCGGTGCGAGTGTCACCGAATTCCTGCGGTCGATCGAAAACCCGCAAATGCGATCCGACGCGAAGAGAGTCGCGTCGATAATGCGCCGTGTTACCGGCAAGCGCGCAAAGATGTGGGGTAGCAGTATCGTTGGTTACGGCACGTACCATTACAAGTACGACAGCGGCCGCGAGGGTGACTTCATGGTCACCGGCTACTCGCCGCGCAAACAGGCGCTGACCGTATATATCATGCCCGGCTTCAGCGAGTTTGCGCCGCTGATGAAAAAACTCGGCAAGTACAAGACCGGCAAGTCCTGTCTCTATATAAAGCGTCTTTCGGATATTAATGAGGACGTGCTCGAACGACTGATCGACCGGTCGGTTCAGCTAATGCGCAAGAAATACAAGACATGGTGATTTGACGTGAATGACGAAATAACAGGCTCGCGTCTCGAAGGTAATCGCCTGATCATCGAGACGACGTCGGGCGAACAGGTCTACGACTCCAAGTTCCTGGTTGCGGCGCTGCTCGTTTTCGTTGCGCGCGGCAGCGGGCGCATCGAGCCCGAGGAGTCGGCGAAGATGATCGAGCTGATTGAGAAGCACTTCCACATGCAGGGCGCGGAGTCCCTCGAGCTCCTGACCTTCGCGATTTCCGAACTTGCGGACAAGCCGACCCTCGGCAATATCCTGCAGGATCTTGCCCTGACGCTTTCTGATGGGGACAAGGAGGACATCGCGCTCATGGGCCTCAAGGTTGCCGCAGCTGACGGCCGGCGCGACATTGCCGAGCTGGAGCAGTTCAGCGTTGTCATGCAGACCATCGGCGCGTCGCCCGAAATCGTGCATCGCGCATTCGACCGGTATTTCGCCGAAACGATGCCGCGGAAGTAGTTGACGAGCATGGTCCGCGATGCGCCTGGTGGCGATGACTGGACGCTCGAGCCAGCCACGGATCGGGACATCGATGAGATCATGGGCTGGTTTCCCGACGCCGACGCCGTCGACATCTGGGGCGGCCCCGTTTTTCGCTTTCCGTTCTCTGCGCAGAGTTTTCGCAAGGACCTGTACCTCGACAAGATGGCGAGCTGGGCACTAAGGAGGGCAGATACAGCACTCGCTGCTTTCGGCCAATCTTATGAGCGCGCGGGGCGCGGTCACCTCGCGCGCCTCGTCGTCAATCCCGAAATGCGAGGCCAGGGCGCGGGTAAGTTGTTGATTCAACGTATAATCGCCGCGCTAGAGGCCTCGAATGATTACGACGAGTATTCGTTATTCGTGTATCGTCACAACGAGCCGGCGTACCGGTGCTACCGCTCGCTCGGCTTTGGCGTTGTCGACTATCCTGAAGATGCGGCGATGCCCGACAAGTGTTTCTTCCTGACCAAAAAAATAACAAGGAGAAAACCATGACGAGTGAACTTACGAGCCTTACCTGGGTAGCCGCACTGTCGGCGGTCATCTGGATTCCCTACATTCTGAACACGATCATGGTTCGTGGCCTCGTGGATGCTGTTGGCTATCCCGACGACCCGAAACGGCTGGCGCCGTGGGCGCAGCGCATGAAAGCGGCGCACTACAACTCGGTCGAAAACCTCGTCGTTTTCGCGGCGGCAGTGCTCATGTGCAACGCGGTCGGCATCAGCAATGACACGACGGTCATGGCGGCGCAGGTCTATTTCTGGGCCCGGGTCGTACACGTTGGTTCGTACACGCTCGGGATTCCGTGGGTCAGGACACTGGCCTTTGCGGCTGGCTGGGTTTGTACGATCCTGCTGCTGCTCCAGCTACTTTAGGAACGACTCCTGCAGCGTCTCGAGTTCACTCCAGCGCTCGATACGCTGCTCGAGCAGTTCCTCCGTGGAAGTGAGCTCCTGCAGTTTCTGCTGCACGCGCTCGGCTTTCTGCGTATAGAAATCCGGTGCGGCGATCGCCGCCTGGAGTGACGCAATGTCGGCCTCGAGCTGCTCGATCTCGGCCGGGAGCTGATCCAGTTCGCGTTGGTCCTTGTAACTGAGCTTGGTTGCTTTGCGATTCTTGCGCCGTTCGGCAGCCGCCTGCTTGCGGCGTTCCTGCTCGAACGGATTGTCGGTTACCGCAAGCTCATGGCCACGACGTAGCCAGTCGCTGTAACTGCCCACGTATTCCTGTAAGCGACCGTCCTGTTCGAACACGACCGTGCTCGTAACGACGTTGTCGAGGAATTCGCGGTCGTGACTGACAACGATCAGCGTGCCTGTGTACTCGCAGAGTTTCTGCTCGAGCACCTCGAGCGTCTCGATATCCAGATCGTTGGTTGGCTCGTCGAGCACGAGCAGGTTAGCGGGGCGCGTGAGCAACTTGGCGAGAATGACGCGATTTCGTTCGCCACCTGACAACGCTTTCACGGGCATCATCGAACGCTTCGGACTGAACAGAAAGCCTTTCAGGTAGCCGACCACGTGTCGGTCCTTGCCATTGAGGCGAATATACGTTCGACCCTCGCCGACGTTATAGGCGACGGACTTCTCGAGGTCGAGCTCCTGGCGAAGCTGGTCGAAGTAGCCAATCTCGAGCCCGGTGCCCATCTTGAGTGTGCCGGTCTGCGGTTCCAGTTCGCCGAGCAGCAGCCGTAGCAGCGTCGTCTTGCCGACGCCGTTGTTGCCGATCAGGCCAATACGGTCTCCGCGCATGATCTTGATTGAAAAATTCTCGATGACACTCTCGTCACCGTAGCTGTAACTGACGTTGCGCGCGCGAATGACTTTGCGACCCGACTGCTCTGCTTCCTCGATATGAATGCGTGCAGTGCCCTCACGCGCGACGCGCTCTTCACGTTCCTCGCGCATCTTCAACAGGGCGCGCACCCGGCCCTCGTTTCGCGTTCGTCGCGCCTTGATGCCCTGTCGGATCCAGGCCTCTTCTTCGGCGAGTTTCTTGTCGAATTTCTGTTCGGCGACCAGTTCGTCCTCGACGGCTTTTTCCTTGCGGCGCAGGAAATTCTCATAGTCGCCCGGCCAGCTGGTCAGCTTACCGCGATCGATCTCGACGATACGTGTCGCAAGACGTTGCAGGAAGGCACGATCATGGGTAATGAACAGCACCGCACCGGGGTAGCTAAAGATGCGATCCTCGAGCCACCGGATCGTCGCGATATCGAGGTGGTTGGTCGGCTCATCGAGCAGGAGCAGGTCGGGCTTTTGCACCAACGCCTTGGCGAGCGCTACGCGACGTCGCCAGCCTCCTGAGAGCTGGTTCATCTTCTTGTCGGCGGGCAGATTCAGCTCGGTGATCGTCGTTTCAACGCGCTGCTCGAGGTGCCAACCGTCGTGGGCGTCGATCTTGGCGTGCAGTGCCTCCAGGTCGCGAAGACCGTGCTTGTCGAGATCCAGCTTCGAGCGTTTCTCGTACTCCTTGAGCAACGACTCAATCTGGGCAAGGCCGTCGCGAATGACGTCGATGACTGGCTGATCCATCGCCTCGGGCAGCGTCTGCTCGAGCTGACTGACGATCAGGTCGTGCCGGGCTGTGATCTCGCCGCGATCGGGCTCGAGCGTGCCCATGATCAGCTTCAACGTCGTCGACTTGCCGGCCCCGTTGCGCCCGATGAGGCACACGCGTTCACCGGGTTCGATTGAGAACTCGGCGTCGCGGAGGATGAGCTGTTCGCCAAACTCGAGGCAGATATCGTCGAAGCGCAGCAGTGACATGGGTCGGTCCGGGGTGTTGGCGTGTATCCTACCTGAATACCCTC
>JAAUYD010068295.1_pt1 | contig 16800 bp, 30 predicted proteins | sample 7278101 | NCBI WGS metagenome assembly JAAUYD01 (sample SAMN14350128, study PRJNA611818) | marine sediment metagenome | isolation source: surface marine sediment (0.6m) | place: French Polynesia: Moorea | collected 2018-08 | reverse complement strand
GCGGATGGATGTGGAGCTGATCACCCCGGTGGCGCTGGAAGACGGGAGTCGCTTTGCGATTCGCGAAGGCGGTTTGACCGTTGGGGCTGGCGTCATTACCAAAATCAACGATTAATTTATTGGCATCCAGCAGGCCGCTCCTCAAAGAGCGGCCTGATTGCTGGAAATCATTTGAACAGGCAGTAAGGAATGGCACAAAAAATTCGCATTCGCCTTAAGGCTTATGACCATCGCGTTCTCGATCAATCAGCTAAGCGGATTGTGGGGACGGCTGAGCGAACGGGTGCCCAGGTTCTGGGTCCGGTTCCGTTGCCGACACGTATCGAGCGGTTTACCGTTCGACGCAGTACGTTTATCGACAAAGACTCACACGAGCACTTTGAGATTCGTACCCACAAACGTTTGATTGACGTGATTAATCCCGACGCCAAGACAATTGACACGCTGATGCGTCTCAATTTGCCGGCCGGTGTCGATATTGAAATTCAGATTTAAGCTGTTTACAGCGCTCGACCGATTTGGATTCAGTTCAGGCGGTCAAGCTTTTCCAAACCTGCTGTTACAGCCGTTTTAAAAAAACAAAATAGTTCAACACCCAACTGGGTTGGGATGATGCAGCTACGCCATGCGGCTGGCAGTCCCGGAGGTTAACGTGAAAGGATTACTGGGCATTAAGCTTGGTATGACCCAGATGATTGACGATGACGGTGTGGCCACACCCGTTACGATCATTCAGGCTGGTCCATGCTATGTGACACAAGTCAAGACAACGGAAGTAGACGGTTATGACGCCGTTCAGGTTGGCTTTGACGAAACAAAAGAAAAGAGTTTGTCGCGGGGGCAAAAAGGCCACCTCGGTCTTTTGGAATCAGATGACAAACACCCCAATCGGAAAGAAACAAACGGAATTTCGCCGCTGCGCTACTTGCGGGAATTTAAGACGAATGATCCGTCTGAATTCGAAATTGGGCAGGTTTTGACTGTCGAACAGTTTGAAGCCGGTCAAAAAGTAGACGTGACGGGTAAGACCAAAGGCCGAGGCTTTGCTGGTGCTGTGAAGCGCCACGGCTTTGGCGGTGGACCAAAGACGCACGGTCAATCTGACCGGTGGCGTGCTGTTGGTTCAATTGGCGCTGCTTCGACCAATGCGCGGGTATTCAAAGGAATGCGTATGCCTGGTCGCATGGGGAACAAGCGTCAAACGATTCAAAATCTGGTGGTCATGAAAGTCGACGCGGAACGCAACTTGCTGGCGGTTCGTGGCGCGATTCCAGGCACAAAAGGCGGTCTGGTCATGATTCGCCCAGCCATTAAAGGCCAAGGATAAGGAGGAAGAACGATGCAACTTTCAGTTGTGAACATGGCCGGAGATGTGGTCAATAGCATCGAACTTCCGGCCGACATTTTTGAAGCAAACGTAAATGTTGGTTTGATGCATCAGGCACTGGTCCGTCAGCTGTCGAATGCCCGGCTTGGCACCCACAAGGTGAAAGGCCGTTCTGAGGTCTCCCGTACCGGCGCCAAACTGTATCGGCAAAAAGGGACCGGAAATGCCCGTCACGGCAGCCGTCGAGCCCCGATTTTTGTCGGTGGTGGGGTTGCTCACGGCCCGCAGGTACGCGATTACAGCAAAAAAATGCCGCGCAAGATGCGTCGTGCTGCGCTTCGTTCCGCTTTGACGGCCAAAGCAGCAGCCGACGGCGTCATCGTTGTGGATGAAATAACAATGGATCAGCCAAAAGCCAAAGAAATGGCCGCGCTGGTCAAGCGTCTGGCTGGTGATGACTCTACTCTGGTGGTCATTCCCGGTCGCGATGTCAACGTTGAGCGATCTGCTCGCAACCTGGCTGATGTCAAAGCGATTCACGCCCCCTACCTCAACATGCGGGATTTGCTGGGGCACGAAAAAGTGGTTTTATCACTCGATGCATTTAACATCATTGTTGATATTTTAGGCACATCCCCGGTGATGGCTGAGGAAAGTGAGGCTTAATCATGCATTGGCGAGAAGTTATTCGACGTCCGATCATTACCGAAAAAAGCAGCGGCCTGGCAGCTCTGGATCAATACGCCTTTGTGGTGGATCCTCGCGCCAACAAAATTATGATCAAACATGCGATTGAGCAGGCGTTTGACGTCACCGTAGAAAAGGTGCGCATTCTCAATATGCCGGCCAAGCGCGGCCGCTCGTATCGCAATCGGCAGATGCGGATTCGCAAATCTGAATATAAAAAGGCAATCGTTACCCTATCCGAAGGCTCAATTGAGCTGTTCGAAGGGGTGTAATAAGCAGGAGTGTGTGACGCTGTTCGGCCGGGAAGGTGTTCCAGTCGTTCAGCCGCCACGTAAAGACACTCTCTGGAGGTAAAAATGGCAGTTAAAGTTTACAAGCCAACATCTCCCGGACGCCGCGACATGACCGGCTATACCTTTGAGGAGATTACGCGCAGTAAGCCAGAACGCTCTCTTGTCCGCGGTTTACGCAAACGCGCCGGCCGGAATGCGAGAGGCAAGATTACAGTACGGCATCGTGGCGGTGGCCACAAGCGCCGCTACCGGATCATCGACTTTAAGCGAAACAAATTTGAAGTACCTGGCGAAGTAATATCCGTCGAGTATGATCCCAACCGTTCCGCGCGTATTGCCCTGATTCAGTATGAAGATGGCGAAAAGCGGTACATCATTGCCCCTCTGGGTCTGCAGGTTGGCGATCAAATCATGAGCAGCCGCAGTCAAATTGACATTCGCCCTGGGAACACCATGGAGCTGCAGAATATTCCTTTGGGAACCACGGTGCACAACATCGAAATGCAGCCCGGTCGAGGGGGACAAATGGTTCGCGCGGCCGGTACGTCCGCTCAGCTGTTAGCTAAGGACCATCCTCTCTACGTCACCCTGCGTCTACCTTCGGGTGAGGAGCGCTACGTTCCTCAGGAATGCCTGGCCACAATTGGTCAGGTGGGCAACCAGGAGCACGGTAATATCAAATTAGGAAAGGCGGGACGGAAACGCCATTTGGGTATTCGTCCTACTGTACGCGGATCGGCGATGTCTCCTCGGGACCATCCTCATGGTGGTGGTGAGGGTCGTTCACCGGTTGGTATGCCCGCCCCCAAAACCCCTTGGGGTAAGGTGGCTCTTGGCAAGCGGACACGCCGCAACAAACGGACTGACAAATTTGTCTTCCGTCGTCGCACGAAGAAGCGTCGTTGATGAGTTTAGATCGTCAACAGTAGACGAAAAGGAGAACTGGACGAATGTCGCGTTCACTCAAAAAAGGACCTTATATTAATCCGAAACTGCTCAAAAAAGTTGAGGATATGAATAGCAGCGGCAAGCGGCAGGTCATCCGTACCTGGTCGCGAGCCAGCACAATTTTCCCCCAGATGGTGGGTCATACCATTGCGGTTCATGACGGCCGTCGCCATATTCCGGTATACATCACCGAAAATATGGTCGGGCACAAGCTTGGAGAATTTGCTCCAACGCGGACTTTCCGTGGTCACATCGGGAAGGAAGAAAAAAGGATGCGTCGGTAATGGCTGATATTTTTGAAGTTAGAGCGATCGCTAAAAATCTGCCGATTTCCCCTCAAAAGGCCCGCCTTGTGGTCGATACAGTACGGGGAAAAAACGCGGATTTAGCCCTCGATTCTCTCCGTTTTTTGCCGAATAAGGCGGCTGAACCGGTTTTCAAATTGATTCAGTCAGCTCTGGCAAATGCTGAGGAGAATTACGGGTTGGATATGGAAGACCTGTATGTTCACAAAATTTTTGTCGATGATGGTCGCCGCTTAAAGCGCGGCCGCTTTGGCAGCCGTGGCCGGTGGAAACCGCTGATTAAAAGACAGTGCCATATCACGGTAGTTTTGGCCGAACGCGAAGATGTCGGTTAGATAAGGAGAGTCAATTTTGGGACGTAAAGTACATCCAAACGGCTTCCGCCTAAAAGTAATCCGTGATTGGAATGCACGGTGGTTCGCGGAAGGCACACGGTATTCAGACCTGCTGAACGAAGATTTTCAAATTCGTGAGCTGGTGAACAAGGTTTCCTCGAATGCGGGAATCAGTAAAATTGAGATAGAACGTTTTCCCAATCAGGTTCAGGTGACCATTTGGACCTCAAAGCCGGGCGTTGTGATCGGCCGGAAAGGGGCTGCGGTTAAAGAACTGCGCAACTCATTGCGGAAATTGACCGGTAAAGCGGTCCGCCTGGAAGTGGAAGAGGTTTCCCAGCCAGAGATCGAGGCCGCCCTGGTGGCTCAGAGCATTTCCGGTCAGCTTGAGCGGCGTGTTTCTCACAGCCGAGCGATGAAGCGAGCGGTGCAGCTGGCGATGCGCCAGGGTGCTCAGGGGATCCGGGTCGAGGTTGCCGGCCGGTTAAACGGGTCGGACATGGCTCGTCGCGAAAAAATGATTGATGGTCGGGTGCCGCGCAATACGCTGCGCGCCGATATCGATTTTGGGAAATCGGAAGCGTTAACCACTTTTGGCCGTATTGGGGTCAAAGTCTGGATTTATAAAGGTGAAGTTTTGCCGCAGAAGAGCGGCATGATGTCTTAAAGGTGGGACAGGTTGTCTGTTGATAGGGCTGAGGCTCAATCATGCAGGCAAAACCACTCACAGGAGTGCATGTTATGTTAATGCCAAAGCGCGTGAAATATCGCAAGCAATTTCGCGGCCGCATGCGTGGGATGGCCAAGGGGGGTACCGATCTGCAGAACGGTGAATTTGGTCTGCAGGCGCTGTCACCCGGCTGGATCACGAGCCGTCAAATCGAAGCGATGCGCCGTGCCGTTGTGCGTCACATGAAACGTCGCGGCCGCTACTGGATCCGGATTTTTCCGGACAAACCGGTGACGGCGAAGCCGGCCGAAACCCGCATGGGTAAAGGGAAAGGATCGGTTGATCATTGGGTTGCTGTTGTCAAGCCGGGTCGCATCTTGTTTGAAGTTGCTGACGTTCCGGAAGACATTGCCCGCGAAGCGCTGCGCCTGGCCAGCTACAAGCTGCCAATTAGGACTCAGGTTATCGCGAAGGATGGCCAGGGATAATGGCTAACATCGTTGAGCTTCGCAATATGAGCACGGCAGACATTGAAGAGCTGCTGGATGATGCCAGAACTGAACAGTTCAACCTGCGTTTTCAAAGAGCAACCGGCAGCCTGGAGAACACGGCTCGCCTGAAGCAGGTTCGTCGGGAAATTGCCCGCTTATTGGAAATTTTGACCAAGCGGGCGTGGGCGATCGAAGAATTAGCCGAGCAGCCGGCGGTTGCGGCCGTTCTGGATGGAAAAGAGTGGACGGGGGAGGCTCGCTACGATTACGAAGAAGGGTATTTCTTGGTCACACTTTCGGATGCGGATGAAAATGAGTTGGCATCCGGGAAAGTGGATTTAAACAAGAAACGCCGCCGTACTCGACGTCAGCGCAGCAACATCCTGCCGATTCAAAAAGTGGATGAATTTGAGGTGGCGTCATGAGAGAACAAAGAAAGCGTTTAATCGGAACGGTAACCAGCAACAAGATGGATAAGACGGTTGTTGTTTCCGTTGAAACGACCAAGCGTCATCCTCTGTATGGCAAAGTTGTTCGTATCGTTAAAAAATATAAAGCCCACGACGAGGAAAACACCTGTCGGGTTGGCGACCGGGTTCAGATATTAGAATCCCGACCGTTAAGCCGTCAGAAACGTTGGACCGTCGTGGAGGTGATGACAAAGGCGTAGGAGGCTGCTGCAATGATTCAAGTAGAAAGTCGACTGAACGTTGCCGATAACTCCGGCGCCAGAGAACTCCTGGTGATTAAGGTGTTGGGTGGTTCAAAACGGTATTACGGCCGTGTTGGTGATCTTGTGGTGGCCACAGTAAAAAAGGCCACCCCTCACGGCAACGTCAAGAAAAGCACCATTGTGCGCGCCGTCATCGTGCGCACAGCCAAAGAGTATCGCCGATCTGACGGCAGCTACATCAAATTTGACGATAATGCTGCGGTAATTGTTGATGCTGAAAGCAAAAACCCGGTTGGCACCCGTATTTTTGGGCCGGTGGCCCGCGAACTTCGCGAGCAGGGATTCAATCGTATCCTCTCGCTGGCCCCAGAAGTATTATAGGAAAGGTAAACGATGAGAATCAAAAAAGGTGATCAAGTCATCGTCATTTCCGGGAACGATAAAGGCGTTCGTGGAGAAGTCACGCGGGTGATTCCGAACAAGAAGCAGGTGGTTATTTCTGGTGTCAATATTGTCAAAAAGCACCAAAAACCGCAGCAAGCCGGACGTGGTCGCACGCAGGGGGGCATCATTGAATTTGAGGCCCCGATTGATGCGTCAAACGTGATGGTAATCGATCCTGAAAGCGATGAACCGACACGAGTTGGTATTCGCCGTGTTCCCCGGGAGGATGATCCAGGAAAAACGCGGCCGGTGCGCTTCGCGAAGAAAAGCGGGGTAGAACTCGATTAAGAAGTGAGGAACTCGTCCTGAATGTACTAGGCATTCAGCCAGGAGTTTTCAATTATGTTGAAGCCAATCAAAGAAACATATCAAGAAGACGTGGTACCAGCTTTGCTTAAAGAATTTGAGTACAGCAACGTCATGCAGGTGCCCAGAATTAAGAAAGTTGTTCTCAACATCGGCTTAGGCGAGGCGTTGGACAACGCGCGGGCCGTCGAATTTGCGGTGCGTGACATCGAGAAGATCACCGGCCAAAAGCCGGTATTAAACAAGGCAAAAAAATCAATTGCCGGGTTTAAGCTGCGTGAAGGGCGCATCATTGGAGTCAAGGTTACCTTGCGAGGTGATAAAATGTGGGCGTTTTTGCAGCGTCTCATTCACGTCGCTCTGCCGCGTACGCGCGACTTCCAGGGCGTTTCCGCTGATGCATTTGATGGACGTGGAAATTACACGCTTGGATTACCGGAACAGCTTATTTTTCCGGAGATCAGCTACGACTCGATTGATAAAGTTCGCGGGTTGAGTGTAAGCATTGTCACGTCAGCTCGAAATGATGAGGAAGGGCGCCGTTTACTGGCCCTGTTAGAGATGCCATTTGTTCGTGAAATGGCATAAGTGAGGAAAAAACATGGCAAAAAAATCCATGATTGCCCGTGAACAAAAGCGGAAGTATCGTACTCGTGTTCGCAACCGCTGCGTTTTGTGTGGCCGGCCGCGCGGATATTATCGTCGTTTCGGTCTTTGTCGGATTTGCTTACGGGAAGAAGCTCTCAAGGGCAACATTCCGGGAATGGTTAAGTCGAGTTGGTGAGGTAAACGCATGTCAATGAGTGATCCAGTTGCGGATATGTTGACCCGTATTCGCAACGCAATTATGCGGCAGCACAAAACGGTCGTTATGCCCACTTCAAAATTGAAAACTTCAGTGGCTGAAGTGTTGAAAGACGAAGGGTATATCAAGAGCTATGAAGTCTTGGAAACCACCCCGTTTCCGATGCTGCAAGTAGATTTGAAATATGTGGGCGATAAGAAAAATCGCCGTTCGGTGATTGCCGGTTTACAGCGTATCAGCAAACCGGGACGCCGTGTTTATGTTGGCAAAAAAGAAATCCCCTGGGTGTTAAGTGGCATGGGTATCGCCATCGTCACGACCTCCCGAGGGGTGATGACAGGGCAGAATGCTCGCCGTCTTGGTGTAGGCGGTGAAGTTTTGTGCAAGGTTTGGTAGACGCATGTCTCGTATTGGAAAACAACCGATTGCGTTACCGAGCGGTGTCACGATTAATATCGATGGCAGCATGGTGGAAGTAAAGGGCAAAAAAGGTTCGCTGGCCCAGCGCTTTCATCGCGATATGGAAATTAAGGTAAACGATGGAGTGGTTGAGGTAACCCGGCCGACCGATTCGCGCGATCATCGCGCGCTGCACGGGTTAACCCGCGCTCTGTTGAACAACATGGTCACCGGGGTAAGCGAAGGGTTTGAAAAACGGCTGAGCATCCAGGGTGTTGGCTACCGAGCGGAAATGAAGGGTTCTACGTTGGTTCTTCACGTTGGGTATTCACACCCGGTTGAGATCGAAGCGCCAGACAACGACACCAAGTTTGCCGTTGAAGAGCGCGGCCGGCTGGTCATCCTCAACGGCATTGATAAACAGGTTGTCGGGGAAATGGCCGCTCAAATTCGCAAAGTACGCCCGCCTGAGCCATACAAAGGCAAGGGGATTCGTTACCTGGGTGAACACGTCCGGCGTAAAGCTGGTAAGGCTGGTAAGGTATAAGGTCATGTCAGAAAAGTCTAGAATTGCCCGCAAGCGTCGTCAATATCGGATGCGTCATAAAATTTCCGGGACAACCGAACGGCCGCGTTTAAATATTTTTCGCAGCCTCGACAATATCTATGCTCAGGTGATTGACGATGTAGCAGGCCATACATTGGTTTCTGCCTCGACGATCGACAAAGAACTGGCTTCTGAATTGTCCGGCAAGAATAAAGCGGAGCAAGCGAAATTAGTTGGCCAAAAAGTCGCCGAGCGTGCCAAAGCGGCCGGGATAACCCAGGTTGTTTTTGACCGCGGCGGATTTATTTATCATGGCCGGGTCAAAGCATTGGCAGAAGGCGCTCGTGAAGGCGGGCTCGAGTTTTAAATTGAGGAAATCAAATGGGTCAAAGACGCCAAAATTTTAAATCATCTCAACAGCAAGAGCTGGATGAGCGCATTATTGATATCTCCCGTGTGGCCAAGGTAATCAAGGGCGGCCGGCGATTTGCCTTCCGCGTTACTGTGGTTGTGGGGGATAACCGAGGAACGGTGGGCATGGGCATCGGAAAAGCCCGCACGGTGCCCGACGCGATTCGCAAGGCACTGGAAAAAGCCCGTCGTTCAATGGATAAGGTATCGATGGTCGGCTCGACCGTTCCCCATGAAGTTGTAGGAAAACACGGCGCTGCCCGCGTCATGCTGAAGCCAGCTTCCCCGGGTACCGGCGTTATCGCCGGTGGTGGTGTCCGGGCGGTCATTGAAGCGGCCGGCTACAAAGATATTCTGTCCAAATCATTGGGCAGCAACAACACGCTGAACGTCATTCGGGCAACGATTGACGGCTTGTTTCAGCTAAAATATATCGAAGAAGAAGCGGCACGCCGCGGAAAAGATCCGCAGCAAGTTACCCCGATTTGGAGTCGTTACAATGACTAAAAAATTGCGCGTAACCTATACCAAAAGCGCGATCGGGTATAAGCAAGATCAAAAAGATACCATTCGCGCCTTGGGTTTTAAAAAGTTGAACCAAGTGGTTGAACATAACGATACACCGGTGATTCGGGGTATGGTGAATAAAGTCAGTCATCTCGTAAAAGTTGAAGAGGTAAAGTAAGATGAAGTTGCACGATCTGCGTCCAGATAATGGGTCCACCAAAAAGCGCAAGCGAGTGGGTCGTGGTATCTCGGCCGGGCAGGGAAAAACCGCCGGACGAGGTACCAAGGGACAAGGTGCGCGAAGCGGTGGCGGTAAAGGCCCCTATTTTGAGGGTGGTCAGCTGCCGTTGGCTCGCCGATTGCCATTTAAACGCGGTTTTACCAACCGGCGTAAAATTTACTATCGGCCCATTAACGTGGGTGTGTTTACCGAAATGGAAGCGGAAGCCGGTATGGAAATTACGCCGGAAGTTCTGCTGGCCGTCGGTTTACTCAAGAAGCTCTCTGACCCGTTTAAGATTTTGGGTCAAGGAGAACTCAATGTACCTTTAACGGTAAAGGCACACGGTTTTTCAAAGTCGGCTCAAGAAAAAATTGAAGCGGCCGGGGGTAAAATCGAAATTTTGCCACTTAACAGTCAAAGTGACGCGGCTTCAACAGAGGAGTAATGGCTCATGATTGAATCGGTCCGTACAGCATTCACCGTTCCCGAACTGCGGAGAAAAATTCTCTTCACGATCGGGATTTTGGTGATTTACCGATTAACGGCCAACATTCCGGTACCAGGTGTTGACCTTCAAGCCTGGCTCCAGTTCACCCAGGGTGGACAGGGACTGGAGGGGTTACTGGGTGTATTAAACTTGTTGTCCGGTGGTGCGGTTAGCAACTTCTCGGTCATGTCGATGGGCGTCTATCCCTACATTACCGCCTCGATTATTATCCAGCTGCTGACTCCCGTTATTCCCTACCTGGAAGAATTATCACAGGAAGGAGAACAGGGGCGTAATCGCATCAATCGCATTACCTACTACCTCACGGTTCCTCTGGCTCTGCTGCAGGCGATTGGCCAGATCAACCTGGTGGGCATCAGCTTTGGTGGTGGGGCAAATGTTTTAGACCAGATTATGCCCTTCTTTGGCTTTAGCTCTCCTGAAAATATCCTGCCTACGCTGACCACGCTGCTGGCGATGGTCGGAGGGACGATGTTTGCCCTTTGGCTGGGCGAGCAAATCACCGAGAGCGGAGTAGGCCAGGGGGTTTCCCTCATTATCTTCAGCGGTATTGCCTCCGGTATTCCGCTGAACCTGTTGAACCTGTTTAATGTCACTCAAACCGATTTGGCCGAGCGTTTTATCTCGCTGGCGGTTTTTATCCTGTTAACGATTGTGACCGTCCTGGTTATCGTCTACATCCAGGAAGGGGAACGGCGCATCCCGGTGCAATACGGCCGCCGCGTTCGCGGCCGCAAAGTTTATCAGGGAGCGAGTACCCATGTGCCTCTCAAGGTTAATACCGCCGGTATGATTCCCATCATCTTTGCCCAATCTATTTTGACTTTTCCCGCGTTGGCCGCCAGCTTCTTTGTGCGGACGGCCGTGGCAGAAGAAGGGGAGGGGTTTGGCATTCGGCTGGCTCGCATCATGTCGCAGGGATTTACCCAGGGCGGGGATCCGGCCGTTTATCCGGGGGCTCTGGCGCTCTTCTGGGTGTTTATGTTCCTGGCGGTTGTCGGTTTTACGTTCTTCTATACCGACGTCATGGTTCGGCAGCAGCGTCTGGCTCAGAGCCTGCAGCAGCGCGGCGGCTTTATCCCCGGTATTCGGCCGGGTAAGAAGACGGATGACTACCTGATGGCCGTGACGCGTCGCATCACCTTTGTGGGCGCAATCTTCCTGGGGTTGGTGTCTATTATCCCTGGGATTTTACAATTTATGGGGTATTTCCTCGATATCAGCGGGTTGGCTGAAAGTGCTCTGGTCATTACCGGCTCCGGTTTAATCATCGTCGTGGGTGTGGTCATCGATACGATGCGCCAAATCGAAGCGCAGCTGATCATGCGCAATTACGAAAGCTCGATGATTGGATAAGGCGTGATGAGTAAAGCGACAGAAAAAAACTTCGTAATCTTAATTGGACCGCCCGGTGCCGGGAAAGGTACCCAGGCCAAACTGCTCGTTGAGAATTTTGGCGTCCCTCAAGTGGCTACCGGAGACCTGTTTCGCTATAACTTAAAAAATGAAACGGATCTTGGAAAGCTCGCCAAAGAGTATATGGATCGGGGTGAACTGGTGCCGGACGAAGTAACCATCGCCATGGTCAAAGACCGCCTATCTCAAGCTGATTGCCAGGGCGGAGCGATTTTGGATGGGTTTCCCCGAAACCCGATCCAGGCGGAAGCCCTCGGCCACTTGCTCACTGAGATTGGTGGTCAGATCAGGATCGTTCCCCTCATTGTGGTTGATGAAGAGGAATTGATCAAGCGGCTGTTAAAACGTGCCGAAATCGAAGGGCGGGCGGACGACAATGAAGAAACGATCCGCAATCGGATGGCGGTTTATCATCAGCAAACCAAACCGCTGATTGATTTTTATCGGGATAAAGAATTGCTTGTTGAAATTAACGGGGATCGATCAATCGAAACGGTTTCGGCCGATTTGATTGCCGCGATTGAGCAAGCGTAGGCAAATAGTTATAAATGTGGTCAATGACAGCGGTCTTTGCTATAATTCTCGTCTGCCTATTATACATTTATATCTTTTCAAAATTGAAAGTGGAAAGCATACCTGAAACAAAAAAGTAATTTCGGGTATGCTGCTGCGTATTTTAGAGAAAAAGGACAAGCAAATGAAAGTATCTTCTTCAGTAAAGAAACGTTGTCCGAAGTGTAAAATCATCCGACGTAAGGGCGTTGTGCGCGTGATTTGCGTAAACCCGAATCACAAACAGCGTCAGGGATAGGTAAAAGATGGCTCGTATTGCAGGTGTTGACATACCAAACAACAAACGCGTTGAAATTAGTCTGACATATATTTTTGGGATCGGCAAAACATCCAGCCAAAATATTTTGGCCAAGGCTGAAATCGACCCGAATCGTCGCGTAAGCGATCTCACAGAATCAGAATTGACAACACTGCGCCGGATCGTTGATGCCGATTATATGGTTGAAGGTGATTTGCGCACTGAGGTCAATATGAACATTAAGCGTCTGACCGAGATCAGATGCTATCGCGGCTTGCGCCATCGTCGGCACTTGCCGGTTCGCGGACAACGGACAAAAACCAATGCTCGTTCTCGTAAAGGACCGAAAAAGACGGTTGCTGGACGTGGACGCCGCAAGGGTAAATAATCGTCGATTTGGGAGCCGCATCATGCTCTTAGCAGGTGGTGCGGCCACAAAAATTAAGATCAAGGTAAATTATGGCTCGCAGAAAACAATCCCAATCACGTAAAAAAGTGACCAAAAATGTACCGGCAGGCATGGTACATATTTACGCCACATTCAATAACACGATTGTGACGTTTACCGATCGGCAGGGGAATACACTTTCCTGGTCAAGTGCCGGGCATTCAGGCTTCAGAGGATCTCGCAAGAGCACCCCTTATGCGGCTGGTTTGGCAGCACGCAATGCTTCAAACGCGGCAAAAGATCACGGCATGTATGAGTGCGATGTGATCGTTAAGGGTCCCGGTCCAGGGCGTGAATCTGCTATTCGGGCGATTCAGGCTTCTGGCATCAAGGTCAAATCGATTGCGGACATCACGCCAGTTCCGCACAACGGTTGCCGCCCACCCAAGAAACGCCGCGTCTAATTTGACGCCCACAGTTTCATCTGCACATTATAGAAATAAAAACGTAAAGGTAGTTCGTCCGACGAATTGCCTCTAATTTACGCAGAACAAACCTAAATCCGTGTTTGAACCGTACTATCGAGTTTAAGCAGGGGCTAGGGAGGTAGAAAATTGGCTGTCAATAACCTCGTATTACCAAAAATTGAAAGTTCAGCAATTACCCAGCAGTATGGGAAGTTCCAAATTGGCCCTCTGGAGCGCGGCTTCGGAACCACGGTGGGGAATTCCCTGCGGCGGATATTGCTATCGTCGTTACCAGGTGGGGCGGTTACTTCGATTCGCGTGACCGATGTCGCCCACGAGTTCTCAGCGATTCCCAACGTGCGCGAAGACATGATGCAGCTTATCTTAAACGTCAAGCAAATTCGCTTGAAGCTGCATGAAGTTGATTCGTCGCGGATGCGTTTGGAGGTTCACGGAGCGGGCACGGTTACCGCGGCCGACTTGATGGTTCCGGCCGATGTCGAAATCATGAACCCCGACCTCTATCTGTTTACGGTTGACTCAGATGAGGCATTTCTGGAAATTGAGATGACCGCTGAAACCGGCCGTGGATATTCGCCAGCTGAAGAACGCGGTCGTTTGCCGATTGGTGAACTGCCGGTCGACGCGATTTTTAGCCCGGTAACGCGCGTGGCTTTAGATGTTGACACAACCCGGGTGGGGCAGGATGCGGATTACGACCTGCTGCTTTTGGAAGTGTGGACCGACGGCACCATCCGGCCGGAAGAAGCGCTGGCCCATGCTGCTCAAATTATGATGCAGCAGCTCCGTCCCCTGGCCGGGGTAAGCGAAGAGTCGCTTCTGCCGGAAGAGGAAGAGCCGGAAGAAGAGAGTGCCATCCCCAATGAGTGGTACGACACCCCCATTGAACAACTTGATTTAAGCGTTCGCGTTTTCAACTCGCTCAAGCGTACCGGCATCACCAAAGTGGGTGAAATGCTGGAAATGTTGGAACGTGGCGAAGAAACCATGCTGGCCATCCGCAATTTTGGTGAGAAATCACTGGATGAGCTGAAGGAACAACTTCAGCTAAAAGGTTTCCTGACTGAAGATGGACAACCGGCTACTCCTCGTAGCTGAGGGCCGGTTGTGAAAGAGCGCTTCACATACAGGTGAAGGCGCTAGCTACATGAGGTAAGAAAGATGCGTCATAGAAAGAAAGGGTTCAAGCTGAGTCGCAGCAGCGGTCACCGCAAAGCGCTGCGCCGGAACCTGATTGCAGATCTTCTCGCCCACGAGGAAATTGTGACCACTGAGGCGAAGGCCCGCATGCTGCGGCCGGCGGCTGAACGGATTATCACAATTGCCAAACGTGGTCTTGCTCGCGGGGACGATGCGGCCATTCATGCCCGTCGGATCGTTGGTGCTCGAATTAATCGTTTTCGGACCCTGGAAACACCCGAAGAGTATATTGAAATTGATGTGGTGAGAAAGCTATTTGATGAAATCGCTCCCCGTTATGAGGATCGGCCGGGTGGATACACTCGAATCATCAAATTACCACGTCGTGTTGGCGACAATGCGAAAATGGCGCTGATCCAGCTGGTCGAAAGCTCAGAGGATTCTAGCGACGAGTAGATAGATTGGGTCTCGTTTGGATTGACCCATCAAACAGGTTAACAACCGCATATCGTATGTCTCTGTCAAATCAGCCCCGGTATTGCGCGGTGATCGAATACGACGGCAGTGATTTTGCCGGTTTTCAGCGACAAAATCCACCAACTCGCACAGTACAAGGGGAAATTGAACGTGCTTTGAGGCACATTGGCCACCATCCGGTTACGGTCACCGCGGCCGGCCGCACTGACGCGGGTGTTCACGCCACCGGTCAGGTGATTGCCTTTCAGCTAAGCTGGCGACACGATCTCTCGACCTTGCGCAAAGCGATCAACGTCAATTTGCCCCACGATATTGCTGTCCGTGAGATTGGACTTGCTCCTGAGGAGTTTCATCCTCGTTTTGATGCCCGACGCCGCGAATATATTTACTTCGTTGAGTGTCTAGAAGATGGCGTCAAGCAGCCGCTGACGTATCGCTACCGGTGGCAGCTGACTCAAAAACTCGACCTTGCCCTGATGAATCAGGCGGCAGCGCTGCTCATTGGGGAACATGATTTTGCGACATTCGGGACACCTCCGCAAGGGGAAAATACCGTACGCGAAGTTTTCAAAGCCGGGTGGGTCAAACAAAATGACACGCTTGAGTTCAAGATTGAAGCCAATGCGTTTTTATTTCGGATGGTGCGCACCATCGTCGGGACACTCGTCCGAGTGGGAGATCGGCGATGGTCACTTAAGCGATTTCAAAACGCCTTTGAGGCGCATGATCGTGGGTTGGCCGCCTCCCCGGCACCCCCAAATGGGCTTGTTTTAAGTAAAGTGACATACGATGTGATGGGTAATAGAAGCGAGATGGAATCGGATTTAATTAGGTAAGGACCAATCATGAAAACATTTGTAACCAAACCAGCAGATGTGGCGCGCGATTGGGTTGTCGTTGACGCAACCGATAAAACACTCGGCCGACTGGCATCCCAGATTGCAACCATCCTGCGTGGTAAACACAAACCATCATTCAGCCCCGCCGTTGACTGTGGGGATTACGTGATCGTTGTTAATGCAGAAAAAATTGCGGTAACCGGTCGTCGTATGGAACAAAAGAAATATTACCGTCATTCCAATTATCCGGGTGGTTTAACGGAAACATCTCTGCGGGACATGTTGGTAAAACACCCCGATCGGCCGATTCGCTTTGCCGTGAAGGGGATGTTGCCGAAGAATCGCCTCGGCCGGAAGATGATGCGCAAGCTCAAAGTGTATGCCGGTCCGGATCATCCGCACCAGGCACAGCAGCCAAAGGCGCTGGAATAATAGGAGAAGAATTATGAGTGAATTGGGTCGCTATTTTGAAGGCATCGGCCGCCGCAAACGATCTTCCGCCCGTGTCCGGATTTACCCAGAAAATCGCGGGAATGGCTCGTTTGTCGTGAACGGCAAAGAAGTAAATGATTATTTTACCCGCTTTGGCGATGTCGAAACCCTCACCGGTCCCCTGTCAGACACGGAACTGTTGGGCAAAATGGATATTACGGTAAAAGTGGAAGGCGGTGGCGTAACCGGTCAAACGGCCGCTGTTCGCCTGGGCTTGGCTCGTGCGCTGGTAAAAATGGAAGAAGAGTTGCGCTCAGCACTGCGTGAAAATGGGCATCTGACCCGTGACCCGCGCGTCAAAGAACGCAAGAAGCCAGGTTTGAAGCGTGCCCGCAAGGCGCCTACCTATACCAAGCGTTAAAACAGATTGCGGTCGGAAAAGACTGCTCTATAATTTGAATCAGTATCTCAAGGCGAGTAAATTTTACTCGCCTTTTTTAATTCAACTCAAGCTGCGGTGTGATCGGACAGCTGAATGATGAAAAAAGTATCGAGAAGAGAAAAGCAGATATGGGAATTATCATTGTTGGTTTAGGGCCCGGAGACGGCCGCTATTTGACCAAAGAGGCATGGGATGTTCTCGCTCAGGCGCCGGAAGTATATTTGCGCACCGCCCGTCACCCGGCCGCGGCCGATTTGCCCTCCCAAGTAAAGCGCCAATCGTTTGATGAGGTTTACGAATCTGCCGAACGTTTTGCAGATGTGTACGAGACAATCGCTGCCCGCGTACTCGAATTGGGAACCGATCAGGATGTCGTATACGCAGTGCCAGGACACCCGTTTATGGGTGAATCGACGGTTGTGCAGCTGGTAAAGGTGGCTCAGCAAGCTTCAGTGCCGGTGCGCGTGATTAGCGGTTTGAGTTTTCTT
>JAAUYD010127122.1_pt1 | contig 16809 bp, 10 predicted proteins | sample 7278101 | NCBI WGS metagenome assembly JAAUYD01 (sample SAMN14350128, study PRJNA611818) | marine sediment metagenome | isolation source: surface marine sediment (0.6m) | place: French Polynesia: Moorea | collected 2018-08 | reverse complement strand
GACGAGTCGCGGGCCTAACCGATCCCCGACTTCTATCCTAGGAATTGCTATAAGTGTGCGGATATTGATTTAAGAAGTCGGGGATCTGTTACCCAGCTATCAGAACTAATGCATTTCATTAGTTTTGAGGAGTTAACTAAATTCTAGACTTGTCCTCTCTTTCTCTGGCTCTGCGCTCTCAGCGCCTCTGCGGTTTTATCTTCTACCCCTCTTCTCAATATACAAGTTTGGGTTGAAGAACGAAACCCAACAGCCAAAAACTTTGCTGTTGTTGGGTTTCTGAGGGATTTTTCAAAAATTGAGATGCGCTCAGATCCCCGACTTTTTTGTAAAAGTCGGGGATCTAACTTCTCACAAATGATTTACGGAATACTAAAGCCTTAACAATTGGGTTTCTCCGTTGGAGTCATCCACCCCATCATTGTCATTTACTACCAACAATTTGCCATTATGCAATAATGTTAGACCTTCGATTTTCTCCAGCACAGAGCCACCTGTAGCCTTTAAATCAGGTAGAAGATCCCTAACCAATTTTTTCTTCACTACTGGAAAGTTGGGTGTTTTCCCGTCTGCTAAAGGAGTTAAACCAGCGATGGAGAATTGGTAAATACGCTTAATCCGAGCGTCGGTGTTGCCTTGATTATCCCGTTCTATAACGGCAAATTTATCATTGCCCAGGTATGTTATGTCCGACAAACCTACCCAGCCACCATTGGGTGATGTAGCTTCGTCCAGGGGATAGTAGTAGAATTTCCATTTACCTGTGGCTCTTTTATAACGTCCAATGCGGACAAAACCTTCAGAATCCCCTACCCATTCTCGTTGAAAGGCGACATAAAGGACTTCATTTTCACCCCTACCAACTGAAGCAATACCTTCATAACCAAAGCGACGTTGCCGTGCATTTACTGAATTAGGCAATGTGACAACTTCCCTAATTATACCTTCAGGTGATACCCGTAATAAAAGGTTGCGTGAAGTCACGGGACGACTGTCATCATCTGCTGAACCTCCACCTTCTGAAGCAATCCAGAAACTACCATTTTTACGTGCAGCAATACCTTCTGGATCGAGATTCACGGTGCCATCATCATTTACCTGGTTGGGAGCTACAGCCTTTAATTTACCCAAGGTGTCCTTAAGTATAATTTCATCCTCAATTACAGCAGGTTTTTTGCGAACATTCATTGCATAGATGCGACTCTTATTATAGAAGCTGTCGTGGATGGTAAATACTGTACGCTTATCATTGGGACTAGCTGCTAAACCAGATAAAGCTCCCCAGGGAATTGGTGTACCATCGGAGCGATCGCTTGATACAATTTTTGGATAGTTAGATTTTTTACCCAACTTGTAAATACTCAATCCTGAACGAATTTTATCACCGCGATCGTCTACTTCACTAGCAGCTATGAATAGGTTACGTTGGGGAATTGCTAATAAGCCTTCGGGTCCAACTCCGGTGGGTAAAACTTGTACTAATTGTGGCTTTCGATTAAATCCAAATCCTCTATTGAGTCGATAAACTAGGACGATGTTGGAACGTTCGGAACCGACAAATAGAAAATGATTTCTGCCGTAAGCTCCATATTCCACGTTCTCTGGCTCATTCCCTTTATTTTCTGAACGTTCTTCGGGATAATGACCAAGGCGTACCACTTCATGTTCGATGGAGTTTCCAGAGGAATAGATAATGCGACCACGGGTATTATAAATCGTAAATCCCCGACTACCGCCATTTAAATCACCTTCGTCAGCAGTAGCAAACAATCCATTACCAATCCAGTTAACCCCATCAGGCTCCCTGGGTATGTCTGACAAGGAACTATTTAACTCAATCAAATTGTTTTCCTTAGTGTCGATTTGTGTCAAATTTACACTACCGGCACTAAAATCATTGGTGACATTTCCTGTAAGTAAATCCACCAATGCAATATGATTATTTTCCTGGAAAGTGACTACAGCGACATTTTTATCATTGATGTCCACATATTCAGGCTCTGCATCATTGGGAAATAATTGGGCCACCCCATCTAGATTGATGTTTCTGACAGTCCAATTCTCTGGTTTACCATCCAAATCCATCACATCTAGGGAACCCCCTGGTGCTTGTGGTGGTACCCCATCCCCTAAATCTTCGTCACGCTCATTTTCAATAGCGATCGCAGCATACTTGTTATCTGGACTCACTGCAATGCAGTCTGGTTGTCCACCTAATGGTATTTCTTGAACAATATTTTGAGTCTTAATATTGACTACAGCCACCTCACCACTGGTGTTGACAAAATCCTCAGAGGTGTTCACCGCAACTAAAGCATACTTACCTTTAACTGCAACTGAGGTGGGTTCGCCATTCAAACCCACACAACCCAATGGTTCTGGGTTCTTGGGGGATGTAATATCAACAAAGCACAGGTGCTGAGTTTCTGAATCTGTATATACCAAAGTTTTGCCGTCTTCACTTGCAGCAAAAATTTCGGCCACAGTTTCCTGTTCTACATCGGTATTCCGGAAAACAGGGAACGTAGCAATACGTTTAAATTCTGGAGATGAATTACGCCTAAACCTTCCATAGAAATCATAGTCGCGGGCAAAGGCAGGAGTATTTAATATATGTGCAATTGCCACAACACTTACTATGCTTGCAAGGGTGATGATGAAAAATTTTCTGACAAAAGTTGGAACTGACAATTTCATACAAATCTTTTACGTTAGGAACGAAAATCTTGTTTATTGCTGAATAAACCATCTCATTTACTGTTGAGAAGTAGGTTTTCTCAATTGGAGTAAACAAGGAGCATTTCAAGTTTTAGTGCTTCACCACATTAGTTATGAGGGGCAACAGATCCCCGACTTCTTTAAGAAGTCGGGGATCTGTTGATCTAAATTCCCACAACTCATCAAAATTAATGGTCTTTGACTAAAGCCTGGGGGCTTTTCACAACATAAGATGCTCCCGAAAAAACAAGGTTTTCACAGAAATTACTCAAAATATGTTTCTTCCATTTGGGTATTGCATATTTACCAGATGAATTGGCGGCGAAAAGCAGCAAAAATTCATGACCAATTGGGCTAAATAATTCTGTTGAATTAGCAGTTGGTGAAAGTTCAGAACACCAAAATTAATATGCTTTTGTTTCACCCCAATAAGTTTTGAACTATACAAAAAGTTCAAATAAGTAGGTAGGCGTAATTAAATGTAAGAGATGAACCTCACCCCGCCTGAGGTTACCCCTCTCCTTAATAGGTCGAGGGGCTGGGGGTGAGGTTTTATATTTAATTTTACCTAGTAACTTACCCCCAAATTTGGTTACATATTACTTGATAATGATTGACTAATTTATACCCTCTTATAGATATATAATGTTTGTTCTATTTTGCTGAAACAAAAAATATAAATTCATCAGAATTTAAGTGTAATTGCACAGAACATAAATTTTACGGTAATTTGTTCTGTCTGTTGTTGCGATTAAATCCACGAAAATGTTAAATTGTAAGGCTTTGAGAATTTAATTTCTTGGATAAATTAACTTTTTCATAACCTTAATTTAACTTATTTTATCATTAAATATGCTGCAAAAATAAGTATTTTGCTAACATGATTTTTAGACAAATATTCTATTCAATAACAATTTGTTCTAACTCTCGATCGCACCATTCTTCTTCCAAGTATTCCACAACAAAGGGTCTGACAATGAATCGGGGAGGATTACCATTTTTCACATCAATTCGCACAAAGGAATAGGGCCGTTGTCTGGGTTCTCCGTGTTGATTGCGACCAACAAATAATAAAGAATCAGCAACTTTACTAATACTTTGTCCGGGAAATTGCTCTAATAGTTCCTTACCTTCTGTCCTTTGGCGACGGGGATGACGGCCACTACCACCGCTAACAATACAGTTGAGGTGGGAATCCCCATGTCCTGTATCCGTTGTCCGCAGATATTCCATACAGTGGGCGTGGCCGTTGAAAATTAAATCCACTAGGGGACGATTTTGTGCTAAACTGCCCACTTCCTGGGCTACCCCATCCAGCACCCAACGCAAACGATGACGCACGGCTAAAGTTTGGGACTGATACCATTTACTGCCTTCCGTAACGTAGGGGGGATGGTGGAAATAAACGATTCTTCCCCGTACTTCTGGGGTGTGCCAAGATGCAATCAGTCTTTGTTTGAGCCACTCTAACTGCTCCCAGTCCACATCTGGTTCCTTGTGCCACCAATTTAATTGTTTCTCAATATCAATTTTGACTTCATCAATTTGATATAACCTAGCTCGCAGGGTATCAAGCTGTTCTGCTTCTTCCTGGTTCTCGTCATTGAGCTTGTTACAAGCGTCGAGGATTTGCAATTCTTCCCGTTCGATTTCCTGGCGACGCTGTTGTAATTCTCGCCGTTGAGCTTCCCCTTGCTGGGTATTTGGTAGAGGGGATGGCTCGTTAAAGGTGTTGGAATCTAGGGCAAAAAAGTCAATACCGCCGTAACGAAACGTATAATAACGGTTGGGTAAGCGGGTGAATTTTCCCGGTTCGTAACGCAAGCACCGCCCTGTATCGGTTTTGGCGGTGTAATATTCATCGAGGTGAAATTCTAACTGTTGTGGGGAACGAAACTTTTGTAAATAATCGAGAAAAGCTTTAGCATAGGCATCCCCTTGATAAGAGCCGTGCCAACCAATTTCAAAATCTTTGTACCGTAGTAGGGTGCGGATGGGTAGGGTAGTTCCGGCGAATAATCGGTACATCCACGGAACATCATAGTAATCATGGTTGCCTAGTACGGGGAGAATGGGCTGGTTGAATACCATGTTGTCATAGGTAATGGTTTGGGGATTTTCTCCACCCCGGAGAAATTCTCGGTAAGGCTGGATGAAGTTTTGGGGGTAATATTCCTGGGAACCCACCACATAAATCACATCCCCGGTGTGGAGGACAAAATTGCAATCCTGTTGGTGCTTGAGCATGGCTTGGGCTACCTGGCGTTGGGGATGGTAGCTTTTATGGGGTTTGGTGCCTGTATCTCCAATCACCATGAAGGAAAACTCTGGTTCCCCATCCTTGCCATCGTCTAAAACCATGGTAGTTTGGTCAATTTTTCTTGACACAATACTAGGATGTTGCCATCTCACTCTTTCTTTCATTTTGTGGATTTTCACCGCAATTGCTGGGTCAAATATGAATTTCATCGGTGATGATTCCGGGATGCAGATATTTTCACATCCCGATTGTAACTATTTGTTAACCACGTTGAGCATTTATTTTCGGAGAACGCCCCCTAACCCCCAATTCTGGGGGGATAAGAAGTCCTCTAATAACTCCCAACTTTAAGGGGATAAGAAGCCCCCTAACCCCCAACTTTGGGGGGATAAGAATTTTCAAAGTCCCCCAGAATTGGGGGATTTAGGGGGCATTCCGAGGCCCAAACGCAGACAGGTAAGACTTGTGTGTATACCATAGCTATGATTATCCGGAATATTACGGAGAAAAAGTGTATCCTCTTAGTAGTGCGTTTCTTGTTTGGGATTGCGGGATGATTGTCTCACGCAGAGGCGCAGAGGCGCAGAGAAGATAAGGAGGTTGATGGAAAATCTTTAAATTAAGAAGCAGTTTAATGGAAAATCTTTAATTTAAGGTGGGCACAGCGTGGTTAATATTTATTTTATATACCCAGAGAATGTAGATTCCGTACCCCGCTTTACTCCTTCACTCTCTCACTCCTCCTATGCGAAAACTCTCCCGGTTTATCCTTTATCCTTTAATATTTATCCTTTCGTTTCTTCTGTGCTTTCCTTGGGTAAATGCCAAGGAATTGTCCAAGCCAAAACCACAGGAATGGCAAATTAATGGGATTTTTGCTGCATTGGATGATGGCTATGACGAAGTTAGGCGAGAAGCTTTGAATAAATTAAGGGAATATGACAGCAAAGATTTAAAATCTGTGGTCAAGAAATCAGAAAATATTGTTGAAAAATTTCTCAACATTCTTCAGGATGAAAAGGTGAATTACTTTATTCGTTCTCGTGTAGCAGAGGCGTTCGGGAATTTTGGAGAAGCGCAGGCAAAATACATCCCTGATATCCTCAAATTCCTCCAAAATCAAAAGGTGAATTCCCATGTTCGTTCTCGTGTAGCAGGTTCGTTAGATAATTTTGGAGAAGCAGAAGCAAAATACATCCCTAATATCCTCAAAATTCTCCAGGATGAAAAGGTGAATTCCTCTATTCGTTTTCGTGTAGCATATTCGTTGGATAATTTTGGAGAAGCGGGAGTAAAATACATCCCTGATATCCTCAACTTCCTCAAGAAGGATGAAAAGGTGGATAAGTATATTCGTTTTTCTGTAGCAAATGCGTTGGGAAAGTTTGTAGAAGCAGCAGCGAAATACATCCCTGATATCCTCAACTTCCTCAAGGATGAAAAGTTGGATTCCCAAATTCGTTCTCGTGTAGCACAGGCGTTGGATAATTTTGGAGAAGCGGGAGCAAAATACATCCCTGATATCCTCAACTTCCTCAAGGATGAAAAAGTAGATGATTGGGTTCGTTATGTTGCAGCACAGGAGTTGGGAAATTCTGGAGAAGCGAGAGCAAAATACATCCCCGATATCCTCAAATTTCTCAAGGATGAAAAGTTAAATTCCGAGGTTCGTTCTCGTGCAGCACGGGGGTTGGGAAATTTTGGAGAAGCGGGAGCAAAATACATCCCCGATATCCTCAAATTCATCAAGGATGAAAAGGTGAATTCTATAGTTCGTTATAGTGCAGCAGAGGCGTTGAGAAATTTTGGAGAACCAGCAGCAAAATACATCCCTGATATCGTCAAAATCTTCAAGGATGAAAAGTTAAATTCCGAGGTTCGTGTAGGTACAGGATGGGCATTGGCTAAATTTGGAGGAGTGGGAGCCAAATACATCCCTGATATTGTCAAAATCCTCAAGGATGAAAAGGTGAATTCCTTTATTCGTATAGATGCAGCACAGGCGTTGGAAAATTTTGGAGAACCAGCAGCGAAATACATTCCTGATATCCTCAACATCCTCAAGGATGAAAAGGTAGATCCTTCGTTTCGTTCTCGTACAGCAAAGGGGTTGGGAAATTTTGGAGAACCAGCAGCGAAATACATCCCCGATATCCTCAATTTCCTCAAAGATGAAAAGGTATATGGTTGGGTTCGTTCTGGTGCAGCACAGGGGTTGGGTAAATTTGGAGAAGCGGGAGCGAAATACATCCCCGATATCCTCAAAATCATCAAAGATGAAAAAGTAGATGACTCAGTTCGTAGAAATGTAGTAGAGGCGTTGGGTAAATTTGGAGAAGGGGGGGCGAAATACATCCCTGACATCCTCAAATTCCTCCAGGATGAAAAAGTAGATGACTCAGTTCGTAGAGATGCAGCACGGGGGTTGGCTAAATTTGGAGAAGCGAGGGCTGGAGAAGCGGGGGTGAAATACATCCCTGATATCCTCAACTTTCTCCGGGATGAAAAAGTAGATGACTTAGTTCGTAGAGATGTAGTAGAGGTGTTGGGTAAATTTGGAGAAGCAGGAGCGAAATACATCCCCGATATCCTCAAAATTATCCAAGATGAAAAAGTAGATGACTCAGTTCGTAGAAATGCAGTAGAGGAGTTGGCTAAATTTGGAGAAGCAGGAGCGAAATACATCCCCGATATCCTCAAAATTATCCAAGATGAAAAGGTAAATGACTCAGTTCGTAGAAATGCAGTACAGGAGTTGGGTAAATTTGGAGAAGCGGGGGCGAAATACATCCCCGATATCCTCAAAATTATCCAAGATGAAAAGGTGAATGATTGGGTTCGTAAAGATGCAGCAGAGGGGTTGGGAAATTTTGGAGAACCAGGGGCGAAATACATCCCCGATATCCTCAAAATTATCCAAGATGAAAAGGTAGATGACTTAGTTCGTGGAAGTACAGCACAGGGGTTGGCTAAATTTGGAGAACCAGCAGCAAAATATATCCCCGATATACTCAAATTCCTCAAAGATGAAAAGGTAGATAATTGGTTTCGTAAAAATGCAGCAGTAGCGTTGGAAAATTTTGGAGAACCAGCAGCGAAATACATCCCTGATATCCTCAAATTCCTCAGAGATGAAAAAGTGGATGACTCAGTTCGTAGAAGTGCAGCACAGGCGCTGGGTAATATCAAACAACTAAAGTTAGAACAAGTTGTTATTGTCCTAAATAATGTGTATGATCGCAGCCATAACCAATTTAAAGAATGGCGTTTTCTTACATATACCACAGGTGGGGGTACTGAGTCAGTCAAAACCCTGATGACATGGTTGGGTTATTCTGCTAATTCTCCCGAAACACTGACACACGAACAAGCGAAGAAAACACTACAAGTCTTCCTCCAAAGTTGGGAATTGACTCAAGACTTACCAGAATTAAGAAGAGATTTAGCAGCCAAGATAGGAATAGTCTCCAGAAAAACTACTTGGAAACTCCAAGATATTTCTTTACTGCAAAGTCACCGCAACAACTTGAGAAAAGCTGACTATAACGAAGCTGATACTTTACAGGTAGTCATTGATAATTTGGAATTCACTGATAATCTGTCATTCTCCCAATGGTTATTCAACGCCAGAAACACAATTATCATTCACACCCTATTTTGGCTCGGATTAATTTTAGCTGTGCAATTGTTGCGTCCGAGGTGAGTGAGTAGGGGCGGGGTTTCCTTACCCGGCGGGGTTTCCTTACCCGGTTTGGTTTGTGTAGCCGCAGTTATTACCTTCAATTATTAAAAGAAATTGCTTCAGCAACATCCTTAAATGTTGCACCCGTACTAAACAAAGCACGAAAAAGAAGATCAACCGAAACAGACGGATCACCTGATTCCATTTTTGCTACACGAGATTGGCTGGAATTCATACGTTGAGCAACTTCTGTTTGGGAAAGATTTTGACTTGTCCGAAGTTCTTTCAGGTACCTGCTCAGTATTAATTTCAGTTCTACAAGTTTAGATTCTGCTGGTGAGAGTTGAAGAAATTCTTCTGGTGTTCCAATATGCCAACCTGCTGCTTCTAAACGCTGACGTTTTTTCTCATCCATTAATGAAAGTCTCCAACATCAATTACATGGCTTCTTTGTATTTTTTCAGCCTGTCTTTACAGGTATCAATCACAGAATTTTGAGTTTTATCTGTTTTTTTGGCGAATACACCTAGAATGACAATGGCATCTGTATCTATAAAATAAACAATTCGCCAGTTCTTATCTTGATCTACAATACGCAATTCATGGCATTGAGAACCAATTATCGGCATTGCTCGGGATTGAGGCATCGATAAAGACTCACCTTGCTGCAACTTTCGCAGAAGGAACCCTGCTTCTACACGCGCATCACTAGAAAAAGGAGGAGTCTTTACTTCACCACTAAGCCAAATAAGCGGTTTGTCACACGAATCTGTCATTGATAAATGTACTGTTATTATAGTATGTCAAATCTGACATAATAACAAGTGTAAATTATTTTTCGGGCGTTACTGACTAGAGCTTATGTTAAATCACGCAAAAAATAAAAACGATCGCTATTCATCGTATCACCTTTATCCCTTCCCAAATAACCTGTTAAAGGAGAGGAAAGTTCAATCAATATTTCGTGCATTTGTTGTTTAGAATCTATTGTTTGTGGCGGATTGGAATGAACAAAAGCTGCATATAGCCCATCTACACCCTCTTTCTCGCCTTGAATTAACTCTAGGTGTTTTTTTAATACTTGGATAATGTGCGATCGCAATTTGATATCTCGATCAATTTTCTGAATATAGTCATTAATTTTATCATCAGCTAAACCAAAGGGTTCCTGTTGAAAATATTGCTTTAGTTCTAAAAGATTAATGGAACCTTTGTATTTTGCTTGTAGTTCTACAAGTTTTTGTAATGTTTCGGGACTAATTACATTCATATAATTTTCTGTAGCTGTTCTTTGTGCATAAAAATTGAGTTCTCCAGCAGCAACAATTAATTTAATAGAATCCTCATATTGGGATTTACCCAAATGGTTCATACCTATTTTCAAAAGTTGTGCTGGTGTACCGTCAGATACTTTTTCTGATTTGGTGGCTTTACATTCACCCACTAATGGATATGGATATTCACAATACAAGTCCATTCCACCAGAACCCCCTGTCTCTTCTGGGTTTAGTCCAGAACCAGTAAAGCCTAATTTTAGTAATGCTTGACGAACTAATTTTTCAAATTTATGTCCATCACTGGAGTTACCGACTTTTGCGATTGTTTTAATCCAAGCAAAATCAGAATCTAGTGATTGCATGGTGTTTGAACTACCCCAACCCAAGAATACTTGAATATCATCATTTAACTGTTTTGCTGCTGGGTGAGTTAGAGTTGCTAACTGACTCTGTAATGCTTCCAATTCAGGATGTGGGGGTGACTTTAGATTTTGCAGTTGTTGTTGGCGCTGGGCAAAAGTGCGATCGCTCAAAACTGGAGTAGAATTAGTAATAATCAGAGGTAAACTGACAAATTTTCCGACTTTATCATTAATGTTAAGTTTAGCTGCTACTTCTTGGGGTTGGGGAAGTTTATAGACGCGCAAATAAGCGAAGAAAATATGTTGTTGCTGTTGTAATATTTTCTCTAACGCTGTTGGTGTCCATATGGTTAGTTGAGATAAAGCTGCTAAATATGTAGTGTCATCAATAATTTGACATTGTTCGCATTTTGCCCATCCTTGAATCGGAATTTTTTTTAAATTATTTTTATTGAGATTAGCTTGAGCAATGGAGGCAAAATTTGATTGATAATATTGCTCAACTGACAATGGAATATTTAAAATATTGCTAGGATAAAGAGCAAATTTATGTTCAGGGCGCAGAAACATTCTAGGTAAAGCTGCAATTGTTCGTCCCTGTATTAATGCTTCGATATCAGGGAAAGGTAGACACAATGCTGTGGAAATTGAAACCTGTGGATTCATTATTATTTGGTTAAGGTTCAAATCAAGAAAATATGATTAACGAATTGGTAAATTTAAAAAAATATTATTAATTAATAATCCCATTATTCTTTATTTTGTATATTATTAGCTGACAATTTCTCGAATAAGAGAATTATTAATTACTAGTTTATTCTGCTTGATGAAATTTATAATTATGTCGTTATTTAATTCAGTAATATTATTTTTATAAACACATGATATAGCTAAAAGAGGTTTAATATCTTCTTTCCGTAATGCAACCCATTTACCACCTAATCTTGGTGATAAAAGTTGCCTGAGATATTGTCGTGCAACGGCAGCAGTTTCATTAATTGGTTTAGAACGAACTAAGCAACCACAATTTAAGTCAAATTTTTCATAATCAATTAGACGTTTTAATGCAGCTCCTATATAGTTTGCAGCAGATTTCTGAATGGTATCGACCCCAATCTTGACTGTTCCTTGGTTACCAATAATTTTAAAATCAATATATTGATTGACTGAACTATTTTCAATTTTTTTCACATCTTCTATTGTTACCCTCTCTACTGTTTCTCCAATGAGAGTAACAAATCCTAGATACAAAGCATCAGCGATAGCAGTTTCATCTAAAAATAAAACATCTATGGAAGCTTCAACCTTAGCTAATTCTTTCTGGAAATATGGCTCCACAGAATGATTAATAGTTACTGTTGGTAAAATAACACCAGGTAAAAAATTATCTGCACACCATTTTAAAATTGACCTTACAGTAGGTTTATCCTTACCTAAACTTCTCAATTTATTTTCATCAAACGGATAAAGAGGGTGTGGAGGAACTATTTGGTGAGTATCATAAAAATCTTTTAACCACTGCCAAACTAAAGAAACAATATCATCGGAATTAAGGTATTTTAAATTAATCGGTTGTCTATTTGTTTGTTCACTGACTAATCTATCCATGATAGCTTCAGCTTGCGGTAAAACCCTAATTTGGTCATTCCAAGTTTCAGGATACATTGCTAATAATAAAACACTCCTTGTCAAAGTGTTATATAAATCCTTTGTTAAACTGGCAATTACTTGTGATGTTGTGAAACCAGTATCAGAAACTTCAGCATTATCTAATTCATCAAAACAAATTACTGGAATTTTATAATTACTGATGATATTTAAAATTTGCCGTACATTACTTAATGCATTTGCATCCCTATTTCCACCTTTGGGATTTGGTAACCCCATTGCATCAGCTTGCGCCTGGGTTAACTCTAAACCCGATAACCAAAAGTTTGCATAATTACTGTGTGCAGATGATAGAGTCCATAAAATTGCTTTCACTATATAAGGATTAGTTATTTCCGGCTTGGTTTGTAAAATAACTTCTGTTAATTTATCAACTACTTTATTTGAATGTTTCTCAAGCCATTTAGGAAATTCATTAATATATTGTTGCGATGTATAGTTCCATTCTCTACTTTCATTGATTAATGCAGTTGCTATTTCTTGCCATTGCATCACTTTTTGATTACCAATTACTCTCAGACTGGAGGTAACACTTTGCAAGAATTGATATTTAATTTGATTTAAATCATCGTACCTACTCATATAAATGAATAAAGTTTTATTATTTGCTTGCAACTGATGTCTAATGCGGCTAATAATATGACTTTTACCTAGTCCTTTTTCCGCAGTAATCGTAATACCTACAGTTTCACGCTCTCCCCGATAAATTTTATTTACAGCATCCAATACTGCATTAGAAGCATGGGCATTAATTGAAGGTACATCAGGAAAATTTTTACCCCAAATTTGAGCAGGCCTAACTACAGTATGACCTGCAAATGGATTATAATTTTGAATTAATTGATCGATTTGAGAAGTATGAGAAGCTGCTAAAGTCATGGTTTGATTCACCCATTAATTAAATTGAAAAATATTATTTATAGCACTACATAATTAGGTAAGGACATTGTTTAACCTCCAAACCTATGAACAGTAAACTTATTACTTATTACCTCATAAAAGCCTGGCATAGCAACGCAATCCATCAAGCTCAGTGCTAATCGAATCCTCAATTTTGTCTGGCGCGCTGTCTTCCACAGTACCCCCTTGTAATTGGAAAATATCGTTAGCTTGCATTTCCAATAACCACTCATTAAAATCAGAACGACTTACCCTTTCCCCTATCTCCCGACGAAGGCGATAAATTGGTACTAAATGGTTAAAGTTATATTCCCGATTGAGTTGCTCATAAACTTGGGTTCCTACCGTCTCAAATTCTAAGTAAGATGAAATAACATCATTCCCATCACTCCCACTGACTAATGCAGATGTACTAACTACCGCACCATCTATTTGTTGAATCCACTTCACTAAAGCATTAGCTACCCAAGTACCAACAATCGAACCTGTGAATTGAAACCCAGCCCTCAATGTTTCACTCAATACCTCTAAACCAGTAGTGGGTATGAGAGTGTAACCTTGTTGAGAAATAGCGATCGCACCTTGCTTTTCTAATTTTTCTAATGTATCTTTATACTCTGCAACTCTCCTGCCTTTACTGACAATTCTCTTGCTTAATTGCCCTTTTTTTACCTCTAGCTGGGTACCACCTAAATCCCATAAAGCTAGTAAAATACGAGTTTTTTTCTGATTTTCACTGCTTTGTAAATCAGTAATTTTAGTATTATTTTGCACCATGTTGATATCTTAATACTTAATAAATTAAGTATAGTTTTACTCGCAATTTATTAACTGGAGTAAAAATACTGAAATATTTTACTAGGGCTTTAATTGTAAATGTGCGATGTAGATTGTGGGAGTTTACCGAAAATATTCTCATGTAGCAATGGGATTTGTTGAATCACCCACCAACCACCAATTATGACTCTTGTGTAAGTCCCGATTAAATATTTGATTTTCAATTGAGTGTGGTATAACAAAACTAAATTTTATGCTGATAAAGTCTTAAATAAAAAGAATAAAACGAAAAAATAAGTACCTTATACAAATGAGAAAATATCTATTGATTTAGATGCAATGCTTACTAGTACTTCACTACATTAATTTTGACAAGTCGTGGGTGCTCAGATTCCCGACTTCTTTAAGAAGTCGGGAATCTATGTGGCGAACTACTAGACAACAAATATCCCCGACTTTGTGGAAAAATCGGGGAGCTAAAATTATCAAGTTATAAATTAAAATCACCAATTATCCTCTAACAAAGACTCAAATTCATAACGTAAAGATTGCATATCAGCCAATCTCCCTATTATTAAATTATCCCTTCCTGCGTCTTGCAAACGGGATTTCCAGTAAGTAACACTATCGGAATTATTTAACCAAAATTGAATTACTGTATCGATTACTCTGTCTAAATTCCAATCTAATTTTGGCGGTACCGCTTCCACCGATGCAATCAAAGCATCTAAAGTACAAGTATTACTGGCTATATATTCAATTCCTTGATTTCGATCCTTTTGGGTAATTGCTTGTTGGCGATCGAAAAAAGTTAAAATAGGAGATACTCCTACAATATTGAAAGTATATTTCATCTTAATTTTCTCCAGATAATTGACATGAAAAATGCATAGTGTGGTCTTGAATTTCCCTTACACAGCAAATGTATAGCTTCTCCCAATCATTTATAGATAAGAGTTATCGGTTCCTCCATTGATAAATGAACCAGGGAATTAATTGATAACTATTAATTCTGGTAAACAGTACTTATGCACAGAATAAACTAGCAAATTGGTTGAAGATAAACAAGTGGATAAATTATGTTATGCGAGTGGACTATTATAGATCATGAATGCAGATAATCTGCATAGTCATTTAGCACTCATTAGGGGAGAGTGCTAATATTTAAAAGGATATTTAATTGTTTATTAAGCATATTATAAACCAAAAATAATCAGATTTAAATTAGCACTTAAAGCGGGAGAGTGCTAATCATAAAAAGCACACATATAACAATCATAAATCATTTGTGAAAAGTTAGAATCCCGACTTTTTAGAAAAGTCGGGGTTCTGAGCCTCTCCATTTTTATAAATTAAATAGGATTGCTAAATTTATTCCTAGGACTTATGCAAATGGCATATTTTTGATGTAGGGGAGGCAAAATGCGGTGTAGATTTTCTTCTGTGCATTATTGCCGTTGTGTGATGCACAGAAGGTATTTGAACGTAGTAATCACAAATTGTAGCGCCACGCACCAACTACCGATTCTAATTCCTTTAAATGGGCTAAATCGATGTTCCTAAATCATAATTTAGGAGTATCATGTAAAAATCACATTAAAAATATGCAAAAATAACATAGCCACTGTTTTGATATGTTGTTAAAAGTGGCATCCTAGTTGTGGGAATAGATACAGAGATTTGAGTCCCTTGGTAACTATCAGGGGATTTTATTCTTCAACTCGGTATCCCAATTCTGCTAACCGAATCCGAGACTGTCGCCATTTAGGCCGTACTTTAACGAAAAGTTCTAAGTATACTTTCCCTGCAATTAGCTTTTGGATTTGTTGTCTGGCTGCACTACCAATAGATTTGAGCATCGCCCCACCCTTACCAATCACAATCCCTTTTTGAGAACTCCGCTCTACATTAATAGTTGCAATTACACGGGTAATGCTGGGTGTTTCTTCCACTAAATCGATGGCTATTGCAACTGAGTGGGGTATTTCTTCCCTGGTTAACAGTAATATCTGTTCGCGAATCAACTCACCCATGATAAACCGTTCTGGCTGGTCAGTGACTAAATCTGGTGGATAATAGTATGGTCCAGGTTCTAAGTGTTGAATTAATAACTGTTGCAGTTGGGGTAAATTAGTCCCCGTTTTGGCGGAAAATTTCACCATCTGCCATTGGTGGGTTGCTGCCAATTCAGCGTAACTATCATCGATATTCTGGCTATCGGTAGGCTGTTGGTCTACTTTATTTAAACCCAGAATTACTGGTGTGGGAGAGTTCTGTAACAAATCAGCAATATAGCGATCGCCTCCTCCACACGGAGTGCTACTATCTACCACAAATAATAGTACATCCACTGACTCAATTGCTATTTTGGCATTTTGGACTATTACCTTACCCAATTGATGGTGGGGTTTATGAATCCCTGGGGTATCGACAAAAATCAACTGTGCTTCGGTGGTGGTTAAAATTCCCCGCAGACGATTGCGTGTGGTTTGGGAAACTGGGGAAGTGATAGCAATTTTTTGACCAACTAATTCATTCATTAAAGTAGATTTACCGACATTGGGGCGACCAATAATACCGATAAAACCCGACTTAAATCCAGGAGGAGCCTGGGGAATTGTTACTTGTTCTGGAGGAGAGAAGATGTCATTTTCCGAACTATTCACGCTTAGGCTCCTCTATCATTTTTGTTGTTGTAACTCTGTATTGTTATTCTACTGACAGCACCCCTCTCCTTAACAAGGCTCATGTGTACACACAAGTTATCAAATTTAGCCAAGTCCTCACAAAACGCCCCCTAACCCCCATTCATTGGGGGAACAAGAGTTGTGCAAGTCCCCCAGGTACCCCCAAAATTGGGGGTCACGGGGGCAGGGGATTTAGGGGGCTGAATACGCCCAAACGAAGACAGGTAGGACTTGTGTATACACCGCAGCCTTAACAAGGAGAGGGGCTGGGGGTGAGGTTTTCTCATTCCTACACCGTCATGGGATAAAAATAGCATCACGATTTGCAATCAGGGTACTGGCTCTGACATTATCCACAAAGGCTAGCAGGTCACCACCCAGAGAAATATTAACACCATTTCCGAAATCCTCGAAGCTCAGATTATTAAAATCACCCGCCTTAAATTGGGTACCTGGGTTATCAATAGAACCAAGTTGG
>JAAUYD010058219.1_pt1 | contig 16810 bp, 13 predicted proteins | sample 7278101 | NCBI WGS metagenome assembly JAAUYD01 (sample SAMN14350128, study PRJNA611818) | marine sediment metagenome | isolation source: surface marine sediment (0.6m) | place: French Polynesia: Moorea | collected 2018-08 | reverse complement strand
GTCCTGCTGGAGCGGGAGCTGGCCGATCTCCATGGCAAGGAAAGCGCGCTCCTCTTCACGTCGGGCTATGTTTCGAACTGGGCGTCTCTTTCGACACTGGGCTCGAAGCTGCCGAATGCAGTAATCCTGTCCGACAGCCTGAACCATGCGTCGATGATTGAAGGCATTCGTCACGCGAAATGCGCCAAGAAGATCTGGAAGCATAACGATGTTGAGGATTTGCGGGCCAAGCTGGCGGAATGCCCGGCAGACAGCACCAAGATCGTCGCTTTTGAAAGCGTCTATTCGATGGACGGTGACATAGCACCCATTAAGGAGATCTGCGACGTCGCTGATGAGTTCGGCGCGATGACCTATATCGACGAGGTTCATGCGGTCGGCATGTACGGCCCGCGCGGCGGCGGTGTGGCTGAGCGTGAAGGGCTGATGGACCGCATCACCCTGATCGAAGGGACGCTCGGCAAAGCGTTTGGCGTGATGGGCGGCTATATCACGGGCTCTGCCGCGCTCTGCGATTTCATCCGCTCCTTTGCGTCCGGGTTTATCTTCACAACGGCGCTGCCTCCTGCCATTGCGGCTGGCGCACTCGCCTCGATCAAGCATCTGAAACAGTCTGATTTCGAGCGTGCAAAGCAGCGCCAACAGGTCGAAAAGCTGCGGTCCAAGCTGGATGCCGTGGGCATTCCACACTTGCCCAATCCCAGCCACATCGTTCCGGTGATGGTCAAGGATCCGGTCAAGTGCAAGATGATCTCGGATATCCTGCTCGACGATTACGGTGTCTATGTTCAGCCCATCAACTATCCCACCGTTCCCAAAGGTACGGAGCGGCTGCGTTTCACACCCGGTCCGATGCACAGCGACGCCGATATCGACCACCTGGTGTTTGCGCTGGGAGAGTTGTGGCAGCACTGCGCACTGGCCCGCGCCGTGGCGTGATCGCCTGAAAAACTCTGGTGCAAAGATTTGAATTGACCCCACCGGCGCGCCGCCTAGCTTCTTTCGCACACCAACTGGAGGAAACGGTTTTGATGAGACTGGCGACCCTTTCGATGGCCCTGCTGCTTCCGGGCCTTGCCTATGCCGACGGCCACGCAAGCGGCGACGCTGCTGCCGGCGAAGACGTGTTCAAGCGTTGCGCGAGCTGCCACATGGTTGCAGACGGCGACAACAGGCTCGCCGGCAATGGCCGCAGCGGTCCGAACCTGTTCGCTCTTCCCGGTCGCACAGCGGGCGCAGACGAAGACTTCGGCCGCCGCTATGGCGACAGCCTTGTTGAGGCAGGCGAGGCCGGACTTGTCTGGGACGAAGCACAGTTCGTCGAGTATGTCGCGGACCCGAAAGCGTTCCTTGCGAGCTATCTGGACAACAGCCGCGCACGCTCCAAGATGTCGTTCAAGCTTGGGGACGCGGAAGATGCGGCCAATGTCTGGGCCTACATCGCGAGCCTGAGCCCGGCTCCAACAAACTGACTTCCAAGATCCTTGCAAGTGGCGAGGGGCCGGCCATGGCTCCTCGCCATTTCTTTTGCCGGGGGGCCCAGATGATACTGACGCGACGGGGCAGTATTGCAGCACTTGGTGCCGCATGTTGCGGCGCTGCCTTTACGGGGCGACTGGACGCACAGGCGGACGAGCCTGCAATCATCGAGGTTCAGATGCTGAACAGGCATCCCGAAACCGATGACAGGATGGTTTTCCACCCGGCTGTTATCCGCGCACGCGTCGGCGACACGATCCGGTTTCTGTCCACCGATCGCGGCCACAACTCGGAGGCGACGGAGGGGATGTTGCCGCCCGGTATCGAGGCGTGGCGGTCACGGATCAACGACGATTTCGAACTCGCACTGACCGCCGATGGCACCTATGGATATCACTGCACGCCCCACAAGACCGTCGGAATGGTCGGGTTGATCCTGGTTGGAGACGCTTTCGTGAATTTCGAAGCTGCCCGCGCTGTCCGCCACCGCGGCAGAGCCAAATCAAGGTTCGATCTCTATTTTGCCGAGGCGGAAGATCTGCTTAGGGTCCAGGGCTGAGGACCTCATATGACGTGACCTCTGGCCTCAAAAGGTTGTGGCCGGATTTTTTCTCAAGCTGTGTCGTGCCGTCATTGCAGGGGCCTTGGCAAAAGCCTAAGGCTGGTGAGCAGAGGCAGGAACGTGATTGAACAGGGCAAAATTATACCCCAGCAGACTGATCCGAGTTGGCTGGGGCATTACCGGGCAACTCTCAAACTGGGATTGCCGCTCATCGGCGTTCAACTGGCTCAGATGGCGATCAGTGTCACAGACACATTGATGATCGGCCAGCTTGGGGCTCGCGACCTGGCTGCAAGTGTCCTGGCCGCACAGTTTTTCTTCGTTTCATTCATCATTTGCACGGGCTTCGGCCACGCACTTGTGCCATTGGCCGCCAATGCTGCGGCGCAGGAGGACGTGCGCGGTGTGCGCCGGGCGACACGCATGGGCGCCTGGGCGGTTATCGGCACTGCAGCTCTCCTGATGCCCGCGCTTTGGATGTCAGAGTCCATCCTGCTCCGCCTGGGGCAAGAACCCGAACTCGCAGCGCTTGCCGCCGGGTATCTGCGCATCGCGCAATGGGGCCTTTTTTCCTTTGTTCTGGTCGCGGTCCTCCGTGGCTTTCTCGCAGCGCTTGAGCGGACGGGCTTTGTCTTCTGGGCGACGCTTTCGGCTGTGGGGCTGAACGCGTTGCTTAACTACATCCTGATTTTCGGCAAGTTCGGCGCCCCGGCGATGGGGCTGAAAGGCGCGGCGATCGCTTCGGTTGCCAGCATGAGCCTGACGCTCGTGATGTTGATCGGCTATTGCCTGCGTGTCCCAGAGATCCGGATATACACGCTTTTCCGCAACCCGCTTCGGCCGGAGTGGCAGATGCTGCGACAGATCTCGGTCATGGGAATTGCGATCAGCGCGACGCTGTTGGCAGAGATCGGTCTGTTCGCCGCCGCCTCACTGATGATCGGACGGATTGGGACGATCGAGCTGGCAGCGCACGGGATTGCGCTGCAGGTGATCTCCGTGATCTTCATGATCCCGCTCGGCCTTTCGTCAGCGGCCACGGTGCGCGCGGGGCGGGCGGTTGGACGCAAGGACCCGCTTGGCCTCTACCGGGCGGCGATCATGGTCCTCGCCATGGCGCTCGGCTTTGCGGCGGTGGCCGCGTTGCTGCTCTGGCTCTTCCCGCAACCCTTGATCAACCTTTTCCTCGACGAACGCGGCAACCCGGATGCCGAGGCGATCCTGAGTTACGGCATCCCGCTTCTGGCTGTGGCGGCGCTGTTTCAGATCGTCGACACGCTGCAGATCGTCTCAGTCGGGCTTTTGCGCGGCATTCAGGACATCAAGGTTCCGATGATCATCGCGGTGATCAGCTATTGGGGCATCGGGGTGCCTGCTGCCTGGATCCTCGCCTTCCCACTGGAGATGGGGGGTGTCGGGGTCTGGCTGGGCCTTGCCATCGGCCTCAGCCTGTCGGGCGTGCTGCTGACGATCCGGTTTGCGCTCCGATCGGGTTCAGCCCATCTCAGGCTCGCCTGATGGCTTCCTTCAGTGCCAGAAACGAGGCTTTGGGCGTGCGCACCAGCGTGTCGAAATCGACATGGACCATGCCGAAGCGCATGTCATAGCCATAGGACCATTCGTAATTGTCGAGCAGTGACCAGACGAAATAGCCCTTGAGGGGCACACCGGCCTCCATTGCCCGCTTCGCCGCATGAAAATGCTGATCGAGATAGTCAATGCGCACCTGATCGTTGACGGCCCCGTCGACGACAATGTCCGGGTTGGCCATGCCGTTCTCCGTGATGTAGATCGGCACCTCGCCGGTATAGTCGCGCTGAATGCGGACCAACAGCTCCTCAAAGCCTTCCGGATAGATCTCCCAGCCCTTGTCGGTGGTCGGCAGATCGCCCGGAACATGGACCAGCGCCGGGAACATACCGGTCCCGTCATCGGCCAGGAGCTTGCGTGTATAATAGTTGATACCGACCCAATCGACCGGGCTGGCGATGGTGTCGAAGTCCTGAGCCCAGCCGTCAGGCAGATAGGGCTCCAGCCCGATCAATGCGTCGGCGGGATATTCTTTCTTGAACGCAGCTCCCAGAAACCACTGGTTGAAAATCGCGTCATAGGTGGCCGAGGCCCGGGCGGCACCCTCACTGTCATCGGCCGGGGCGGCGTGATCCAGATTGGTGACAATCCCCAGTTGGCCGATCCCCTCCGCGCGGAGCGCCTGCACCGCGAGCCCATGCGCCAGCAGGACATGGTGCATGGCCCGCGCCGCTGCACGGATGTCCCGCATCCCCGGCGCATGCTGGCCGATGAAATGACTGAGCCAGGCAACACACCAGGGCTCGTTGATCGTGGCCGTCGCCTGCACGCGATCCCCCAACCGGGCCATGGTCGCGCGGGAGAACTCGGCAAAGCGCTCAGGGATCTCACGATTCCGCCAGCCTCCGATATCGGCCAGCGCCGAGGGCAATTCCCAATGGTAGAGCGTCGCGAAGGGCCGGATTCCCCGCTCCAGCATCCCGTCGACCAGCCGGTCGTAGAAATCGAGACCTTCGGGGTTCAGTGTCTTCCCGTCCGGCATGACCCGCGCCCAGGAAGTCGAGAAACGGTAGGCGTCAAACCCGGCACCCGCCATGAGGTCCAGATCTTCGGGCCAGCGGTGATAGTGATCGCAAGCCCGGTCGCCATTATGGAACTGATAGACATTGCCCGGTGTCGCCGCGAACGTATCCCAATGGGTCGAGCCCGCGCCGCCATAGGCGTGCCCTTCGATCTGGTAGCTGGACGTCGCCACGCCGAAGAGGAAATCATCAGGGAAATCCCCGCGCGTGAACGAGAAGCCCGCGCTCATGCAGGGGCGCCGAGTGACGCACCCTCTATGAAAGGCACGTCCCAGAGCTCCGTTATGGGCCCCGCGACGCGCCCTTCGATAAGGTCGATGATCATCTCCCCGCAGCGCAGACCCGCGGGCCGCAATGGCGACTTGGTGGACGCAAACAGGGGGGTCTCGCCGCCATTTGGCAAGAATGAAAGCGCATCGTCATGGGTGATGACCGACATGTCCTTGCCGAGCGCAAGGCCGGCTTCCGTCAGGGCCCGGTTGACGCCCAATGCCGTGGCAAGGCTTGAGGTCAGGATGGCTGTCGGGCGGTCGGATCGGGCCAGCAGTTCCTTTGTGCCGGAATAACCGAAGGGCTCGTTCATGTCGGATCCGAGGATCAGGTCGGGATCCGCTTCCAGCCCGGCGGCCTCCATCGCCTTGGTAAATCCGGTCTGGCGCCGCAGGGCAAAAGTGAAATCTGTCGTCCCGTTCAGAAGCGCAATTCGCCTGTGTCCCAGATCTGTCAGACGCGAGGTCGCCTCGAAGAACGCTTCCTCATTCCTGATATCCATCCAGGAATGCCCTTCTGTATCCATCATCCGGCCATGGACGACGAAGGGCATGCCCAATTCCTGCAGAACCTCAAGTCGCGGGTCTTCGACGCGTGGGCCATGAAGGATCACGCCATCGACCGTGTGCGAGGAGTGCAGCGTGCGGTAAGTCTCCAGTTCCTTGTCGGCAGGAGTGACGCTGAGCACCATATTGTAGCCGGCCCTGGCATAGGCCTCCCCGGCACCGGCGATGAAATCGGCAAAGATCGGGTTGATCACATCATGCTCCGTCAACGGGATAACATGACCGATCCCCATGGTGCGCCCGGTAGCCAGTCTTCTGGCCTGAGTGTTCGGTGTATACCCGTGCAGGCGCGCCGCCTCGATCACCCGCCGCTTGGTGTCGGCGTTAACTTCTGGGTACCCGTTCAGCGCGCGGCTGACTGTGGTTGGCGATAGGTTGAGGACCTCCGACAACTGTTTAAGGTTCACTTGCTTTCCCCCTCAAGTTATTTGCTAATTAGCCGTGTGCTGCTTGCGGGCGCAAGGTTGCATTTCCGGCAAAAAAGTTTGATCGTGGCCGAATAGGCAGTTCTGCCGGGCGCTCGCAGGGGCATTCAAAGCGCTTTGGATAAGGCTTCTGGTAACGAATCTTTGAGCACCCGGTTCAACTGTCCGATAGTTACCTGTGGGAGGGAAACACATGAAATTTGGATTGCTGGGGTGCAGCGCGGTGCTTGCACTTGCTGCCGGAGCGGCGTTTGCCGACGGACACCTGAATTTTGCGCCCGGCGAGGGCGGTTTCAACTGGGAAAGCTATGAAGCTTTCGCCGCCGCCAACGACCTGAGTGGCCAGGAAATGACCATGACCGGCCCCTGGACCGGCAGTGACAAAGAACTGGTCGACAGCGTCATTGCCTATTTCGAGGAAGCAACAGGTGCCGAGGTCGAATACTCCGGCTCTGACAGTTTCGAGCAGGACATTGTGATCTCAACGCAGGCCGGTACTGCGCCCAACGTGGCTGTGTTCCCGCAACCGGGCCTCGCCTCTGACCTCGCGGCACGCGGGGCCTTGTCCGCACTCGGGGAAGACACGGCAGACTGGGTTCGCGAGAACTATGCGGCCGGGCAGTCCTGGGTCGATCTCGGCACCTATGCCAATGCGGACGGCACGGACGAACTCTTCGGCTTTTTCTACAAGGTCGATGTGAAGTCGCTGGTCTGGTATGTGCCGGAAGCCTTCGATGAAGCCGGCTATGATATCCCCGAGACCATGGAAGAGCTGAAGGCGCTGACCGACCAGATCGTCGCTGAAGGTGGCACGCCCTGGTGCATCGGCCTCGGCTCCGGCGCAGCGACAGGTTGGCCGGCGACCGACTGGGTCGAAGACATGATGCTCCGCACCCAGACCCCTGATGTCTATGACCAGTGGGTCGCAAACGAGATCCCGTTCAGCGACGAGCGTGTGGTCGCAGCCATCGAGGAATACGGCTACTTTGCCCGCAACGACGCCTATGTCAGCGGCGGCGCCGCGGCCGTGGCCAACACCGATTTCCGCGATAGCCCCAGTGGCCTGTTCCAGTTCCCGCCCGATTGTTACATGCACCGTCAGGCGTCCTTCATCCCGACCTTCTTCCCGGAAGGGACGGTGATCGGCGAGGATGTCGATTTCTTCTACTTCCCCGCTTACGAGGGCAAGGATCTGGGCTCACCGGTTCTGGGCGCAGGTACACTTTTCGCCATCACCAACGACAATGAAGCCGCGCGGGCCTTTGTCGAGTTTCTCAAAACGCCGATTGCGCACGAAGTTTGGATGGCCCAGTCCGGTTTCCTGACACCGCACAAGAGCGTCAACACGGACATGTATGCCAACGATACGCTGAAAGCCCTCGGCGACGTCCTTCTGGGCGCGACGACGTTCCGCTTCGATGGCTCCGATCTGATGCCAAGCGAGATCGGTGCTGATGCGTTCTGGAAGGGCATGGTTGCCTATACCGGCGGCGAAGATGCCGCCGAAGTTGCCTCCGGTATTCAGGAACGCTGGGACTCAATTCAGTAAAGCGTTATCAATAAGACGACCCTGCGCGGTTCTGCTGCGCAGGGTCCCAAAACAATAAATGGGGGAGGGACTGATGAACCCGCTTATTCAGGGCATCGTCACGATTGTTGTCGGAGTTGGCGGCTGCGTCGGCTACTTTTACTTTTCCAACTTGATCCTGGACAAAGTGATTTTTCCGGCAACGGGGCCAAATCCCGGGCGCAACATCAACCGGGCGAACCTTGTGCGACCATGGCTGTTCCTGCTGCCAGCCGTCCTGGCATTGGGGCTGTATCTGGTCTATCCGGTCATCGGCTCCTTCTGGCGATCACTGTTCAACAGGGCCGGGGACGAGTTCGTCGGCATGGGCAATTACGCCCAGCTCTTCGCCAGCGAGGAGTTCCGGACGAGCCTCTTCAACAACTTCCTCTGGGTCCTGGTCGTGCCAGCCGGGGCCACGTTCTTTGGGCTGGTCGCGGCGCAACTGACTGACAGGATGCGCTGGGGCAATATCGCGAAGTCTCTGATCTTCATGCCCATGGCAATCTCGTTCGTCGGTGCTTCGCTGATCTGGAAGTTCGTCTATGCGAATAATGCCGATATCGGTCTGATCAACGCCCTGCGCGCCGCGCTTGGCGCCGAAAATCCCATCGATGTCCTACAGATTCCCTTCTGGAACAACTTCTTCCTGATGGTCATTCTGATCTGGATCCAGACAGGCTTTGCCATGGTGATCCTCTCCGCCGCCTTGCGCGGCGTGCCCGAGGATACGGTCGAGGCGGCCGTGATCGATGGCGCCAACCCGTTCCAGATCTTCTTCAAGATCAAGGTGCCCCAGATCATGGGCACCATTGTTGTGGTCTGGACGACGATCACCATTCTGGTCCTGAAGGTCTTCGACATCGTCTACACGATGACGGGGGGCAACTTCGGAACCCAGATCCTGCCCAGTTACATGATGTCGTTCATGTTCCGCGATGACGGGCGCGCCACCGCGGTGGCCTTTGTCATTATGGTGATCGTCTTGCCGGTGATGGTGTGGAACATCATCCAGGCACGCAAAGAAATCCGATAGGGCGGGAGAGGAAAGATGGACAACATCGTAGGAAAGAAATCCGGTCTCGTCTGGGCGGTCAACATCTCGGTCGTGTTCATGGTTCTGGTGTGGCTAATCCCGACCGTGGGGCTTCTGGTCTCCTCCTTCCGGGATCGCGATCAGATCTCGGCGTCCGGTTGGTGGCAGGCGCCTTTCTCGGTCGAGCTCACCTTTCGCGGCCGCGCCTCGATCGAGGACCCGGCGCAGGAGGAGGATGTCTATGTCCTGACCGGCAACATCTTCGAGGATCCGGAAGTCCAGGCGAGCTTTGCCAGCGGCACCGGCACGATCACGGCTTTCGGCAATACGGGCCGCGCGCCTGCAGCGTTCGAGGCCGGCTCGGTCGCCGATCTGGGCGATGGCGAAAGCCTCGTGGTGAATGCGGACGGGACTTACACGTTCCGAACGCCGGAAGAGCCGGGACGAAGGGGGCCGCGTATCTACTTTGCTGCGAATACGCCGCCGCAGTTCACGCTCGACAACTATCGGAACGTGCTGAGTGCGGACAACATGGACCGTGCCTTCATCAACACGCTGACCGTGACGATACCGGCGACCATCATCCCGATCCTGATCGCGGCCTTTGCCGCATACGCGCTGGCGTGGATGCAGTTCGTCGGGCGCGGGTTCCTGATTGCGGCCATTGTCGGCCTCTTGGTCGTGCCGCTGCAATTGGCCCTTGTGCCGATGCTCAACTTCCACAACACGGTCGGCATCGGCCAGAGTTACCTGGGGATCTGGATGGCACACACCGCCTTCGGCTTGCCCTTGGCGATCTATCTCTTGCGCAACTACATGGTCGGATTGCCACGAGATATCATCGAAAGCGCCAAGGTCGACGGGGCAACCGATTTCCAGGTCTTCACCAAGATCGTGCTGCCACTCAGCTTCCCCGCGCTGGCGTCTTTTGCAATCTTTCAGTTCCTCTGGACCTGGAACGATCTGCTGGTGGCCAAGGTGTTCCTGCCGTCCTCGGACGAAAGCAAAGTCATGACGGTGAAGATCGCCGATGACCTCCTGGGCTCGCGCGGGGGCGACTGGGGCATTCTGGCGACCGCTGCCTTTATCTCGATCGCTGTTCCGCTCTTGGTGTTCTTCTCCATGCAGCGCTACCTCGTCCGCGGCCTCTTGGCCGGTTCTGTGAAATAAGGATCCCGAATGAATCTAGCCCTTCCCGTTGGCTCCATAAGCCAGGTGACCCCCGATCCCGACTGGTGGCGGGGGGCCGTGATCTATCAGATCTACCCCCGCTCCTATCAGGACAGTAATGGGGACGGGATCGGCGATCTTTCGGGGATCATTCACAGGCTGCCTTATGTGGCGAGCCTTGGCGTCGATGCGATCTGGATCTCACCATTCTTCACGTCGCCAATGCTCGATTTCGGCTACGACGTCTCGGACTACCGGGACGTCGATCCGATGTTCGGCACCCTCGGGGATTTCGATGCGCTGGTGGCACGGGCGCACGAACTCGGCCTGCGTGTTATGATCGACCTCGTCCTGTCTCACAGCTCGGACCAGCATGTGTGGTTCAAGGAGAGCCGGTCGTCGCGCGACAATCCCAAGGCCAACTGGTATGTCTGGGCCGATGCCAAGCCCGATGGCACACCGCCCAACAACTGGTTGTCGATCTTCGGGGGGCCGGCCTGGCAATGGGACGGGGAGCGGGGGCAGTACTACCTCCACAACTTCCTGGTCAGCCAGCCGGACCTGAACTTCCACGAGCCGGAGGTCCGGGATGCGCTGCTCGACGTGGCCCGCTTCTGGCTGGACCGGGGCGTCGATGGCTTTCGCCTCGACACGATCAACTTCTACGTCCATGACGAGGAGCTCCGGGACAACCCTGCCCTTGACCCGTCAGCGCGCAATGCGTCCATTGCGCCGGACGTGAACCCCTACAACTTCCAGGATCATCTCTACGACAAGAACCAGCCCGAAAACCTTGAGTTCCTTGAGCGCCTGCGCGGCCTGATGGACGAGTATCCGGACATCGCTGCCGTCGGCGAAGTTGGGGACGCGCAATATGGCCTCAAGATCATGGGCGAATATACCGAAGGCGATAAGCGCATGCATATGTGCTATTCCTTCGATTTCCTGGCGCCGGACATGATCACCGGGTCGCGGACAGCGAAGGTCCTGCGGGACTTTGCCCAGATCGCGTCCGACAGTTGGTCGTGCTGGGCGTTCTCGAACCACGACGTCATGCGCCACGCCAGCCGTTGGAACCTGGATGATGCGGGTATCCGCACCCATGCCGCCCTTCTGATGTGTCTTCGCGGATCGGCCTGCATTTATCAGGGGGAAGAGCTGGGCCTGACCGAGGCCTACGTCCCTTACGAGGATCTGCAGGACCCGTATGGCAAGCAGTTCTGGCCCAAGTACAAGGGCCGCGATGGATGCCGCACCCCAATGCCCTGGTCATCCGATGGCCCGACCGGGGGGTTCACGGACGTCAAACCCTGGCTTCCGGTGGCAATGGAGCATTTGCCGAGGTCGGTGGCTGCGCAGGAGAACGATCCGGACAGCCTGCTGAACTTTTACCGGACCATTATCGCATTCCGGCGCATGCGACCGGTCCTGGCAAAGGGCGAGCTGTCAATCGTCGCGGCCGAGGACGAAGTATTGTCCTTTGTGCGCGAGATGGATGGCGAGGCCTCCATCTTCTGTGCCTTCAACTTGAGCGGCGCGGCGCAAGTCACCACGCTTCCTGATGGCGACTGGGCTGCAATCGAGGGCCTGGGATTTGAAACGACACGGGAGGGGCGGACCGTAACACTGCCCCCCTATCAGGCATTTTTTGCCGAACAATAATAAGGGAGGTCATAACAATGGCATCGGTGGAACTCACCAAAGTCTGCAAGTCCTACGGGGATGTCGAGGTCTTGCGCAACATCGACCTGTCCATCGACCAGGGAGAGTTGATCGTCTTTGTCGGACCTTCCGGCTGCGGGAAGTCGACGCTGCTGCGCATGATCGCGGGGCTTGAAAGTATCACTGACGGTGAGTTGCAGATCGACGGTGTCCGCATGAACGAGACACCGCCGGCGCAGCGCGGCATTGCCATGGTGTTCCAGACCTACGCGCTTTATCCGCACATGACGGTGCGGGACAACATGGCGTTCGGCATGAAGATCGCCAAGAAGTCCCAATCCGAGATCAACGAGGCTGTTGAGAACGCAGCCAAGATCCTGCAGCTTGACAAATTGCTCGACCGTCTGCCCAAGGCGCTGTCCGGCGGTCAGCGGCAGCGCGTCGCTATTGGCCGTGCGATTGTGCGCGACCCCAAGGTGTTCCTGTTCGACGAGCCGCTCTCTAACCTCGACGCGGCCTTGCGTGTTGCCACCCGGATCGAGATCGCTCAGCTGAAAGAGTCGATGCCTGAAAGCACCATGATCTACGTGACCCACGATCAGGTGGAGGCCATGACACTCGCCAGCCGGATCGTCGTGCTGCACGGCGGTGACATTGAGCAGGTCGGCTCGCCCCTTCAGCTTTACGAGCGACCGGCCAACACCTTCGTTGCAAAGTTTATCGGATCGCCCTCCATGAACATCGTGGCGGGGACTGTGACCAGCACCGGCGCCTCCACCGGCGTCTCAACCACCGAAGGCGGCAACGTCACGATCCCCATCGCCTCGGCGGATGCCGATCAGGGTCAGGCCGTGAGCATCGGTGTCCGGCCAGAGGATTTTCTGGTCGCTGAAGGCGCAGACTTTATCTTCGAGGGGGAGGTCAACATCGTTGAGGCCCTTGGTGAGACAACGCTTCTCTACTTCAGCGCACAAGGCGAGGACGAGGGGCTGGTGGCGAAACTTCCAGGGATCCAGCATTTCGAGCGGGGCCAGAAAGTGCGGCTGACGGCGGCGCCTGAAAAGATCCACCTGTTCGACCAGAACGGCAACTCGTTCCTCTACCGCTAGGATGATCCCGGCCATTCTGCACTATGACGACCGGGAGGCGCTGGCCCTCGACCTCGCGGAAATTGTCGCGGGCGAGTTGTCGGCGGCAATTGCGGAGAAAGGCCGGGCGACGCTCGCGGTTCCCGGGGGGACGACCCCCGGTCCGTTTCTGGCCGGTCTGTCACTGGAGCGCATCGCATGGGACAAGGTCAGCGTGATGCTGACCGATGAACGTTTCGTGCCGGAAAGTTCGGACCGCTCAAACACGCGACTCCTCCGGGAAACGCTTCTCCAGAATGAGGCCGCCGCAGCACATCTTGTGCCGTTCTACGCTCCGGCAGATGCGCCCGAGGACGTGCTCGATCAACTGACCGGTGCGGTTGAGGCGGCGCTTCCGCTGGATGTCTGTGTCCTCGGCATGGGGGCGGATATGCATACGGCCTCCCTCTTTCCAGGGGCCGATCGGCTGGACGAAGCCCTGTCAGAAGACGCACCGCTCCTCCTGCCTATGCGCGCGCCGGGCGCGCCGGAGCCGCGCCTCACCCTCAGCGCACCGGTGCTTCGGGCCGCAGGGGCGCTCCACCTCTTGATCACCGGTGCCGAGAAGCAGTTGGCGCTCGAGAGGGCGCTCGGCAGTGGCCCCGCAGCGGAAGCCCCGGTGCGCGCGATCCTGAACGGGCCCACGCCGGTCACCGTGCACTACGCGGATTGACCTTTCCGGTTTTGGCTTCTAGCCAGCCCCTATGAGCCAGGGCCTCCTTCCTACAGGCATACCTTATATGCCGCCAGCCGATCCGCTGGACGTTCTGCATGCCGATCCGCAGATCATTCTGGTCAACAAGCCGTCGGGCCTGCTCTCGGTTCCGGGAAAGGCCGAAGGGCTCGGCGACTGTCTTGAGGCACGGGTCCGCGCCGCGTTTCCGGATGCGCTTCTGATCCACCGTCTGGACATGGACACGTCGGGGGTCATGATCTTTGCGCGCACAGCACTTGCCCAACGGCACCTCAACTGGCAGTTCGAGCGTCGACAGGTCTCAAAGACCTATATTGCCCGGGTCTGGGGACGGCCGACCGAAGACGCAGGCCGGATTGAGCTTCCGCTAATCGCCGACTGGCCGCGACGCCCCTTGCAAAAAGTCTGCTGGGAGCACGGCAAACCCTCCATGACCGAATGGCGGATCGTCTCCGAGGACAAGGAGAGCACGCGACTGGAACTGCATCCCCTCACCGGACGCTCACATCAGTTGCGCGTCCATTTGAAAGAGATCGGCCATCCCATACTCGGCGACCGCTTCTACGCGGAGGGGAGGGCGCTGACCGCGGCCGCCCGCCTTCAACTCCACGCGGAGCGCTTGAGCTTTCGCCACCCCGATGGCGGCGCCACGGTCACGTTCGGTGCGCCCACCCCATTCTAAAGCCAGGCCGCCCCGCGCACACCAGAACTGTCGCCGTGCTTGTTCTGTACAAGCCGGGTATTGAACTTATCGCCAAAGACATGCGGCTTGATCAGCGGCGGCACGGTCTTATAAAGCCGCGTGACATTGGACAACCCGCCGCCCAATACGATCACATCAGGGTCGAGGATGTTGATGATCGTGGCCAGCGACCGGGCGAGCCGATCTTCAAAGCGAGCCATTGTCTCGAGCGCAACGGGATCGCCTGAGAGGGCGCGTTCGATCACCTCGGGTGCCTTTGGCGCACTTTCCGGCGCGCCGCCGATGCGCCGCGCGTGATCGGCCGCAAGGCTCGGGCCCGACAGCCACGCCTCCGTGTGTCCGGGCACACCGCAACTGCAGACAGGACCCGGGCGCTCGTCATCGCGCGGCGTTGGCAGAGGGATGTGACCCCATTCACCGCCAATCGCGTTGACGCCCTCAATCAGCTTGCCATCGACGACAATCCCGCCACCCACACCTGTGCCAAGGATCGCCCCAAAAACCACTCGCGCTCCGACGCCGGCGCCGTCCACCGCTTCCGACAAAGCAAAGCAGTTGGCATCGTTGGCTATGGCAACCGGGCGGTTCAACGCGGTCTTCAGATCGTCGCGCAGATCCTTGCCATGCAGCCAGACAGAGTTGCCGAGGGTGACATAGCCGGTTTCCCGATCGACCGAACCCGGCACGCCGATCCCGACACGGTCCGCAGCCGTGCCAGCCTCGGCTTCCAGCTTGTCAGTCAGATCTTTGATGGCGCGGATACCGCCGTCATAGTCAAAACGTGGCGTCGGAATCCGTGCAGATGCCAGCGTATTCCCCGCCTCGTCGAGCGCAATGCCGGCAATCTTTGTGCCGCCGTAATCGAATCCGATGCGCATTGACCCCCGTCCCTTTTTGTCTTGCTTTCTAGAGGGTTCTGCGAGGGATCGCAAAGGGAAGAGGGCGGGACACGCAGCTTTCGCGCATCCCGCCCCGATTTCGTACCGTGCGCCTCAATTGGGCACGGCGTGTCGGTCTCAGGCGTCTTCGACGATCTCTTGGCCGGTCGACTGATCAACGACCTTCATTGACAGGCGAACCTTGCCACGGTCGTCGAAGCCCATCAGCTTGACCTTCACGTCCTGACCTTCCTGAACAACGTCCTTCGGGTGGCCGACACGCTCATTTGACATTTGGCTGACATGGACAAGACCGTCGCGTTTGCCGAAGAAGTTCACGAAGGCGCCGAAGTCCATGATCTTGACGACCTTGCCGGTGTAGATCTCCCCGACCTCAGGCTCGGCCACGATGGCATGGATCATGCCGCGCGCCTTCTCGATGGCCTCAGCATTCGGCGAGGCGATCTTGATGACACCATCGTCGCTGATGTCGACCTTGGCACCGGATGTCTCGACAATCTCGCGGATCACCTTGCCGCCAGAGCCGATGACTTCACGGATCTTGTCAGTGGGCACGTTCATCGTCTCGATCCGCGGCGCATGGGCCGAGAACTCGCTCCGGCCTTCCGCCAGTGCCTTGGACATCTCACCCAGAATGTGCATCCGACCGTCCTTGGCCTGTGCCAGGGCCTGCTCCATGATCTGCGGTGTGATGCCCGCGACCTTGATGTCCATCTGAAGCGAGGTGATGCCGTTCTCGGTCCCGGCGACCTTGAAGTCCATGTCGCCGAGATGGTCCTCGTCGCCAAGGATGTCGGTCAGAACCGCAAACTGCTCGCCCTCGAGGATCAAACCCATCGCAACACCGGCAACCGGCGCTTTCAGCGGAACGCCGGCATCCATCATCGACAGCGAGCCGCCGCAGACAGAGGCCATCGAGGAGGAACCGTTCGATTCCGTGATCTCGGACACGACGCGGATCGTGTAGGGAAAATCCGTCGCCGCCGGCAGAACCGCCTGCAACGCACGCCAGGCAAGCTTGCCGTGGCCGATCTCGCGACGGCCAGGGCCGGCCATCCGGCCCGCCTCACCGACCGAATAGGGCGGGAAGTTGTAGTGCAGCAGGAAGTTGGAACGGCTTTCGCCGTGCAGCGCGTCGATGATCTGCTCATCGTCGCCGGTGCCGAGTGTCGTCACGACCAGCCCCTGCGTCTCGCCGCGCGTGAACAGGGCAGAACCGTGCGTGCGGGGCAGAAGGCCAACCTCAGAAACAATGGGACGCACGGTCGACAGATCGCGACCGTCGATGCGCGTGCCCTTGGCCAGCACGTCGCCACGCACGACCGAGCTTTCCAGCTTCTTGATGGCGGAGCCGAGGTTCTTGTCTTCCAGCTCTTCCTCGCTCAGGCCCTCTCGGATCGTCTCACGGGCAGCCGAGACAGCAGCAGTACGCTCCTGCTTGTCGGTGATCGCAAACGCAGCGCGCATTGCATCCTCGCCAAGTGAGGCGACCTTGGCATAGAGATCCGCGTAATCGGGCGATGCGAACTCAAACGGTTCGTTCGCGGCTTCGCCGGCCAGGTCGATGATCATGTCGATCACCGGCTGCATCTGATCGTGGCCGAACTTGACCGCGCCAAGCATCTCGGCCTCGGACAGCTCATAAGCCTCCGACTCGACCATCATCACGGCGTCCTTGGTCCCCGCGACGACCAGATCGAGGCGCTGCTCAGGGTTGTTGCGCAGCTCCTGCATGTCATCGACGGCGGGGTTCAGAATATAGTCGCCATCGACGAAACCCACGCGCGCGCAGCCGATTGGGCCGAGGAACGGCGCGCCCGAAAGCGTCAGCGCGGCTGAGGCGGCGATCATGGCCACGACGTCGGGATCATTCTCCAGGTCGTGCGACAGAACCGTACAGATGACCTGTGTCTCGTTCTTGAAGCCTTCAGCGAACAGCGGCCGGATCGGCCGGTCGATCAGACGCGAGGTCAGCGTCTCCTTCTCGGTCGGCCGTGCCTCGCGCTTGAAGAAGCCGCCGGGGATTTTGCCGGCTGCG
>JAAUYD010061078.1_pt1 | contig 16831 bp, 16 predicted proteins | sample 7278101 | NCBI WGS metagenome assembly JAAUYD01 (sample SAMN14350128, study PRJNA611818) | marine sediment metagenome | isolation source: surface marine sediment (0.6m) | place: French Polynesia: Moorea | collected 2018-08 | reverse complement strand
AGTTCGGCTTCCCGGCGATGGGCGTCAAGGGCGCGGCGATCGCGACCGGGGGCGCCTTCACCTTCGGCGCGCTGCTCTCGCTGCTCTTCTGGTGGCGGGGCTGGCTGCGGATCGGCACGACGGCGAAGGGCAGCCTGACGAAGGCGCGGGGCAGCCTCACCCGCGCGCGCATCCGGCAGCTCTTCCACATCGGCTACCCCGCGGCCCTCGAGTCGGGGGCGGTGCAGATCGGCTTCATCCTCTTCCTCTGGATCGTGTCTTTCTACGGCACCGCGCCCTACGCCGCCTACGGCATCGGCGTGCAGATCCTGTCGTTCTCGTTCGTGGTCGGCTTCGGGTTCTCGATCGCCGCGTCGACCCACGTGGGCCAGCGCCTCGGCGCCCGCGACCCCGCCGGCGCCATGCGCAGCGGCTGGCGCGCCATGTCGTTCTCGATCGGCATCATGATCGTGCTCGGCGGCACGATCATCGTCTTCGCCGAGGAGATCGCGCGGTTCATGATCGCCGACGAGGAGGTCGTGCGGCTGACCGTGGTCTTCATCTACATCCTCGGCGCCATGCAGCCGCTGATGGCGATCGAGTTCACGCTGGGCGGGGCGCTGCGCGGCGCGGGCGACACGCGGTTTCCGCTCGTCACGACGATCACGGGGCTGGTCATCGTGCGCGGCACGACGGCGGGCTTCTTCGCGTGGATGGGGCTGCCGGTCGAGTGGATCTTCGCCGCGCTGATCATCGACTACGTCGTGAAGGGCACGATGCTCGTGACGCGCTTCCGCGGCGGCAAGTGGACGAGCATCGAGGTGGGGCCGGGCGACGAGCGCGACGCTACTTGAGCCCGCACTCCTTCATGCGCCGGTACGTGTAGTCGCGCAGGCCGCGCTCGATGCCGAGCGCGCCATCGACCCACTCCGAGCCATCGAAGCCGTAGAGCCGGGTCATCGGCACCTGCAGGCCGCCGGTCTCGTACTGGCTCTCGATCGCGAGCCACTCGCTGCAGGGGATCGACGCGATCTCGATCGTCGTATCGAGGCTGCGCGACCCGTTCTCGTCGTACTTGTCGACGAGGCGTCGCCGCACGGCGTCGTGCCAGCTGCGCGAGCCCGCCGCCTGCGTGTCGCGCAGCGGCGACTCGCCCGACGTGCCGTCGCGGAAGCCCTGCGAACGTCCCTCCTGGGGCCCGTCCTGCGGCGGCGGAGGCGGGGGCGGGGCGCCGCCGGCCTGCTGGCTCGACCGCTCGTCGGGCGGATCGGTCTCGGCGATCCGCGCGTGGAGCGTCACCCGGTCGTCGGCGCCGACCTCGACCCGCGCACGCCACGCCTCGCGGCCCGCGTGGTCGATCGCGACCTCGTGATCGCCCGGCTCGAGCACGTGGGCCTCGGGCCCGGTGCTCCCCACGACCTCGCCGTCGATCCGCACGCGATCGCCGGTGACGTCGGAGCGCACGACCAGCGCCAGCGTGCGGGTGCACTCGGGCGCCAGCAGCTCGACGTCGGCCTCGCTCTCGACCCGGATCGTGTGCTGGCGGCTCGCGTCGCAGCCCAGCGCCGAGAGCCAGACGGCGTACTCGCCGGGCTCGAGCTCGACGGGCTCGCCCGAGACGACGCCGGCGCGCACGACCCGCGTGCCCTCGGCGTCGAGCACCGTGAACCGCGCGGCCGAGGCCGACTCGGCGAAGACGAGCCGGCCGGGCGGGTCGGTGTGTGCGACGGCGGCGAGGGGCGAGGTCTCCGACGCGTCGGTCGGCGTCTTCATCAGCCAGAAGCCGAGGCCGCCGAGCACGGCGAGCGCGAAGGCGGCGACGCCGATCCAGACGGGCCAGCGCGAGCGCGGCGTCGCGGGCCTGACCGCCTCGATGCGCGGGGCGGGCAGCGAGTCGGGAGGCACGTCGAGGGCGAGCGCGAGCCGCTCGGTCAGCTGCTGCAGCTCGGCCACGCGCGCCGCCACGAAGCCCGGATCGTCCGACGCGACCGCGCGCGACTCGATGTGCGCGCGCAGCGCCCAGTAGGCCGCCTGCAGCTCGGCCTCGCTCGCGGCGCCCGAGAGGCCGAGCACCAGCCTGGCCTGGGCGGCATCCGAATCGTGCGAAGAGGACGCCATCGCGCCGCATTCTATCCCCGCTCACGGGTCGACGCCGGGGGGTGCGAGGCGAGCCGTCGCGCTGCCCGTCGCGGGCTGGATCCGCTGCGTGGACTACCCTTCCGGCCGCGCATCGGTGCGCGGAGACGAGGAGCTGCATTGGCCGAACGTGCATCGATCGCCGCGAGCTGCCCGCACTGCGGCGCGGCCGTCTCCCTGCCGAGCCCCGGGAGCCGGACGCCGCTCGACTGCCTCGCCTGCGGCCACTCCTTCATGCCCGCCGACGCCCCGCTGGCGGTCGTCAGCGAGGCTCGGGAGGCGGTCGACGAGTCGGGCCCGGTGCTGCCCGGCCAGCCCGAGCCCCTGCGCGAGCTCGCAGGCCCGGCGCTGCGTGCGACCGGCGGCACGACCGACGTCCCGCTCAGCTGGACGGGGCTCGCCGCCGTGGCGCTCACGGCGGTCTTCTACCTCGCATTCGTCCGCCCGCTGGCCGATACGCCCTTCGGTCAGCTGCTGGGCGCCCGGGGCTGGGTCCCCTACGTCGTCAGCTTCCTGTCGTTCTGGGCGGCGGCGATGCTCGTCACCAAGTCGGTGGTGCTGAGCCGGCAGCGCAGCGCCCTCGGCCTCGACCTGCTGCCTCGCGGCATCGGCGACCCGATCACGCCCGAGAACGCGCCCGCCTTCCTGAGCTACCTGCGCACGCTGCCCGGCGAGCAGCGGCGCGGCTACCTCGTGGGCCGCATCGCCCGCGCGCTCGAGCACTACGCGGCGCGCGAGAGCGCCGAGGAGGTCGTCGAGCAGCTCGCCGCCCAGGCGCAGAACGACGAGAACGCCGTCGAGTCGAGCTACACGATGCTGCGCGTCTTCATCTGGGCCGTGCCGATCCTCGGCTTCATCGGCACCGTGCTCGGCATCGGCGCGTCGGTGGCCGGGTTCTCCGACTCGGTCGCGGCAGCCGGTGACCTCGACGTGATGAAGGAGTCGATCGGCTCGGTGACGAGCGGTCTCGGCGTGGCCTTCGACACCACGCTGCTCGCCCTGGTCATGAGCCTCTTCATCATGTTCCCGACCAGCTCGCTGCAGAAGGCCGAGGAGGACTTCCTCGCCGCCATCGACGACTACTGCGCGCGCCACCTGGTGCGTCGTCTCGGCGAGGCCAACGCCCGCGCCGACGTCGACGACGCGACGATCGACCGCGTCGCCGATCGCGTCGCCGAGAAGCTGCTCGCTGCGCTCGAGCGGCGTCGCTAGCGGGCCCGAGAGCCATGGGGCGCCGCCGCCGCGAAGGCATCGAAGTCTCGCTCTTTCCGTTCCTCTCGGTGCTGGCCTGCGTGATCGGGGCGCTCACCCTGATCCTCGCCTCGATGGCGGTCAGCCAGGTGGGCGGCAGTGCGCTCGAGGGCGTGCGTCTCGGCGACCGCATCGACCGCGCCCAGCAGGCCCTCGTCGAGGCCCGCCAGGAGCTCGAGCTGCTCGAAGAGCGGGTCGATACGGTCGAGGCCGCGGAGGCCGATCAGGACAAGCTCCACGCGCGCCTCGACGGCGCCGGCCTCAGCCCCGAGATCTCGATCGAAGAGCTCGAGCGGCTCGTCGACGAGCGGCGCAAGTCGGTCGAGTCGGCCGAGCTGCGCGCACGCCGCGACCGCCTGCAGGCGAAGCGCACCACGCTCGAGGAGCAGGCGCGGGGCCTGCGTGCCGACGTCGACACGCGCGACGATGCGCGCCGCGACCTCGCGATGCGCATCGCGCCGGCGGGCGTGGGCCCCGTGTATCGCCCGTACTTCGCCGAGTGCACCGCCGGCTACATCGAGGTGCACACGACCCGCAGCGACTTCACGTATCGCGTGCCCGCCGAGGACATCCTGCGCGGCATCGACTTCCAGCGCTTCCTGCGTCGGATCCGGGTGCTGCGCAACACGAAGCTCGTGTTCCTGATCCGGCCCGATGGCGTCAACACCTATCGCAAGGCGGCCGAGGCGGCGCGACGGCTCGACGTCCCGTGGGCCAAGCTCCCGCTGCCCGGGGACGGCCAGCTCGACTTCAGCGCCTTCGACGTGCCCGACGAGGAGCTCGGCTCCTGATGGCCCGCAGTGCGCGTCGTGCGGATACCTCGAGCCTCGACTCGCTGCTCGACACGATGGCCAACGTCGTCGGCATCCTCGTCGTGCTCGTGGCGGTGACCCAGCTGAGCCTCGGCGACGCCGTCGAGCGCATCCGCGCGAGCGCGGGTGAACGGGCGGCCGCGACGCCCGACGACCTCGCCGAGCTCGTCGGGGAGCGCGAGGACGTGCGCGACGAGATCGAGCTGGCGCGCGCGAAGCTCGAGCGCTTCGCCACCGAGCAGACCGCGGGGCTGCGCCTCGCCGACGCGCGGCCGCTGCTCGACGAGTTCGAGTCGCTCGCTGGCCCCAGCGCGGCGGCGGGCGACGTGCCGACGCTCGAGGAGCGCGAGCAGCTGAGGGTCGAGGTCGCGCGCCTCGAAGGCGAGGTCACGCGCGCCGAGGGCGAACGCGAGAAGCTGCTGGCGATCCTCGCCGAGCCGGTGGCCGATGACGCCCCGCTCACGATCCGCCTGCCCGACCCCCGACCCGTGCCGGCCGGTCTTCAGCGCGTGTTCTTCTTCTGTCGCGGGGGCGAGGTGCACTTTGTCGACCTCGACGCGCTGGGCGACGCGCTCTACGCCGGCATGCGCGATGCGACGGGCTCGGTGCGCGAGACCATGCTGATCGAGCCCTCGGACGTGCCCTGGGTCGTGAACCACTTCAAGAAGGAGGAGATCGGCGACCAGGGCTACCGCTGGGTCTTCGACCGCGAGCTCAACGCCGAGCTCGTACCGACGGCGGCGGTCGCAGCCGGAGAGGGCGACGGTGCGCTCACGCCGAGCAGCCGCTTCGCCGCCGCGCTGGACGCCCTGAATCCCCGCCGGCAGTACGTGCGCTTCTTCGTGTGGCCCGACGGCTTCGACGTCTATCTCACCGCGCGCCGCATGGCGGAGCAGCGCGGGCTGCGCATCGGCTGGCAGGAGGTCGAGCGCGACCGCAACCTGCGCTTCAACGTCTTCGACCGCGGCGACCCGTCACGCAACCTGCTCGATTGAATCGCGGCACGACCCTGAGCCGCTCAGGCGCAGCCGATCGACCCCGCAGCGGTGGTACGCTCCCCGATCGCCGGCGCGCCGCTACGCCCGAACCGCGTGGGACACACGAGAGAAGAAGCCTTCGATGGAGTTCAACCTCGCCGACCTCTTCGAGCAGGCCGCCGACGAGTGGCCCGATCGCGAGTACCTCGTGGCCGAGGGCCAGCGCCGCACGTATCGGCAGATGGAGGAGCGCGCGAACCAGCTCGCCCACCACCTCGCGAAGCACGGCGTCGGGCCCGGCGATCACGTCGGCATCTACGGCTACAACAGCGTCGAGTGGGTCGAGACCCTCTGGGCGGTGTTCAAGCTGCGCGCGGTGTGGGTCAACATCAACTACCGCTACGTCGAGGACGAGCTCGCCTACATCTTCGACAACGCCGACCTGAAGGCGCTGGTCTACGAGCGAGAGTTCGCGCCGCGCATCGTGCACGTGCGCGACACGCTGCCCCTTCTTTCGCACTGCGTGGAGATCGACGACGGCAGCGACGTCGACTCGAGCGCGCTCGGCGCGGTGGCCTACGAAGAGGCGATCGCCGCCGAGTCGAGCGAGCGCGACTTCGGGCCGCGCTCGCCGGACGACCGCTACATCCTCTACACCGGCGGCACGACCGGCATGCCCAAGGGCGTGGTGTGGCGTCAGGAGGACGTCTTCTTCGCGCTCGGCGGCGGCAACGACCCGGCCACGGGCAAGCGCGCCGAGACGCCCGGCGAGATGCTCGAGCGGGGCCGCGCCGAGCCCGCCCAGGGCGTCATGCTCGCCATCGCGCCGCTCATGCACGGCGCCACCCAGTGGTGCGTGATGAGCAGCGCCTTCGTCGGGCGCAAGGCGGTGCTCGTGCGCCGCTTCGATCCCGAGCAGATCTGGCAGCTCGTCCAGGACGAGAAGATCGGCACGATCATGATCACGGGCGACGCCATGGGCCGCCCCATGGTCGAGGCCCTCGACGCGCACTCCGGGCGCTGGGACGTGTCTTCGCTCTTCGTGCTGACGAGCAGCGCCGCGGTGTTCTCGCCGGTGGTCAAGGACAAGTTCTTCGATCACTTCCCGAACCTGATCATCATCGACTCGATCGGCTCGAGCGAGACGGGCAACCAGGGCATGGCGCTCATCACGAAGGGCAACACCGCCATGGTGGGCGGCGGCCCGACGGTGGCGGCGGGGCCCGGCACCCTCGTGATCGACCCCGAGACGGGCGAGCGGATCGAGGCCGGCAGCGGCGTGATCGGCAAGGTCGCCCGCCGCGGCGACATCCCGCTCGAGTACTACAAGGATCCGAAGAAGACCGCGGAGACCTTCGTGACGTTCGAAGGCGTGCGCTACTCGATGCCCGGCGACTTCGCCCGGGTCGAGGCCGACGGCTCGGTCACGATGCTCGGTCGCGGCTCGGTGTCGATCAACTCGGGCGGCGAGAAGATCTTCCCCGAGGAGGTCGAGCAGGCGGTCAAGTCGCACCCCGACGTCTACGACTGCGTCGTGGTCGGCGTGCCCGACGAGCGCTTCGGCAGCCGGGTCGCGGCCGTGATCGAGGCGCGCGAAGGCGCGGTGCCGACGCTCGAGGCGGTACAGGCCCACTGCCGCGAGAAGATCGCGGGCTACAAGGTGCCCCGCGAGCTGCACGCGGTCGCATCGATCGAGCGCGCGCCGAGCGGCAAGCCCGACTATCGCTGGGCGAAGGACGTGGCGACGGGCGAGCGCGAGGCCTGATTTCCAGTACGGCGTTTGATTCGTGCCGAGTGCCCGGAATCCGGGCGCTTTTCGGCCGGTGGCCCCGTGTCGCCGCGCGGCCGTCCGCGCGCATCCCGGCCGGCAAGAAAAATTCATGGGAATGGTCGTCGGCGTCCCGTATAAGTGGGAATCCTGCGGCTTCTCACTGGACGGAACGGAGTCGGCATGACCCATCCGGTGGTCGACGAAGAGCTGGATCTACTCGCGCGCGTGACGGAGCGGCTGCGCTCGCGTCCCCCTGCGAAGAGCGCGCGAGAGGAGCCCATCGTCCAGGAGCTCGAGCGCATTCGCGCGCAGATCCTGTCGGGCAGCGACAACAAGGATCTCTCGGCGCTCACCGAGCAGTATCACAACCAGTCCGCGATCCTGAGCCAGCTGCGGCGGAGCGCCGGCGGCCCGAGCGTCGATCCGCGCTCGCCGTACTTCGCCCACCTGCGGCTGGCCGAAGACGGCCGCGAGCGTGACCTCTGCCTCGGCCACGCGACCTGCATCGAGAAGGGCGTGCGCATCGTCGATTGGAGAGACGCGCCGATCTCGAAGATCTTCTACTCGTACCGCCAGGGTGACGAGTACGACGAGGAGATCGCCGGTCGGGAGCGCATCGGCGAGGTCGTCGCTCGACGCATGGTGCGCATCCGCGAGGGCGCGCTCGATCGCGTGCAGGCGCCCGAGGGTGACTTCGTCGCCGATCCGAGCGAGCCCGGCGGCTGGCGGATCGAGCGCACCGAGGCGCCGCGGCTCCACGGCGGCGAGGGCGCGGCCTTCCACTTCCACGACGCGATCGTCGACGAAGCCACAGACGCCCGCGAGCGGCGCTTCGGCTCGGCGCCTTCGGGCGACGCGATGCGCGTCGACAAGCGGCTGCCCGAGATCACGGGCCTGATCGATCCCGACCAGTTCGAGCTGATCACCCGCCCGCGCGCGGGCTTCGTCGTGATTCGCGGCGCCGCGGGCTCGGGCAAGACGACGGTGGCCCTGCACCGGGTCGCGTATCTCGCCTTCGACGACCCCGCGCTCGACGGGCCCGACACGCTCGTCGTCGTGTTCTCGCGCGCGCTGCAGCGCTTCGTCGAGCGCGTGCTGCCGTCGCTCGGGCTCGAGCGGGTGCGCGTCGAGTCGTATCGCGAGTGGGTGGGGCACGAGCGCCAGCGCCACTTCCCGGGGCTGCCCCAGCGCCAGCGCGAGACGACCCCGTCGCTCGTGCAGCGCATCAAGCTGCACCCCTTCCTCGGCCACGCCCTCGAGCGCCACGTCGAAGGGCGCCCGGGCGAGGGCGACTGGATGCAGGCCGTGGACGACTGGGCCTCGCTCATGATCGACGGCCACGCGCTCGGCGAGGCGGCCCGCGAGCTCGGCGCCGACGACCTGAGCGAGCAGGATCTCAAGCGCTTCGTCGAGGATCAGCATCCCCACGTCGAGCGCGTCCTCTCGCTGCTCTCGGGCGAGGAGGAGCCCGACGCCGAGCTCGACTTCGAGGACGACGCGCTGCTGCTGCGCGCGTGGCAGCTGCGGGTCGGGCCGCTGCGCTCGAGCGCCCGGCGCGCCCACGCGCTGCGCCACCTCGTGATCGACGAGGTGCAGGATCTCTCGCCGCTCGAGGTGCAGGTGCTGCTCGGCTGCCTCGCGCCGAACGCGACGATCACGCTGGCGGGCGACACCCAGCAGAGCGTCATCACGCACAGCGGCTTCACCTCGTGGGCGCGCTTCTTCTCGCACCTCGGGCTCGAGGGCACCGAGCTCGAGACGCTGCGCGTCAGCTACCGCTCGTCGAGCCAGATCATGGCGTTCTCGCACGGCGTGCTCGGCCCGATCGCCGAGGAGCCCGAGCCGCCCGAGACGACCCGAGAGGGCCCGCCCGTCGAGCTCTTCCGCTTCACCGATCGCGGGGCCTGCGTCGCGTTCCTGGCGGACGCGCTGCGCGAGCTCGCGGGCGCGGAGCCCATGGCCTCGGTCGCGATCCTCGCCCCCGACGGCGAGAGCAGCGCGCTCTACTACGACGGCCTCGCGCGCTGCGAGCTGCCGAGGCTGCGCCACGTCGTCGATCAGGATTTCAGCTTCGAGGCCGGCGTCGAGGTCACCGATGTCGAGCAGGTGAAGGGCCTCGAGTTCGACTACGTGATCGTGGTCGACGTCGATCCGAAGCACTATCCCGACAACGACCCGTCGCGGCGACGGCTGCACGTCGCGGCGACGCGCGCGATCCACCAGCTCTGGCTCGCCTGCGTGGGCACGCCGTCGCCGCTGGTCGCGGAGCAGGTCGGGGGGCTGCCCTCGGCCTGAGGGAGCGAATGGGCGGCCACGCCCGGCATTCGCTACATCTGCCCGGCCCCCGGGAGGTTCTCCGATGACGTTTCGAGCCGGTGATCGCGTGCGCGTGAAGGCGCCCCAGAGCGAGTACACGGGCTGCCGCGGCACGATCATGCCCGACCCCGCCCACGCTCACGCCCCGAGCGAGCAGGGCACGCTGCCCTTCGGCTACTACGTCGCCATCGACGGCGAGACGGGCGGCCCGGTGCCCTTCCTGGTCGAAGACCTCGAGCGGCTGCAGGGCGCGCGGGTGCGCCGCGTCGCCGCCGACGAGAAGTCCTCGCTGACCGGCGCCTGAGCGCCGGCCACAGCCCGCCGACCGTGATCGAGACGCTGCAGCTCCGGCCTCGCGGCCCCGGGCTCCACGAGTTCACGCACGAGCTCGCACGCGTGGTCGCCGAGGCCGGCGTCGACGAGGGGCTGTGCACGGCGTTCGTCCAGCACACCTCGGCGAGCCTGGTGATCCAGGAGAACGCCGACCCGTCGGCGCGGATCGACCTCGAGCGCTGGCTCGATCGCCTCGTGCCCGAGGGCGATCCGCTCTACACCCACACGGCCGAAGGGGCCGACGACATGCCCGCGCACGTGAAGGCCGCGCTCACGGCCACGAGCCTCTCGATCCCGGTCGTGGGGGGCCGGCTCGGGCTCGGCACCTGGCAGGGCGTGTACCTGTGGGAGCACCGTCACCATCCGGGGACCCGGCGGGTGATCGTCCACGTGGGGACGTGACGCGCGCACTCAGGTCGCGGCCCGGATCGGCCGATCAGACGGCCATGCGCACGCGCGTCCAAAGCCTGCTCATCGTCGCTCTGCTCGCGATCCTCGTGCCCGCCCTGGGCGGCTGCGGCGAGGTGAACTCGATGCTCGATGCCGGCGCGGGCAAGGACAAGGCCAGGGCCAAGGCCGCGGATGACTCGAGCGGCGCCCAGAGCGCGCGAGAGAAGCTCGACGCCTACTACAACCGCGAGCCGCGCAAGGTCGAGCAGGATCCCAACGACCCGATCGTGCCGTGCAAGCTGCGCGGCTCGACGCAGTTCATGCGCAAGAACGACTGTATTCTGCGAGGCGGGTCGGCGGGCTGACCGGCTGCCTTCGTGGGGGCGGGTCGAAGCGCGGTGTGACTGCATCCTGCGAGGTGGGTCGGCGGGCTGAGCGAGCCCGTGGCCACGGCCTCTACTCGGGCCGCTCCCCGATGATCGTCACCCGCTCCATCACGCGCCGGCGCGGCCAGTAGTCGTTCACGGCGTAGTGCTGGGTCACGCGGTTGTCCCAGAACGCGACGCTGTCCTTCTCCCACTTGAAGCGCACCTGATACTCGGGGTACGTCGCCTCGCGCACGAGGTCGCTCAGCAGGGCCTCGCTCTCGTCGGGGGCCATGCCCTCGATGTGGCTCGTGAAGATCGCGTTCACGTAGAGGCACTTCTCGCCCGTCTCGGGGCAGGTGCGCACGAGCGGGTGCCGCGCGGGCGGGAACTCGGCGCGGCGCTTCTCGCGCTCCTCCTCGCTCAGCAGCATCCCGAACGAGTTCATGAAGTCGTGCACGCACACGAGATCGTCGATGCGCTCCTTCGTCTCGTCGTCGAGGCACTCGTAGGCCGCGACCATGTCGCAGAAGAGCGTGTCGCCGCCGACGTCGGGCACCTCGACCGCGCGCAGCACCGAGCCGAGCGACGGCACCTCGCGCCAGCTGACGTCGCTGTGCCACTGGTTCTCGTAGCCCGCGACCTCGTCGCTCTTCTCGAAGCGGATCACGTCGGCGTTGCCGTCCTTCGACGGGAGGAAGGGGTGCTCTTCGATCTCGCCGAAGCGCTGGGCGAACGCCTTGTGCTGCTCGATGGTGAGATCCTGGTCGCGGAAGAACACGACCTTGAAGGCGAGCAGCGCGCGACGGACGTCCTCGAGGGTCGCGTCGTCGAGGCGCGCGAGCTGCACGCCCTCGATCTCGGCGCCCAGGGTCACGCCGAGGCGCTTCACCTTGAACGTGTCGAAGTGGATCGACTCGAGCTCTTCGAATCGATTCGCGAGGTAGGGCCGGGGGCCGACCTTGAGGCGGCTCAGCATGGCTCGACTCCTGGGGGCGCGGGGCAGGAAGGCGCCGCGACGTCACTCCGTCACGGTCCGTGCCACTTTAGGGGGCTCTGGGTGTCGCGCAAGCGACAGGGCGCGCAGCCCGACGCGCTGCGTCAGTCGGCCGAGGCGGCGTCCTTCGCGGCCTCCTGGATCGCGTTCTCGATCACGCCCACCAGGCCTGCGGCGCGCGGATAGCCGACGTACTGCGTCAGGAAGATCAGGCACTCGCGCAGCTCGTCCGGCTCGAGCTCGCCGTTCTTGAGCGCCGCCTTCGACTGGATGCCGAACGTCATCTGCTCGCCCAGCGCGGCGATGGCGCCGAGCAGCAGCAGTCGCTTGTCGCGCATCGGGAGCGTCTCGCGGGTCCACACCTCGGCGAAGAGCTGCTCGAGCATCACGTCCGAGAAGGCCATCGCGCCCTTCGGCGGCGTGATCACGTCCCCGGCGTAGACCTCCTTGATCTTCGCGGCGCCGCGCTCCCAGCGATCTTCGTCGGCCATGTCTTCGAATCCTCTCGTGTCTTGCGGGTCGGGTTGGAGGGCGGCGCGGGCGGGCTACGCGCCCGGTGCACCGAATGTGTGGAGCAGGGTGTCCTTCAGCAGCTGCAGCTCTTCGCGCCGGATCTTCGCCACGGGCCCCTCGAGCATCTTCATGGTGGCGAGCCCCGAGAGCACCGAGATCGTGTAGTGCTGCAGCACGACCCTGCGCCGCGCGGGCAGCTCGACGTCGCCGAAGAACTCCGTCCAGACGCCGTTCCAGGCGCCCAGCATCTCGGTGCGCCAGAGGCCGTCGCCTTCGGCGGGCTCGTCGGCGGTGAAGTTCAGGAGGATCTCGAACGAGCAGCGGTAGTCGTCGCTCGAGAAGTGCTCCCAGGCACGATCGACGAAGAGCGAGACACGCTGCTCGAGCGGCACGCCTTCACGATCGACCGTCGCGACGCGCTCCGCGAAGTGGGCGAAGGACTCCTGGAGCACCGCGATCAGGATCCCTTCCTTGCCGCCGAAGTGATGCTGCACGGCGCCCCAGGTCACGCCGGCCCGGCGCGCGATCTCGGCGGCGGTCGTCTTCTGGAAGCCGAGGTCGGCGATCGCCTCGACCACCGACGCCATGATGCGCGCGCGGGTCTCGGCCGTGCGCTCGGCGTGCGAGCGGCGTCCACGTGCGGCTCTGTCGGCGGTCTCGGCCATGGGGCGGGTCGGCGCTCCGTCGGGGTGCGTTCGCGTCGGCACGGTATCACATTTTACATTGCGGGCGCATGGTAAATGGCTTAGGGTGCTCGATCATCATCCGCGCCCTGGCTGTGTGGGCGGCTGCGTGCCGCGGCCGCCCGATCGGTGCGCGTGTCGCGCGCTCGAGCGCGCGAGGAGGTAGCGATGCACTACGACGGCATCGAGGGCAAGGTCGCGATCGTCACGGGTGCGGGCGGCGGCATCGGCGAGGCCTACGCGAAGGGGCTCGCGACCCACGGCGCGCAGGTCGTCATCGCCGACGTCGACCAGGCCGGCGGCGAGCGCGTCGCCAGCGAGATCGTGAAGGAGGGCGGCGCCGCCACGTTCGTGCACACCGACGTCGGCTCGGTCGAGTCGACCGAGGCGATGGCCGAGCAGGCCAGCGAGCTCTACGGCGGCATCGACTTCCTCGTCAACAACGCGGCGATCTTCGGCACGATGAAGCTCGCCGGTCTGATGAGCGTCGACTGGGACTACTACAAGCAGGTCATGAACGTGAACATGGACGGCGCGCTGCTCTGCTCGCGCGCCTGTGTCGCGTCGATGAAGGCGCGCGGCGGCGGCGCGATCGTGAACCAGTCGTCGACGGCCGCGTGGATGGGCGTGGGCTTCTACGGCCTCGCCAAGCTCGGCGTGAACGGCATCACCCAGGCCGTCGCGCGCGAGGTCGGTCACATGGGCATCCGGGTCAACGCGATCGCCCCCGGCCCGACCGACACCGAGGCGCTCAAGAAGACGGCCGGCGCGGCCGCCGACCAGATCGTCCAGACGCTCCCGCTCTCGCGCGTGGGGCAGCCTTCGGATCACGTCGACATGCTCCTCTTCCTGCTCTCGGACGCCGCATCGTGGATCACCGGCCAGGTGTTCAACGTCGACGGCGGCCAGATCATGCGGCCCTGAGCCCACCCCGCGGCACACCCCCAGGAGACCCTCCATGGCCCTCGAAGCCCTCGCGCCCTGTACGCAGAACCTGATCGACGGCGCGCTCGTCGATGCGGGCAACGGCAACACGTTCGACAACGTGAGCCCGAGCACCGAGGAGGTGCTGGGGCACGCGCCCGACGGCACCAAGGACGACATGCTGAACGCGGTCGCGGCCGCGCGGCGCGCCTTCGACGAGACCGACTGGTCCGAGAACCACGACTTCCGCTCGAAGTGCCTGCGCCAGCTCTACGAGGGGATGATCGAGGAGAAGGAGCAGCTTCGGTCGATCGTGGTCCACGAGGCCGGCGCGCCGGTGTCGCTCACGGGCTTCATGCACGTCGACAACCCGATCGAGATGGTCACCTACTGGGCCGATCTCGCGGCGTCGTACCCCTACGAGACGCGCATGAAGGACGTCGACTTCATGGATACGCCCCAGGGCCGCATCCTGCGCCGCGAGGCCATGGGCGTCGTCGGAGCGATCACGCCCTGGAACGTGCCGCTGTATCTCAACATCGCGAAGATCGCGCCCTCGCTGGCGTCGGGCTGCACCGTGGTGCTCAAGCCCGCCCCCGACACGCCCTGGTCGGCGACCCACATAGCGAAGATCATCGCCGAGAAGACCGACATGCCGCCCGGCGTCGTCAACATCGTCGCCTCGGCCGACCACCTGACGGGCGAGATCCTCTCGACCGACCCGCGCGTCGACCTGGTGTCGTTCACGGGCTCGACGGCGACGGGCCGGCGCATCGCCGAGTGCGCGGCGCCGACGCTCAAGAAGATCTTCCTCGAGCTCGGCGGCAAGAGCGCGAACATCATCCTCGACGACGCCGTGCTCGAGGCCGTGGTGCCCATGGGTGCCATGACCTGCGTACACGGTGGCCAGGGCTGCGCGATCACGACGCGCATGCTCGTGCCGCGTGCGCGCCACGACGAGGCCGTCGAGCTGCTGAAGGCGGCGTTCTCGGGCTGGGGCTACGGTGACCCGACGAACCCGGCCAACATGCAGGGCCCGCAGATCAGCAAGCGCCAGCAGGAGCGCGTGCTCGCCTACATCGAGAAGGGCAAGGAGGAGGGGGCCGACTGCGTGGTCGGCGGCGGCCGCCCCGCGCAGCTCGAGAAGGGCTTCTTCGTCGAGCCGACGCTCTTTGCGAACGTCGACCCCCAGGCGACGATCGCGCAGGAGGAGATCTTCGGCCCGGTGCTCTGCGTGATCCCCTACGAAGACGACGACGACGCGGTGCGCATCGCGAACGACAACGAGTACGGGCTCTCGGGCGCGGTGAGCTCGGCCAGCGTCGATCGCGCGCTCGATGTCGCGCGGTGCATCCGCACCGGCACGCTCAGCGTGAACGGCAGCCAGTGGTTCCACCCCGACACGCCCTTCGGCGGCTACAAGCAGAGCGGCATCGGGCGAGAGAACGGCGTGATGGGCTTCGAGGAGCATCTCGAGACGAAGGTCATCGCCGTGCCCGCCGACTACCGCGGCTGAGCGGGCCGGGAGCGCGACGGCATGAAGATCAAGCTCGATCTCGAGCTCTGCCGGGGCCACGGCGTGTGCGTCACCGAGGCGCCGGGGGTCTTCGAGCTCGACGAAGAGGCGAACGTCGCTCGGCTGCTCGTCGAGGAGCCCGGCGAGGATCAGCGAGAAGCCCTGCGCAAGGCGGCCAGCTACTGCCCGACCTTCGCGATCACCATCGAGGACTGAGCGCTCCGCGCGCTCCGAGACCAGAGAGAGGAACCGACATGCCCGCATTTCCGCGCGAAGAGCTCGAAGAGATGGTCGACCGCTGGGTCGCCGCCAACGACGAGGCCGGCCGCACCGGTGACTGGAGCAAGATGAGCCAGTTCTTCACCGAGGACGCCGTCTACAGCTGGAACACCGGCGCCAACTGGGAGTTCGTCGCCCGCGGCCGCCAGGAGATTCACGACTTCGCCTTCGGCAGCGAGATGGAGGGGCTCGAGCACTGGACGTACCCGTACATCCGCCGGCTCATCGACGACCAGAAGGGCGAGTTCATCGGCATCTGGCGCCAGATCGCGCCGGTGAAGGATCCCGACGGCAACGTCTACGAGATCGCCGGTACGGGCGGCTCGTGGTTCCGCTACGCGGGCGACTACAAGTGGGAGTGGCAGCGCGACTTCTTCGACCACACCAACGCCGGGGCCGTGTTCGGCGCGATGATGCAGAACGGCCAGCTGAGCGACGTGATGGTCGAGCGCATGAAGAAGGGCTCGAACATGCCCGGCTGGACGCGCCGCGAGGACTTCGACTGGATCTCGACGATCCTCGATCCCGACGCCTGAGCCGGCCGCGCCGCCGGGGCTACTTCGCGACCGACCCGGGCTCGTCGAACCCGTGCGGGTGGTACACGCCCGTCACGAGGTTCTCGTGCATGCCGTAGCCGACCTCGCCGGTCGAGAGCTCGAAGCGCGACAGCGTCTCGTTGAGCATCGCGTACTGCTTGCGCACGGCGGGGTCGCCGACGTCGTAGGTGAGCCCCTCGACCTTCAGCTCGCCCTGGAAGACGCCGTGCCCCCAGCCATCGACCGGGATGTAGCCGGAGCCGGCCATCAGGTACACGGTGCGGAGCGGGGTCGTCGTGACCTGCAGCGGCTCGCCCGACTCGGGTGACAGGCCGATCACCGCGCGCTTCAGCTCGCGGGTGCCGGGGATGTACTCGAAGTCGAGCTCGGGCCGGCCCATGGGCTCCTCGGGTCGGTCTATGCCCTGGTTCCAGATCTTGACCGACTCCTCCATCGTCCGCGTGCCGTGCTCGTCCTCTTCGACGAAGACCTTGATCATGTAGTCGTCGAACTGCATCGGCAGCCACTGGTGGAAGAAGCCGGCGCTGCGCTCGACCGTCGCCGCGATGCCGGGCGCCGGTCGCTCACCGATCGGCCGCACGCCCCACGAGCGATCGCGTACGCCCTTGAAGCGGTCGGGCGTCACCGTGTAGGTCTCGCCGCCGACCTGCAGGGTGCCCGAGTACTGGCCGAGCTGCGCGTAGCGGTTGCTGTCGAGGATGACGCGATTCAGCTCGGTGACGGTCTGCCGCGGCTCCTGCAGCGGATCGGTCACGCCGTCGAAGGTGATGTCGAAGGCCACGCCCCACTCGTTCTCGTCGAGGATCAGCTGGATCTTCTGCAGCCCCTCGAGCACCTTCACCTCGAAGGGCCCGACCCGGGTGTTCAGCCGGTCGGCACCGAGGATCCGGCTCGCGCGCACCGTGTACTGGGTGGTCCCGTGCGAGATGCAGACGAAGGCATCGGTCGTGCCGAGGTTGGGGTACTGCCCCATGCCCGTGACGAGAAAGAGCTCGTCACTGCACGCGTGCATGTTGAAGTAGTAGCGGTCGT
>JAAUYD010016986.1_pt1 | contig 16840 bp, 12 predicted proteins | sample 7278101 | NCBI WGS metagenome assembly JAAUYD01 (sample SAMN14350128, study PRJNA611818) | marine sediment metagenome | isolation source: surface marine sediment (0.6m) | place: French Polynesia: Moorea | collected 2018-08 | reverse complement strand
GGTGCGTTACGCTGCGCGGCAGGACACCCTACGTGTTTTTCAAAAATCAAATAGTAATTTGAATAGGTGTTCAAAGATTTTTGTCATTCGATATAATCGCAGAATCTTCAGATAGCCACTTATACAAAGCTTTGTGTTCAGAATCGATATCATCTACAGACGTATAATAATAGTCTTCCCAGCCAACTTCCGGTAGTCCGGCAAACAGCATAAGATTCAGTGGATAATCTTCACTATCCGTACATTTACGAAAGTCATCTCGAAACAGAAAAACTGCTTTATTGAGTGCTATTGCAATACCTAATTCCACCATTACACCTTCATCAGGGGGTGTGCCGTTGACAATAGCAAATATACCATCACAGTTTTTGACATCACTCAAATCTGCTTGAGCAACTTTGTAAGCCCAGCCCTGCTTTGAAAAGTCCAATTGGTTATTCCGTTCAAACGGTTCCCAAACTTCTGCTCCCAAAGATTTCAACTTAAAGATGATGGGAGGAAGTAGTAGCTCTTTCTGTTGTTGGGAAAATCCATAAGAATTAGCTAAATAAATCTTTTTACTCATGTTTCTTTGTATGATGCACTGCTTTTCCAGGATACTCCCCAACAAAGAAGCTGGATTTATTTGATTTCAACTGTACAATCACACAGTACATGCATGAGAAAGTGTTATGAAGGGCACAACTATTAAAGATTTACAACTGACCAAGGTTGTTGATGGCGATACAGTCAAAGTCATGCTTGATGATAAGGAAGAATCCCTCCGTCTGGTTTGTCTGGATACCGAGGAAAGCCGAACTGCAGGGGGTAAACCTGCCACCAATGCTGGGAAGTTAGCATCCCAATGGGCGAAAGAATATTTTGGAGTCGATGAACAAGGGGTTCCAACCAGCGATGTGCTTGTTACAATCGAGTTCGATACCAACGAATCGGTATCCGTTTGCCTACAGAAACACCGTGGTAATTATGGGCGTTTGATTTGCTACGTTTATAAGGGGGATGAAAATTATAACCTCAAAGCCGTTCGTGAGGGTTGGAGTCCTTATTTTGTCAAGTATGGGCGTTCCCGGCTCTATCACAATCAATTTATCTCAGCAGAAGCCGATGCTCAGTCAAAAAAATTAGCTATCTGGGACCCGAACACCAATGCAGGTGGTGATAAGCGTGATTATGAAAAATTAATACCTTGGTGGAATCTTCGAGACAGTGTTGTACAAGATTATCGTCATATTGGTAAGCAAGCAGGTGTTTTGTCTGTTCGCCTGGACTACGATACCATCGTTGAAGCAGCCAAAAACAGCAAGAGGATAACTGTATTTTGTGATCTTCAAGGCGGTATTAATAAATGGGTTGGCGATAATGCCTTAATTTATGCTGGCTCTAAGTACCAAAAATTTAATCTTTGGATTCCAGATATAAATTCAGATGCTGCTCAAGAAATCTTGCAACTGATTCAGTTGCGTTATGTAAAATATGGTCGAAGCTATGTTTACGTTTCCGGGGAAGCTTCTTTATATCCAGAAAGCCCAGATGGTAAACCTCAGATTGTTCTTACAGATGTTCGCCAACTTTCTGACATTGCCCCTGAACAATAAACAAGAGCTTGACTTAGCTGTTGATTTTGTAGACAAGGTTAGACCGTTGTAGACAACAGATAGGATGGACATACAGCATCAGGAGCTTCTACTCGCTATAGCTGAGGTGTCAGCCACCTTTGTCGGCTTCTCAGGGGTCGTGGGGGTTTTCAGGGAACGCAATGGTAAATTAGAGGTGCGGTATCAGCGCCATCTATTATTCCAGATGATTACCACCGGCCTCTCTGCTCTTGCCCTCTCAGTGACTCCCTTCTTGATTGCTGCATTTGGTTTTCCGGAACCTTTGGTGTGGAGAATTTCCAGTGGCATCTACGTTTTCTTTAGCACCTTACTCACCATTCGGGGTATTTACCAAGATTGTCCTTTCCTTTGGGCTGGTTTGGATTCTGTTCGCACTGCCAAAGTCCTTGCTCTGGTTACGACTTTCGTTGTGGGGATTTCCATTTTAAACGGGTTGGGAGCATTCTCACAGCGAGCTTCAGCAATCTACTTGGTGTCCCTCTTCTGGACTTTAGGGCTGTCAGGTTTTTTCTTCACAAGAATGGTGACCTTTTTGCAACCTCCCTCCCAAGATTAAATTTATCTCGCCGCGCTAACTTGAAAATGGTTGTTAGTTGTTAGTTGATGGTTGACAGCTTAGGTGTGGGAGCCGCAGTAGGGGCGCATTGCGTGCGCCCTTGAGGAGTTAGTCACAAAGCATTTTCATAGCTTGGTTGTTAGATTTTTTCATGGGAGACTGCCTCCTGCCTAATTCATTGTTTACATTGCCTCCCCTTAGGTGTAGCATCGGGATAATAAGTAATTATTCCCCAATCACGTCTGACAAATACTGCGGGGAAAGTTTTCCCAGTTTCCCTATCTCTCACATTAAAAATACAAGCTCCTTCTGTATTTCCTTGGAGTTTAAATATTCTGGTAACATCTATCAACATTTCTTGGGCATCACTAACATAGGTATACCCTTTAATTACATCCTTAACAATACGATTATTTTGTTTTAATATCACACCCATTGTGTAAATTACACCAGGAACAACTTCCTCGCGCCGGGAATTATTAGGTAATCTACCGCCAATGCCTTTATTTTGTAGTTCTAAATATCTACCGTAAAAATGTAAACCACCGATATCATTGGCATTGTAAATTTCTCCACAAAAGATATGTTCAAAACCTTTGCGTCTAAACCAAATATCAGTTAAATCTTGGATAAATTCCCATTGGCGACGACGATTTGGGCGTAATTCTCCTCCAGTTACTTTTTGTAGTTTTTGGACGATATCAGGATAATCGGATAAAAGCTGTTTAAATTTATATGGCTTCACTCTTGTACCCATAGGACCACAAATTTTCAGGACAGCCTTATCAAAAGAATTTAGACGTGGTGCGGGGGGTGAAATATCTAACTTCTTTCCAGGAGGAAAAGCCACTGGAACTGGGTTATTTGTAGTATCAAAAAAAGGAATAAATCTATTGTTTGTTTCTGCCTTCACTTGACTATTAAGAGCTAGAACAGATAGAGGTAATAAAATAGCTAATCCACTGATGTACTGTTTTATAATTTGAGTCACTTGATTTTTTCCCATTACTCCCCTCTTTCTTTGTATTTTTTATTACTCAGTTACATTACGAATACGACCATATCATAAATTTTATTTTACGAATGGAGAAAAATCTCGGTAAATGCTGATGTCAACTAGTAAGTTGCAAATGTTATAAAGCCAGTAATAAGTTCATACGCAGCTAAATTGTATAAAGTCAAAAAATCAGGTGATTGTAGTGTGTGTGGGCATCCTGCCCCCTGTATGTATACAATTTAGACGCTTAACAGCTTACTCATCAAAACTCATTATCAATACTCAAATACTTTTGAGTCCCATAATAATGTTTAACAAAGGAAATTTTAGCCTTTTCATTGTACTCTTATTAATATTTATCGGTTTTGGAGATAGCTTTCTGCCAAAACCTTTAAGTACAGCGAGTTTCCAAACCCGAACCACAATCAATAATTTTGTTGTGGGTATATTTCCCACTTGGGAACCAAAGACAAAACGCTACGAACGTACAGAAAAAGCCCTAGAAGAAGCACAAAAAGGTCGTCAGGCTAATTAGTAAAGGATGATGAGTAGAGAAAAGATTCCGATTTTTTCTCTACTCGCAGTGTTTAATTATACCAAAAAAACAATAATTGGAACATATTTCCCTGGCAGAGACGTTGTAGTGCAACGTCTCTATTTTCAATGAGCAATGAGCAACGCTATAAAATTACAAAGTGAAGTACCTACAGTGACGCTATGCCTTACGGCAGGCTCCGCCAACGCGTACACAGTAGGCTTCCCGTCTCACCCGCCGCTGCCTCATTAAACCCGTGTTTAATTTGGTCTCCTTAGAAAGGAGGGGGCTAAAGATAAAGTTGCACATCCGGTAAAGTAAAGTTTTTTCTATAAATCGCAAATGATGCTTGTTTAATGAGATAAGCTAAATAATATAAAGGATTCAATAAAATTGCTTAAATTTATTACATCTCGATTGTCAAGTCTCTGTACCTCTGATACTCACATTCGCAATTTGTAACTAAAACATTGAATTATCGAGACTAAATACATACTTTAGCCTTAGTACCTGAGAGTTTTCCCTGCCTATTGACAGACATTTTCCCAAAATTGCCAATTGGGTGAAATATCACTAATTATCTTAGTGTTTTTACATACAGATAATGTTCGCAGAAACACGGCAATTGAGATCGAAGTGTCAAAGGAGAATGACATGGAAAGTTTTGATTATGTGATTCTGGGAGCTGGACTGGGTGGACTAGCAACAGCAGCTTGTTTAACCCGACAAGGATATCAGGTTTTAGTCTTGGAAAAACACTACTTACCTGGTGGTTGTTGTCATACCTTTGATTACGGTGAATATAGCTTTTGTGCTGATGTACACTATATTTCTCAATGTAAACCTGGTCAAAAAATTGGTAAATTCCTCAACTATATTGAGAGGTATGTACCTTTTAACAGTCTCGATCCAGATTGTATAGATCGAATAATTACTCCAGAGGTAGATTTTAAAATTCCTTTAGGATGGGAAAATCTACGTAGTCGATTGTTATCTATATTTCCTGAGTCAGATAAGGCAATTAATGATTACTGCGATCGCATTAAACAATTACATCAAGAAATTCATGATTTGATGCAGGATGTGCGCTGGTTCAATCGCAAGTGGTATGACTGGATCAAGTTACCCAAATACTGGCATTTATTTTGGCAGCGTCATTGGACTCTACAGGATTTATATAATCATGTGGGAATGCCTCTTAAACTACAAGCTGTGTTAGCAGGACAAAGCGGTGATTATGCCCTACCACCAAAGGAAATTGCTCTGATAACCCACACTTCCCTAGTATGGAATTACTCTGAAGGCTCTTACTACCCCAAGTATCATTTCAAGCATTTAGTTAACACCATTGTAGAGGCAATTACTAGTAGGGGAGGGGTAATTAAATTCTCTACTCCCGTGGAAGATATTCAGGTTAGGGAAGGTATGATTCAAGGTGTGGTTGCTGATGGTAAAACTTATCAAGCCAAAAGAGCTTATATTAGTGACCTCGATCCCAAATTAACAGTACAGTTAATGCATAATTCCCAAGCTTTGAGTCAAAGGGAGTATCATCGCTTAACTGACTACGAATACTCCACTAGTGCATTTCACATTTACCTGGGTTTAGATAGCCGTTTTCAACCGGAAAATTATGGTATCGGTAATTGGAATGTCTGGTACTATCCCACAGGGGACTTAAACCAAGCCTATGACCAACAATTGGCAGGTGATATGAACCACCCCTGGATTTTCCTCTCTTGTCCGACAATGAAATCTAGTGAAGGGAAAATAGCACCTGTGGGACATCATATATTGGAAATTGCCACAGTTTGTCCCAGCCAACCATTTGAAAAGTTACACAAAACCAATCCCCAAGCATATAAAGCCAAAAAGCGCGAAGTATACCAACAGGTTATGACCAGCGTGCAAGATTTAATTCCGGATCTAAACAAATATGCGCGAATGAAAATTTTCGGTACACCTACCACCAGCGAATTTTATCTGGGACAACCCCATGGTAATATTTATGGTGCGAAACTAGTACCACATCAAGTGGGTTTACATCGCTTAGGATATCGTACAGAGTTACCTAACTTATTCTTTGTGGGTGCAACTGCGGGTTATCCTAGTGTACCTGGGGTAATCGGTAATGCTATGGATGTAGTGGAATTGCTGACAGGGAAAACAGTAGGAGGAGATAAACAAAAACCTCAGCCTGAATTAGTATTGAGTAGATAGTTTTAGATGCGATCGCTATGGTAAATTCAACTAGAATACCCATTCATCGCTGTTCAAAAACACAGAGTAAAGGGTAAAAGGGAAAGGGATTGGATATCTCGTGTTTCTTCCATTTATAAGGGGTGGTACGCCGCCAGTGGGGTGTGTCTGAAGAAACACTCATAAAGGAGTGAGTAGTGAGTAGTAAATAGGTAAAGGTGTTTCTTCCATTCATAGGGAGGGTATTTAATTCTTTATCACTTATCACTTATTACTTATTACTTATTACTTATTACTTACAAAACTGCCCTCTACCTTTCTTGCCCAGCAAGATAATTGTGGTTTGATGGCAGAAATATATAAATTGAAATTCTTCTCAATTAATGATTTTCCATAAAAATTGGTGGAAACGCATAATTTTATCCAGGAAAAACAAAGAACGTCAATTACTAGCGAATCAATTTTTTTACTCCACTAAAAACTTTGCCATTATTGAAGCCTGCATAATTGGTTTAGTTGCAGCTTTTGCCGCAGTGGCACTCAAGCAAGGCATTGGCTGGTTGGGAGGATTGCGAGTCTATATAGCTCGCTCCTTTACCCCTTGGTTATTACCTGGGATTGGATTTAGCTGCGGCATTATCGCAGGTTGGCTAGTGGTATGGACACCGGAAACATCAGGTAGTGGTATTCCCCATGTCAAAGCAGTATTGGCAAAAGTACCCTTGCCCTTAAATTTACGGATAGCCATAGTAAAATTAGTTGGCAGTATTTTAGTCATAGGTGCGGGTTTACCCTTAGGAAGACAAGGACCTACAGTACAGGTGGGTGCAGCTCTAGCGGCACAGATTAGTCGTTGGTTTCCCACCTCCCCAGACTACCGTCGCCAAATCATTGCTGCGGGTGCGGGTGCGGGTTTAGCAGCTGGATTTAATACTCCTATTGCTGGTGTGTTATTTGTAGTTGAAGCACTGCTTCAGGATATGTCTGGTTTTACCTTGGGGACAGCAATACTAGCTTCCTTTATTGGTGCGGTAGTTGCCAGGTGGCTTGGTGGTACGGGATTTGTGTTTCAAATCGCACCTTTGCAAACAGGGTTTTCACCCAGAGAAATTCCTTTTTATTTGGGGTTGGGAATTCTAGCAGGAATTTTGGGGGCATTATTTAATAATGGGATTATTGCGGCTTTAAACTTGAATAGTCGTCTGCGGATTCCCTTACCTCTGCGGGTGGGACTAGCGGGATTATTATGCGGAGCAGCGATCGCTTTATTACCCGATGATTTTCTTGATAGTGCGGGATTGCGGGAAATTTTAATTGGGGGTAAGGCTAATTGGCAATTGACCTTAATTGCCTTTAGTGCTCAATTTCTGTTAACGATGTTAGCTTATACCACTGGTGCCCCGGGAGGATTATTTGCTCCGGTACTAATTATGGGAGCATCCCTGGGCTTGTTAACAGGATTAATTCAATCACATCTATTATTAGGCAATGCCAGTGCCCCTTTAACCTACGCATTAGCAGGTATGGGAACATTTTTTACCGCAGTTACCAGAGTTCCCATTACAGGCATAGTCATTGTCTTTGAAATGACAACGGATTTTAATATAGTATTGCCACTGATGATTAGTTCTGCGATCGCTTATTTGATTGCAGAAATAGTTGCTCCCGATTCTTTATACGATCGCCTATTGGCAGGTAAGGGTATTAATTTAAAAGAATCAGCCCAAGAGGGAATACTTACCACCCTGACAGCAGCCGATGTCATGCAACGGCACGTGGAAACCGTATCTAGCCAAATTACTTTTGCCGAAGCAGTACAGGCATTATCTCGTTCTCGCCATCGCAACTTACCAGTGGTAGAAAGGGGCATACTGGTAGGTATAATATCTCAGAAGGAGCTAGCCAATTATACGGATAGTTCCTTAGTAGAGGAGGTTCCCATTAGTGAAATTATGTTTCCGTCACCAATGACGGCTATACCCACGGCAACCCTGGCACATATTTTACATTTACTCAATCGCTGTAATCTCAGCTGTTTGCCAGTTACCGAGGGAAAACATCTAGTGGGAATAATTACTCGCAGTGACATCATTCGGGTCACAGCAGACCAGTTAGAAGGCTCTACAACTCAAACAGCACCCCAACCTTCTTATGTAGTTTATCAAACTCGTGCCCCCATTAGTGGTGGTGGTAGATTATTGATATTACTGAGTAATCCTAACACTGCCCGATCGCTGTTGAAAATGGCAATTGCGATCGCTCAAGATTTGGGATACGAACTGGAATGTTTGCACATAATTGTTGTTCCCCGTTCCTCTAGCCCCGCAGAAACCCCAGTTAGCACAACTGCTGGTTTAAATTTATTAACTCAGGCCACGGATTTGGCACAAGCCAATAGAGTCCCCATTCATACCCAAATTCGGGTAGCACACGATGTTGCTGAAGCTACTTTAGAAACAATCAAAGAGCGACACATTGACTTATTATTTATGGGCTGGAAAGGTAGTACAGGGACACCAGGAAGAGTATTTAGCCGTGTCGCAGATACATTAATTAGACAAGCACCTTGCGAAGTCATTCTGGCAAAATTTGGGGCACAAACCAATTTTAATCGTTGGCTAGTACCTGTTGCCGGTGGTCCAAATGTCAGCGAAGCAGTACAATTATTACCCGCCCTAGCATCCTTAGGAAAAGCACCAAAAATTCAATTGTGTACGGTTTATTCACCGGAGGAAAAACCAGACACCAATATCCTGGAAAAGTTTGTCCAGTATCTGCAACCAAAATTTAGCAACAAAGTAGAAGTAAAGACTATTGCTGGGCGTTCCGTTGCAGAGACAATTATATCTGTAGCACACAAACAACAAATAGATGCAATAGTCATGGGTGCAACCCGGGAAAAACTACTGCAACAGGTGATTAAAGGTAATATACCTGAAACCATTGCCCGTCAAAGTAATTGCACCGTAGTTATTGTCAGGTGCGCCTAGCTTGAAAATGGTTGTTGGTTGTTAGTTGTTAGTTGTTAGTTGACGGTTTACAGTGGGTCAGAAACATTTTTCATGGCTTGGTTGTGAGATGTTGCTGTGGGGAGCTAACTTGAAAATAGGGAGTTCGGAGTTCAGGAGTAGGGGCGGGGAAACCCCGCCCAGAGTTAGGGAATTATTTTCATCTGCAGGTTGTGTATGTGTACCAAAGTCTATGTAGACGCGCGAAGCGCGGCTTGGAGCAGAGTGGGGCTAACTTGAAAATGATTGTTAGTTGTTAGTTGTTATACCAATTCAAATAATGTTTGCAACAGATAAATTATTTGTAGGGGTTTAGCAATGCTAAACCCCTACCCATGTGTCGCATTCTTTTTTCAAATTGGTATTAGTTGTTAGTTGACGGTTGACAGTGGGTCAGAAACATTTTTCATGGTTTGGTTGTGAGATTTTCCTGTGGGGAGCTAACTTGAAAATAGTTAAGAGCCTCGACTTCTTTAAGAAGTCGAGGCTCTATGACCCATGATAATTAATGTGGTTAAGTACTAGCGGAACATACTACTTACAGAACTATCTTCATGAATCCGCCAAATTGTCTCCCCTAATAAATTTGCCACAGAAAGCACAGTTAATTGAGGAAAGTGATCGCTTTCTGGTACAGGAATTGTATTAGTCACAATCACTTCCTCAAAAACACCACTGGACAAACGTTCAATGGCTGGTGGAGAAAAGACTGCATGGGTAGCACAGGCATATACCTGACGCGCTCCTTGTTCACGCAGTAACTTTGCTCCCGCAGCAATTGTACCGCCAGTGTCAATCATGTCATCTACCAGCACCGCCGTTTTACCTTTGACATCACCAATGACGTTCAACACTTCGGCAACATTGTGAGCTTGACGACGTTTGTCAATAATCGCTAATGGGGCATCATCAAGCTTTTTGGCAAATGCCCTAGCTCTAGCGACACCACCAACATCCGGAGATACTACCACAAGGTCAGAAAGTTTTTTACTTGCTAAATAACTCAGTATTACAGGCGAACCATAAACGTGATCTAAAGGAATATCAAAATATCCTTGGATTTGGGATGAGTGTAAATCCATTGCCAAAATTCGGTTAGCACCTGCTTGGGTAATCAGGTTAGCAACCAACTTGGCAGTAATGGACTCCCTCCCCGCAGTTTTGCGATCAGCACGAGCATAACCATAATAGGGAATTACTGCTGTTACTTGCCGTGCAGAAGCCCGACGACAGGCATCAATCATAATTAATAATTCCATCAAGTTGTCATTCACGGGATGGCAACTTGGTTGGATTAAATAAACATCACAACCGCGAATTGATTCTTGGATTTGAACGTATAGTTCTCCATCCGCAAATCTTTTGCGAATCATTGGTCCTAAGTCCATACCCAGGTAGCGGGCGACTTCTTGAGAAAGTTGGGTATTGGCAGAGCCAGAAAACAGCCTCAGACGGTGATTTTCAGTCAGTCCTGTTGCTGTTGTTGGCATTTTTAAAGTTGCAGAACTGAGCACAGCAGATCCTCGATGTGCATTCATGGCAATCTTATCATTAGATATTTGGCAGGTTTAACCGAAATATTCGGTCAGAAGTTTTATGTGTTTTATTGAAGCTTTCATACGAATTTGAAACATTCCTTAATCAATTTATCACCCCCTCTTTATTTAGCCTTTTTGGTGAACAACTTTTGTCTGAGTCACTGCAATATTGTTAGGGAATCAGAACAATAAGTGAAACTTTTGCGATCGCATATCACAACTAAGGCATTCAAATTAATATGTGTGGGAGAAAGTTTTTCTCTACCCATATAAATTTATCATTGAGAATAAAGACATTTATTTGTTTCACTAAAAAATATCAGCATGGGCATCTGTAAGTAAAAACTACTATGAGCATACTGTGGATAGAAACTTAAATGTTGAAAGTATCTCTTTGGGGCAGATGCACTCCATCATTATGCATCCTATTTTCAAAGAATAAAATCCATAGTTTTGGGGATTTTTGTCTGGTAATACTACTTTCACAGTCTGTGAGAATTTTAATCAAAACTATAATATTCTAAAATTCGTGACTAGCAGCGGAGTAAACAAGTGTCTATTCTATACTGTATTAGTTGCATGAGTGTCAATTCGCTGAGGCTGATATATTGCCAAAGAAAGTAAGATAAATTATACCTGCAAAATTAGATTTCCTAGCATTCATGGCTGGGAAACATGGGATAGTTGCCAGCAATGCCCAACACAAGTTGCATTTTGCCTGTATTTACACTTAAGGAGACCCCGTCCTTCAGGATGAGGTTTAAAGATAACTACAGATTGAGTGTGAAAATAGAGTAAAGCTAGTTTGCCAAAAAATAATAATTACGTAAAATTACCAGGTTAAACCAGGAACTACCAGCAAATAACACATCAGTTATTCAAGTCAATCAACAATGCAACCACCACTTACAACTGGCACAATACTACAAAATCGTTATCGCATCATTAACACTCTTGCCCAGGGAGGATTTGGTAGAACTTATCTAGCAGAAGACCAAAGGCGTTTTCATGAGTCGTGTGCCCTCAAAGAATTAATCCCTACTGCTACAGGAGGTGACTCTTGGCAAAAAGCGCAGGATTTATTTCTCAGGGAAGCCGAAATTTTATATCAAATCAAACATTCACAAGTACCACAATTCCGGGAGCGATTTGAAGAAGACCAGCGATTATTTCTAGTACAGGATTATATTCAAGGTAAGACATACCGGACTCTGTTAGATGAACGTCAGGCAGTTGGTGGTGCATTTACTCAGACAGAAATATTGCATTTAATCCAGTCATTATTACCAGTATTAGGATACATCCATAGTCAAGGGATTATTCATCGAGATATCTCCCCAGAAAATATTATTCTTCGAGATCGTGATCGCTTACCAGTGTTAATTGATTTTGGGGTGGTAAAGGAACTTGCTAGTCGCTTACAAAATCCCAATGGTACAGTCACAAATACTTATGTTGGCAAATTGGGTTATTCTCCTACCGAGCAAATGCAAACAGGTCAAGTTTTTCCCAATAGCGATTTATATTCTTTGGCTGTGACTGCCATAGTTTTGTTAACCGGAAAAGAACCCCAGGAACTATTTGATAACCAGCAACTAACTTGGAATTGGCAGCGTTGGGTGACGGTAAATCCCCAATTTGCCCAAGTATTAAATCGGATGTTGAGTTCTAAACCGAGCAACCGCTACCAAAGTGCGGCAGAATTAGCACCTATATTACAATCAATCGAGGCAGGAACTAGCTCTAATGCTGAGTTATCCCAAATACAAACCCTTGCAGTTGGTCGTCCTTCTGGGCCAATGCAGCCTGCTTCTTCTAGAGGAAATCCAGTAATTCCCACACCCCCAACTTCAGTTTTAGATAATTCCTTAGCCATTGGAGCCATTGGAGCGGCTGTAGTTATTCTGGCAGGATTCGGTTCTTGGGCTTTAGTACGTTCCATCCGTAGTCAACAAATCCAAACCCCATCTACTACCATCTCTACTGCTCCTCCCCAAACTTTCCCTTCCCCAGTTGTTGTTCCTAGTGCAACACCCACGCCCCAGGATGAAGAACTACCAGTAGAAAAAAGAATTAAGCGGCTCACTTTTAATTCATCCAATACAGCCAAGGTAGATGATACTCTCAAGTCCAATGAAATTGTCCGCTATACTTTCAGAGGTCAAGCAGGACAGCAAATAACAGTGATGTTAGTACAGGAAAGTGGTGTTACATTTCAAGTTCTAACTCCCAGTGAAGAGCCTGTGGAAAATACGGCTCAAAATGTTTCTTTTTATCAAGGAATATTACCTAGTGATGGTGAATATAAAATTGATTTAACTACCTTGCCAGGAATTACTGAAAGTGATTACAGTCTTTATGTAGGTTTAACAACTCTCGAACAACCCATACCTACGGAAACGCCTTCACCTATACCCACAGATATTCCTACGGAAACACCTTCATTTATACCTACGGATATTCCCACACCTACAGAAACACCTTCACCCATACCCACAGAAATCCCCTCACCATCAGCCACCTTTACTCCTGATGATGATGACGATGTGCGTATTCCCGTAATTACACCGACTCCAGACTCTGGGCAAGATAATTTTTAACGTGAGTTCGGAGTTCGGAGTTAAAATTTACCTGAGTTCTGTCGAACTCACACTGATTTACTAAGTTTAGGTTAATTGTTGAGTTTATTCTCAACAATTTGGGAAGTGACTCCTCACTTTAATTGTACAAATCCTTGATTCATAAGGGTTTTAGCATCAAAATTTCGTCGAACTCACGTATTTTTAATACCAACTTCAAACTGAGTTCGGTGTTAGGAATTCAGTGTTAGGAGTTAAAAGCTTTTTTTTTGAACCTTTTTCAAACCGTCGAACTCACGTTAATTTCAAAAAAGAATATGACAAATAGATTCTTGTTCGGTGACGTAGCATTGCTACCTCATAAATGGCTTTGGGGGATTATCCCCCAATTTTTGTTTTGTATTCAGAATCAGTCCTTTTGGCCAAGTTACCATCAGAGCGATCGCATGAACAGGATGGAGGAGATAGGATGTAGGGTGTAGGGGCTAATTCTTCCCTACATCCCACACCTCACACCCCACACCCGCTCAAGGCCTTGATCAATCATCTTCACTGCCTTGATGCACAGTTTTTACCCATTTCAACCGCTTTGGTCTAACTGACATCCTGGCAGTAGTGGCACTCATGACCACAAACCAGTGGAACATATATAAAGTACCGCGCAGGGTTTGCAGCAAGATTAACAAATAGTTGGAGACAGAAAAACCTCGATCGCGATCGCGGCGTATGCGTCTTAAACCATTAAACATCCCAGAGAGGGACATAAACACAGTCAAACTACTGATGGGACTGAGTAAAGGTAAACGGTGCTTGACAATCGCCATTAATAAATCCGGAATTGCTGCGGTGGGCAAAATATACATAGTAATGGCGAACATCAATAGATCCCAGGTTTTCCTAATTCCCATGCGATTGCGGAGAATTAAATCCCAGTAATCTAAATAGCGTTGATATCCCCCCTCTGCCCAACGGCTACGTTGATGCCACAGAGCAATGGCACTAGTTACCCCTTCTTCATATACTGGTGGGAATAAAGCACAATCAATATCCCAATCACTTAAATGTAACCGTAAAGTTAAATCTAAATCATCGGTGATGGTTTCTTCATTCCAGCCACCACAACTTAACAATGCTTGACGGCGAATGAATTCACCATTACCCCGCAATTCACCAATGCCGCCAATGGCGGTACGCTGTTGCTGCATATAGGTATCAACCGCCATTTCTGCCATTTGCCCCCGAGTCCAAAAATTGACCTTGGCATTAGCAATAGCTTTGCGTACCTGTACCGCACCCACCTTTTGTCGTTGAAACATGGGTACTACTTGCTGCAACATATCCGGTGAAACTTGGGCATCCGCATCAAACACCGCCAAAATTTCCCCTTTAGTTAGTGGTAGTACCTGATTTAAAGCTCCAGACTTACCACCACTAGCCTCTGGCGATCGCCGCAACACCTGAAGATGTTCGTATTCCCTGGCTAAGTTTGCCAGCAATTGGGGTGTGCGATCGCTACTATTATCATCAACAATCCAGACTTCGTATTTCCCATCTGGATACTCTAAATTACAAAGATTTTCCACTAAATTGCCAATGACAGCTTCCTCGTTTTTCGCTGCCACCAACACAGATACATGGGGATAATCTCCCTGCATCTGGGAAATTTTTTCCCTGGGTTTAGCAAAAACTATCACCAAGGCATGAATACCCATAATTGTAGTCAGCCCCAATACAAACAAAGAGCCCCAAGAGAGTAAATTCAAGGCAATCGTACCGCTCCAAACCATAGTTAAAACTAAAGCGGCTTTACGTCTGCGACCTTGAAACCGAGATGGTAGAGACACAGAATTTGTCTCCACCTCCGTCTCCACATCCTCTGCTACGGAAATATCTGACAGCAGAGAATTAAGTGGGTCAAGCTCGTTGTAAGAATCGTTTTCGGGCCAGGAATTCGCTGGCATAGGTAACTTGATTCAACCACCAATATTTGTCCACACCCATAAAGAAACTGGGAATCAGATAACACCAAACTGTGCAACCTTCACATACATCTAGTTTGCCTTGGGATTGGCGGTATTCTTCCACCTTTTGGGACTCTCGGTATAGCTCGTAGAGCTTGCCATTAATGGGAACCCCGGTTTGGGCAAAATGATAGCAAGGTAACAACAGTTCGTCGTTGGGAGATATGGCAATCACCGCATCCACTGCCTTACAGCGAGGATTTTTAGTGTCATTGCCCCCAGCTTCAATAAAAGCTAGTGCAGCCTTATTGTAACCGACATTGTTATATTTCTTAGCAACAGCTGCAATTGCCGCTATCATGTCTGGGGTTGGATTCTTGTTGGAGTTGTAGTTTTCATGGGCTGTAAAAGCGGGATTTAACCAAACTCGCACCCCTAATTGTTGACCCAACTCTCCTATTTCTTCTAGGCGTTGGTAGTTTTGGGCGGTGACAGTGTGGTTCAGGACTGGATACTCTCCCAAAGATTGGGCGATCGCTACTGATTTGGTTAAGGTATCAAAAATTTGTACTCCCCGCGAGCGATCGTGTGTATCCGCATCCGCTCCATCCAAAGAAAAGTTTAAAAAGTCAATTAGACCTTTCATTTCCTCTGCTTTCTGTGGGTACAGAATCGTATTTGTCGTCATACTGGTATAAAAACCCTGCCGTTTCGCTTCCGTATAAATTTGCCCAACGTCATCTCGCAATAAGGGTTCGCCACCAGTAAAATCAATGTACTTGACGCCTAAACGGCGTAAGTCTTGGAGATTATGTTTAATAGTTTCAAAATTCGCCTCTTTTCCTGGTTCTAACGCCCATATATTACAAAAATGACAGCGAGCGTTACAGCGATATGTCAGATAGTAGTTTGCAACCAGTGGAGCCATAAGTATTAACCCACTCAAATATTCTCTTAACACATCTTTAAATGTAGTTAACCAAGAGTCAATCAATTTTGACAAACAGATAATCTGTTGTTGATTTTTGATTGACGGTTGGCGGTTGGTGGTTGGCGGTTGGCAGTTTAATTAATTACTCCATCACTCCTTCACTCCTTCACTCCCTCACTCCTTCACTCCCTCACTCCTTCACTCCCTCACTCCTTCACTCCCTCACTCCTTCACTCCCTCACTCCCTCACTCCCTCACTCCTTCACTCCTTCCCTCTATTTACCAATAGATGTGAGTGAATACAATACTTACTGGGAATAATAGGCACAATTACCCCAGTCCTCAATATTCACTCAAAAATAAAGAAGATTAGATCATGTCCTTTGAGAAACTCCAACCTGCCACACCCCAACAGGCGAGTGTTTACCTACCCTATGTTGCAGGTAGTAAACGTAATTTTTTGCCCTATGCAATCAGCCTATATCAAAAAGGCGTTGTGGAAGGACAACGGAACATAGAAGGTAGCGATAGTATCCCTTTTGTTGCAACTTGGAATATTGCCAGACTCCCTTCTGACTTAACCCGTTGCCGATTGCAATTTGATGGCAACGCAGAACTCAGCTATGAAGTAATGATGGCGAGTTTTGAGTTTATTGGTTTTTTAATAGAAATTATGGAAAATTATAAACGCTCTCGTAAAACTGATTTTTCTCAAACTTTTTACCGCAAGCTCCTACGTATAGAAGATTAAATCCCAATTATGGTGATTTGATACCGATTTAATCAATGATCGCAACACATCCCTTGGTAGAGACGTAGCGATGCTACGTCACCGAACAAGAATCTATTTGTCGCATTATTTTTTGAAATTGGTATAACTTCCCACCCATCAAATGGGTGGGATTTTTGTGTTACCGAGC
>JAAUYD010145390.1_pt1 | contig 16844 bp, 18 predicted proteins | sample 7278101 | NCBI WGS metagenome assembly JAAUYD01 (sample SAMN14350128, study PRJNA611818) | marine sediment metagenome | isolation source: surface marine sediment (0.6m) | place: French Polynesia: Moorea | collected 2018-08 | reverse complement strand
GAGGCCGAACATTGGATTCGGGAAGGCATTCGGGCCACAGGCGACCAATGGCCCGGGATCGCGTCCGGATTGCGCCATTCGTTTCGAGACATTCGAATTCGGCAGAAGAACTGGCCTGCGGTGGCGGCGATGCAGGTTGATCAATTTGTACGCCGCCCCTCGCGGCAGGCGTTTACAGAATGCAAAAAGGCTGCTGCCAAGGTCAGGGTGTGGCCTGAAGTGCGTCAATCCCTGTTGCAGTACCTTGAAAAAGGTGATCCGCCCTGGAGGCGGAAGGGCTGGCCCCTTCCGGATTCTGGTCTGGGTGTTCCCGAGCCGGAACGAAAAAATCGATTCCCAATGGTGACCGATCTCATTGATATGGCCTTGTTGGAAAAAAAACCCGAACGGGTATTGTACTGGTACGACCGGCTTTCGAAGGAAAAATATGGGTGGTACGGTATTGATGACGATGCGATTGCCACCGCCGTTCAAAAACATGCCCCGGATCGAGCGGTGGCCATCTGGCAGAACAAGGCAGAACGATTGATCGCTCAAGTCAAGCCGAAGGCCTATCAGGAAGCGGGCAAATATTTGCGCAAGGCCGCCAAAGTCATGGCCAAAGAGAGAAAACAAGCAGAGTGGGACCGATACCAGCAAGGCCTGAGGGAACGCCATGCCCGCAAGATCCGATTGATAGAGGTTCTGGACGGCCTGGTGGATAGACCGATCATTAAGAAGAGGCGCTGATAAGCCTGGCCGTCGCCATAAAATTTTTTAGAATTCGGGCTTCTCCATGACCATGCATTCCGGTCCGCCCGATGCTCACGAATTGTTTGCGATGGTCGAGTTGGTCACCGTGATCGGTGTGTCGGCGTGCATGGATATGCCGTCGTAAACCGGATACCAGGAACCACCGATATTGTTCGTGATGGTGGATTCATCGATGATGATGTCGCCCGTGTGGTCATTGGAGACAAAGAAGATGGCCGAGCCGTGTGCATTGACGGTGTTGTGTGAGATGACCGAGCCGAGTACGGTCAGCGTCATGGTGTTGCCATCGTTGTAGACCGCCCCGCCGCTGCCGCCGCCGGGCGTACCAGGTTGGGCCGGATTGGCGCCGTGGCCTACGGCGCTGTTGTAGGAAAACAGACTGTTGATGATGGTCCATGAGACACCGATGCTGCTGACGGCGCCACCGTTGGAACCCAGGTTGCCGAAACCTTCCATGCCGCCGAAAGTGCAGTTGACGATGTAGACGGGCTCGTCGTTATATTGGCTGAACACCCGGATGGCGCCGCCGCCCACATCAGGGCCTTCATCGGCGCAGACATTGTTGAAAAAGCGGCAGTTGATGGCCTTGAAGCGTCCCCCGCGCACCCAGATCGCTCCGCCGCCGTCATACGCAGTTTCAGCAGCGGCATTGCCGTTGGCAAAGGTGATGTTCTGCACCGTCAAACGCGGATGATCCTGATTCTGGCAATGCGGGGTGGTCCAGACCTGATCCGGATCGCAGGTGTTCATATACAATATTCGCGTTTGCCCGCCTCCGCTGAGCGACACCAGGCCACCGCCGTCGATGACGATGTCGGGATCGGCATCGTTGAACACCTTAGCCGGTCTGGTCAGCGTGATGGTGACCGGATCGGGGCCGCAGTCGAATACAATGGTGCCCCCCAGGGCAACAGCATCGATAAAGGCCTGGGCGCTGCAGCTCGCCGGCGTGCCGTTGCCGATAATGTGATCGGGGACGGATATGTCTTCGAGGTTCGCTTCGGCCGGTATCGATGCTGTTCCGGCCGGATTGCCGGCCGGTGGACCGTTGTCAGGGTTGACGGTTGGGAACTGGCTGGTTTGACCGGCAGGCGCCTGGATTTCTCCCCCACCGGAGCCTCCGCCGGAGCCGCAACCGGACAAAAGCATGAGAATCGCTGCCAGGCATAACGTGCAGAGCGGATGCAAGTTGCATATTCTCAACATATTCTCCCTCGTGGATGGTCGTTGTCAGTCGGTGCGTGTTGCCCCCATTGCCCAGCAAACTGCAGGCCAAGCTGAATCGAAAATGGCAAGGATCGATAATTACATAAGTTACGGTCTGTTGAAGAGGTCGCCCTCTCAACGGGCTAAAGAGAGAAAAAGCCCAATGACCCATAAATGAACCGCTGATGCAATCGGCAGATGCACTTTTGGTAACACCCCACAGCCATGTCGTTGATTTTGGCGACGTCTGTAAGATCAGGTGCCGGATCCATGCCAGCCTGTTCAGACCCGCCCCTTGTCAAGCCGGACACGGAAAATCTGGACTGCGCCGTGAGAACTTTGTTTGGTATCGGATCGCATGTTTTTCTTGACGTTGGGGGTGACCCGTTGAGATATTCGCAAGCAGATCCGGGCTAACCCATGTAAAAGGCGACATCGAATGGACATCATGGAAAAAGTAACCCAGGAAGGGCTGGTTGTGGACGGCGGCATTGGGTCTATGCTGATTTCCAAAGGGCTCGAGGGCGGCGAGAGCGCCGAACAGTGGAATCTTGACCACCCTGAGGTCATACGCGAAATCCACCAGGCCTATTTCAAGGCAGGGGCCGATGTGGCCACCGCCAACACCTTCGGCGCGTCATCCTTCAAGCTGGAGAGATCGGGTATTGCAGACCGGTTTGAAGCCATCAACACCGCAGCGGTGGCTCATGCCAGGGCGGCGGCCGGGTCGGGACGCTATGTTGCCGGGGATTTGGGTCCTGTGGGAGAGATGCTCGCCCCTATGGGCAGTATGACGGCAGACCAGGCCAGGGAGATCTATGTCAACCAGGCTGGCGTGATCGAGGCCGCCGGTGTGGATCTATTCCTGATCGAAACCCTATTTGACCTCAACGAGGCCGTCATCGCTCTGGAGGCGGTGCAGGCGGTCTCTTCCAAACCGGTTTTTTGTTCGCTCACCTTCAATCAGACCCAAAGGGGCTTTTTTACGCTGATGGGCAATCCGGTGGAAGCGAGCATGCAACGACTTCGTGACGTCGGTGCAAGCGCCGTGGGAGCCAACTGTTCATTGGGCAGTGAAGGTATGGTCGCTTTGGCCCGGCAGATCAGAGCCAGCGTCGACATTCCCGTAATCATCCAACCCAATGCCGGTATGCCGCAGACCGGGCCCGATGGAAGTGTGTCCTATCCGGAGGATGAGACCGGTTTTGCCGCAAACATAAAAAAGATCAAGGCCTTTGGCATCGACATCGTGGGCGGCTGCTGCGGCACGACGCCGGCGTTCATTCGCAACATCAAGGAGATCGTCTGAACGTACCGGCCATCGCCCAATTGTCAGGATGCCTGCGGGCATGCTATCGATTCCCGACTTAATCTGGATTGAGAAGATGGCCCGGCCATATTCTCACTTAGATCATCAACCTGAAAGGAACCAGTCGTTTCATGGAAAATCTACTTGACCGCATCGAAGAGATCCTTTTGATGGGCCCCGGCCCTTCGAGTGTCCACGATAGCGTTTACGCGGCCCTGGGGAAAAAAACCATCGGTCATCTCGATCCCTACTTTATTCGCATCATGGATGCCATCAAGGCCGACCTGCGGACCCTGCTCAATACCGGCAATGCGCTGACGATTCCCATGTCCGGCACCGGCTCTTCCGGAATGGAGGCCTGTTTCGTCAACCTGATCGAAAAAGATGACCCCGTGCTGATATTGATCAACGGTGTTTTCGGTATGCGTATGCAGGATGTGGCCCAGCGCCTGGGCGCAGCGGTCGATGCCCTCGAGTTTGAATGGGGCACATCGGTGGTGACGGACGAGGTCGAGAAAAAAGTCAACGCAAAGCACTACAAGATCGTGGCGGTCGTGCATGCCGAGACCTCCACAGGCGTTAAAAATCCGGTAGATGAGATCGGCGCCGTGCTGAAGGGTTCCGACACAATCTACCTGGTTGATGCCGTTACCAGCCTCGGGGGGCTAGAGATCGCCATGGATGCCTGGGGCATAGACGCGCTTTACAGCGGCACGCAGAAATGCCTGTCCTGTCCCCCCGGCCTGGCACCGCTCTCTTTTTCGGATAAAGCGGTGGCTGCCCTGCAAAACCGTTCAACCAAGGTGCCCAACTGGTACCTGGATCTTTCCATGATTATGAACTACTGGAAGGGCGCCACCCGCGCGTATCATCACACGGCGCCCATCAATATGCACTATGGCCTTTACCAGGCCCTGCAACTGATCCTCGAGGAAGGCCCCGATGCAGTCTACCTGAGGCATCTGAACCATCACCATGAACTGGTTAACGGGCTTGAGGCCATGGGGCTTTCCATGCTGGTGGCGCCTGCCTGTCGGCTGCCCATGCTCAATTCCGTCAATGTTCCGGAGGGTGTCGATGAAGCCGATGTGCGCAGCACGCTGCTTGAAAAGTATAAAATTGAGATCGGAGCGGGACTGGGCCCCCTGGCCGGGAAGATCTGGCGGATCGGGCTCATGGGGCATACGGCCAGGCAGGAGAATGTCACCCGGCTGCTGGCGGCGCTTAAATCGATACTGGGCTGATTGTTATGACCATGACCGATATTTTACCTCCAAGAAATTTGTTCGCTTTGTGATCTGTCGAGGAAATAACCCCTGGGTCTGCAATCGCGCCTGTTTGCAGCGATAGTTTATGCAGCCTGAGTTGATTTCAACCGATGGTTGCCAATCCTGAGATGGAATCATCACCGATGCGGCGTTGCCGAACAAACCGGGGCCTGTCAGCATGAACTGGGGGCTTGTCTACCTGATATTAGCGTTGCTCTATGTTTTTTTCCCGCGCGATATGGTGCCAGATTACCTGGTCGGGTGGGGCTGGCTCGACGATCTGATTGTACTGTTCTTCTTCTGGCGGTTGTACCGCCGACTGGTCCGGCAGAGAAGACCCGGCAGCCGCAACGGTCAAACCCGGCCAAGGGACGATGGCCGGCATGACCGCACCACCGGTTCGGGTGCACGGGAGAATCAGGATCCCTACGCGACGCTGGGTGTCGTTCCGGGGGCCACCAGAAAAGAGATCCGGTCCGCTTATCTCCGCCTTGCCGCCCAGTATCATCCGGACAAGGTTCAGCATCTGGGAAAGGAGCTTCAGGAACTGGCCGAGGTGCGCTTCAAGGAAATTCAGCGGGCATATGACCAATTGATATAACCTGTCATCGACCTAAATTCGTTCCTGGCGAGCAGATGAGAACCTCAATTGACATACAGGCCAAGCTCGAATCCACCGAACCGTCACGCATCATCGTGGAAACCCGTTCGCGTTCAGACATTGTCGTGGGCGTGCCTCATCACGCCCCGGCAGGTACACCCCACATGCCCTGTCCCGAACACAGCGAGTCGGATGAAAACACCGGTTATCTCGGCCGGCATATTGCCGAACACCTCGACTGCTGCTGCGTCATCGCCTGCAATGCCACCGTCGATCCCAACAAACACCCGGACAGCGACTACACCCTTCAGATTACCGCTTGGCGCCCACGCGTGCTGATTGAGATCCACGGCCACGGCAAAGTCCGGTCGCCATACGATGTGGAGATCTCCTGCGGATCCGCCGACGATACCGCCCATGCCGAGGCACTGGCCGCCGCCATCCATCGCCGGATCTCGTCGGATGCCGAATTTGCCGACGTAACGGTCTGCGGCCGATTCAACGACATCTATTTCAGGGCCACCAAAACGCTGACGATCACCGACACCCGCTGGCTGGCCTACCACATCGAACTCTCTTCCCGGTTGAGAAAACCGGACATCGGGCTGGTGGGTCCGCCCACCCCCAAGGCCTACCGATTCTGTGACTATTTGGCTGTGGCACTAAAAGAGATGCTGGGTTGATTGAGCCAATCATCGAGGAAATGCTCGGTTCTGCCGGTCCATCAATACCCGCAGATTTCTACCCAGTATGGGGTAATAATCCATCATGCCGTGGCGATTCAGCTTGCGGATGAGTTGCGCCGGCAGCCGCGCTTGGGGCACGCGCTCCAGGATTAACCCGGTTTCTCTGTCGTCGAACGTATCTCCCGCTTCGATCCAGCCTTTCATCTTCCGGTTGGCCGGGCAGACGGTCTGGCAGATCATGCAGCCCACCAGACAATTGTGCCAATCGGCGCTGACCCACTCCGGAAAGGGGGCGGGGCGTTCGTTCTGAAAGGTGATGCAGCGCTCGGCCTGCAAGAGAAAACGCTCCGATCCGATGGCCCGGCTGGGACAGGCTCTGGCACAGGCCTGGCAGCCCTCGCATCGTCCCAGAACCGTGGCTTGCCTCCAGGGATCCTCATGGCAGGCAAGGTCCGAGACAAAGGCCAACGGTCGGTGGAAGCTGCCCATCCCCGGGACGTAGGTGATGTTATTTTTGCCGTAAGCGGCCAGGCCGCTGCGAACCGCCAGCAGTTTTTCCGGCAGCCGCACCCGCTGCAAGCGGTATCCCAGGGACTGTAGGCAGCCCTTTAGACGTTCCTGCACATCACCGTCCGCAGCGGTTGCATAGGTCGGTGGAATGATGACCGGAAAGGCGCCACCGTTGCTGACGAAGGTGATCCGCACCATCGGTTGCGGCATCGACAGGATGATCAGCGATTGTGCTCCCGAAAACGTCTCCCGGCATCCGAATTCAAACGATGCCAGGTACGCCGCATCCAGATGTGCATCGAGCCGTCCCGCGTCGCGATGCATGTCGATCTCCGCTTCCAGATCGGCCACGCGGCCGACGGGCACGATCCGTGACGGGTACCCGGCATTCTGGAGATGCCGTTGGACATGGTCTGTGGGTTGCTGAGTTGCCATCGCCTCACTCCGCTAATACGAGTTGACACGCTGTCAGGCGCCTGATAGGTAAAACCACCTATTACTGTTTAGATGGTTATATAGATAGTTCAGTCGATATAACCTGTCAATACGTTTTTGTCGGTTATAAATACGGAGCGCACAAACGATGCCACCCGGTCAGAAATCGGCTGCCAACCTGAGCCTTCTGGGAGGCCGGATCTGTCTCGATTTTGCCAATACCCTCGATTGGCGGGGCAGTGAGAACCCGGTCGAATACCTGCACACCTACCAGGATCTCATCGCCTGGAGCCGCCATGCGGGGATCCTGTTCGACAACGCGGCGCTGCATCTGTCACAGACCGCTGAAGATCGACAGGCGGACAGCGCCGCCCATTTGTCGAGGGCCATCCGTCTGCGCGAAACCATCTACCGCATCTTTGCCGCCATCGCCGCAGGCGAACCGGCGCCGGCGGATGAACTTGCACGGTTCAACCGGTTTCTGTCCGCCGCCCGGCCGTTCGAGCAGCTCACCCACCAGGAAACCGGCTATACCTGGGACAGCAAGGTGGATCCGCAGCGTCTCGATTCACTATTGAAGCCGCTGGTGAGCTCTGCCGTGGAACTGCTGCTGTCACCAGAGGTGAAGCGGGTCAAACGCTGCGGTGATCCGGCCTGCGGCTGGCTGTTTCTGGACACCAGCCGCAACGGCAGCCGGCGGTGGTGCGATATGCGCGACTGCGGCAACCGCGCCAAGGCCAGCCGGTTTTATAAAAAGAAGAAAGGTGTTACATAGTACCCATCCATAAATGCAGCAATCGACGTCCAACAGGTTGCTGTCACGGACCGGATTCACGGAGCATCATCTTTTTCAGGAACAGGAGCCATAGCTCAACTCATCAGGAGGATCACCGATGCGCTTGAAAGACCTGTTTTCACCCATCACGCATATGGACACCCGGCAAGCGCAAGCCTTTATCGAATCGCAGCCGGAAGGCAGCTACACGCTTTTGGATGTACGGCAACCGGCGGAATACGAAGACGCCCGCATCCCCGGCAGCCAATTGATCCCCCTGCCGGAGTTGACCAAACGATCCACGGAAGTGGATCCCGCCAAACCGGTTATCGTTTACTGAGCCGTGGGTGCGCGCAGCCGTGCCGCTGCGCAGATCCTGACCGGTCAGGGCTTCAAGACGGTTTACAATCTCAAGGGTGGCATCAAAGCCTGGAAGGGGCACGAGGTGGAGGGGCCGGCAACGATGGGCATGGCCCTGCTCAAGGGAAACGAGCGACCTGCCGAGATTATCAGCCTGGCCTATGGCATGGAGGAGGCCCTGCGGCAGTTTTATACCTCCAGCGCGAAGGCGATCGACGATCCTGACGTATCCGCCCTGCTGATGCAATTGGCCGCCATCGAAGCCGACCATAAGGATTTTTTGTTTAGCTGGTACCAATCGATGGAAGATACCTCCGTGGACAGGGAAAACTTTGAAGCCGATGTGGTCGCCAGCCACATCGAGGGAGGATTTACTGCCGATGATTTATGGTCCCCCAGCCGATCCGAGGGGGCAACTACGGCAGGTGTGCTCAGCCAGGCCATGATGCTGGAAGCCCAGGCCATGGATCTTTACCTGCGATATGCCCACATGCGCAAGGATCCTGAGGGGCAAAGAACCCTCTTTAAGATCGCGGATCAAGAAAAAGCCCATCTCAATAGCCTGGGCGATCTGCTTGAGCAAAAGATTTGATACAATTGAAACGCACCCATCAGGTTCAGTAGAGGGCAATCCATACCGGCAAATGAAATGACCATTTAGCTCGAGGCGTTGCCCCCGACAGGGTCGACAATCACAGGTGAATCAGTGGGCGGCATTACCCAGAGACAACGTTTCTTAGGCACACTGTTAGGTCAAGAAACGGATCGCTTTCCGTACTTCGACCTGGAGCCTGGCGAGGAGACGCTGCGGCGCTGGCATCGTGAGGGACTGTCCCGCAGCCAGTCCGTGGCCGCCCATTTCAACCTGGAGCCCCATCACTCCGTGGGCCTGAGCCTGCGCAGTTATCCATTCTACCGTCAAGCCAAGGGCATTCTCGACGATCCGGCCGTTTTCGAACGCTACTACGACCCCGACCAGCCGGCGCGCTATGCCCGCCGTTTTGAGCAACGCTGTCAGCGTCTGCGGAAGCAGGGCAAGGTCGTTTACGTGGATGCCTCGGGGGGCGGGTTGCTGCAGATGCTGGGGGTGGGCGACTGGGAATCCCTGCGAGCGGCCTGCTTCGCATTGATCCGGCGGCCGCGAACGGTGGAACGGCTGGTCGACCGCATCACCGATTTCTACTGCGTCTGCCTGGAGCGGGTGCTCAGCAAGGTGGCGGTGGATTATGCCTCCCTGTACGAACCGATTGCCGCCAACACGGCACCAGTGATCTCTCCGGCCATGTTCGACCGATTCGCCATCCCCGGCTATCGCAAAGTTCTCGATCTGTTGAAACGGCACGGCGTTTCCCTGCGCATTCTGTGCACCACCGGCGGCAATCTGGCCCCGCTGCTGCCGTCGCTGATCGAGGCCGGCATCAATGGCCTGTGGATCAGCAACATTCGTAGCGCCGGTATGCAATATGCTCAGTTGCGGCGCGAGTTCGGCGCGGAGATCGCCCTGATCGGCGGCATCGACGCCGGCCCCCTGGCCAGGGATGTGACCGCCATAGAACAGGTGGTGACCGAGACGGTGCCCGGTCTTTTAGCCGGCGGACGCTACCTGCCCTGCCTCGACGACCGGCCGCGCAGCAACATACCGCTGGCCCACTACCGCCTCTTCCGCCGCCTTCTCGAAAAGATCGCTGCGGGCGGCTGATGACCCGAGACGAAATGTGCCGCCGTTGACCTGGTGCAGGAGGCGTTTTCAGGGTTCAGAAAAACCTGGACCGTCTACGGGACCCGTCGCGGCTCTCGGCCTGGGGCTGCCGGATCGCCTAAAACCGCTGACGGGATCAATATCGCCGGCCCGCACATATGGCCAGGCAAAAGCAGCCTCTGGAGTGAAACCGGGAACTGATCACGGAACCGCTGTTTCTCAAGACCTACGAACAGCATCAGATGGGCGCCTGCGTGCGGGACAAGGTCAACCGGCTGCTGGGAAAATACGGCAGCGTGGCGGTTCTCTTCGACCTGCTGGATTTCAGTCAGTGGGAGATTGCCCATATTCTAGATATCTCGGTCGACAATGTAAGGTGCGCCTGCTCCGCGGACGCAAGCAGTTGAAAGGGATTCTGAAGCACGCCTGCCGGTTTGAAGAGGACAAATGCGATGTGCTGACTTGCGAGCCGGTGGCCAAAGGCTGCCGACATCAGACAGCGGTGGCCTTCCGCCAGAAACTTACGATCTGGATGGCCAACCTCAATTGTGGTTCAATCCGCTTTCCCGGCCGATCAGCCGGTCGATCAGGGCCCTGGCCTGATCGACGCCGATGTGAAAATCGTTGTAGACCACCCGGCCGCGCGGATCGATGATTACTGTCCAAGGTGTGCCCCTCGACCGATAGGCCCTCATGATCGCCGGTGCCCGACGGGTGTCGGGATCGCCGGCCGCGTGAGCCATGGGAATTTTCAGGTCGAATTTGAGCTGGTTTTCACGCAGTTTGTCCGGTGTGTTGAATTGATAGCCTTCGAACACCGTCTGGACGGCGAAGAATTTGACCGATTGACGGCCCGCATAGGCCTGCATGATCTTCTTGAGGGTCGGGAACCCCGCCCGTCGGCACCCCGGTCACCAGTCCTGGAAGAAATAGAGCACCACCACCATACCATGATGATCGGCCAGACGAATGGGTGGCCTGGCTCTGCCGCTGCCGTCGATCCAGGTGTCCAGCCCCGGTTCCGGGGCTGGCTGGCCCAAAATTCCGGCGGGCGAGGCCGCCCACGCGGGCTTCAGGCCAGCAGCTTCCTCCAACGGTAACGGGATCATTACCAGACTCATTGATAGCATTAGCATCCCTGCAACCAGCCTCGATTTCCAATATACACCTGCTTCGGTCAGATTTATCATTGTTGCCACCCCGCCATTGGGCGGGCGATCATATCCGCCAGCCCCAGCCGTGATCTTGTTGCGTGGATAAGTATCCCTCCGCTGCCGGTTGGTTGTTATCGCGCCTATGCATTGGTGTCGTTTACTGCGACCAAACCTTAACTATTTTCCTGTGGGGCTTGACGATCAGAATTAGGCGACTATAATTAACTTAGCGGTTAATTAAAAGACAGGTTAATTAATGGTCGATCACGCACTCACCACAGTTTTTGCGGCTCTGGCCGATCCGACGCGCAGGGCCATCATCGCCCGCCTCGCTGACGGTGAAGCCACAGCCGGGGAGTTGGCTCAGCCGTTCGGGATCACCAAGCCGGCCATCAGCAAGCATCTCAAGGTGCTGGAACAGGCCAAATTGATCGTTCGCCGAAAGGATGCGCAGTGGCATCGCTTCCAACTGCAGTCCGATTCACTCCGGGCCGCATCCGATTGGATTGCCCAATACCGCCGCTTCTGGGACGATCGTTTGGAATCACTCGCCGATTATCTCGATACCAACACATAAGGGGGAATCATGAATATGCCCGCTACCGATATGCAAACTTACGTATTGTCCGTTGAACGCGAATTCAAGGCACCGGCCGCCACGGTGTTCCAGGCCTGGACCGACCCAGACATCCTCACCCAATGGTTCGGTCCCGAAGGCGTGGTGTGCCAGTCCGCCCAGGTCGACCTGACGGTCGGGGGAATCTACCGATTGACCTTGAAGCCACCGGATGGGCAGATTTCGATCGTTCACGGCCAATACCGGGAGATCGATCCGCCGCACCGACTGGTGTTCACCTGGATCCTGGATGATCAGCAGTGCGAAGGCAGCGCCGGGCTCTATGCTGACACCCTGGTGACCATCGATCTTGAAGAGCTGGGGGCTACGACGCGACTGATCCTTACTCACGAGCTCCTGCCCACCGAGGCCGCGCAGGAAAGCCATGCAGCAGGCTGGCAGGGGTGCCTGGACAGTCTCACCGCGGTGATCTGATAATGATCAACGGCGTTTTGGTGCGGGGTCGGAATGCAGTTCCGGCCCCGAATCACCATGCGTATCGATCCGGCTCAGGCAGTCGTCCGATATCGCTGGCAGCAGACCTTGCCGGTGGAAAACTGGCAGGCGGCGCAAGCCGGTGACCCGTCCTCGGGAAGCGTGCGTCGGTCGTCTTTCAAATACGGATCGATATGGTTAAGGGCGCGGATGAGCTGCTGCCGGTCGACACCGGTATCGAACCCGCGGGCTTCCAGGGCATCCACCACGTCTTCGGTGGCCACGTTGCCGCTGGCCCCGGGTGCATAGGGGCACCCGCCCAATCCGCCGGCGCTGGCATCCACCGTCCGGATGCCGTGGTCCCAGGCGGCCAGTACATTGGCCACGCCGCGACCGTAGGTGTCGTGAAAATGCACGGCGACGCGTGCTGCCGGCAAACGGGGAAGCAGTAGGTCGAGCAACTGCCTGACCTCGTCCGGCGTGGCTTTGCCGATGGTGTCGGAAATGGCGATTTCGTCGATACCGACATCGACGAGACGGTCGACGAGTGCGACAACCGACCGGGGGGCGATGTGGCCTTCGAAGGCGCACCAAAAAGCCGTCGAGACATAGCCTCGCACCGGCAGACCGGCATCGACTGCGGCGGCCACGATGGGCAGGAAACGGTCGATGGAACCGTCGATGGAGGTATTGATGTTCTTGCGGTTGAAGGTTTCGCTGGCGGCTGTGAACACGGCCACTTTGTGTGCACCGGCAGCCAGGGCCAGATCGAATCCCTGGCGGTTGGGCACCAGGGCCGAATAGGTGACGCCTTTGCGGCGGGCGATCGCGGCGAACACATCGGCGGCATCGCCTAATTGGGGCACCCACCGCGGCGATACAAAGGCGCTCACCTCGATTTCATTCACACCGCTGTCGGCCAGCGCGTCCACGAAAGCGACTTTGGCAGCCGTGGGTACGGGTGCGGTTTCATTTTGCAGTCCATCCCGGGGACCGACTTCAACGATGCGCATGGTCAGGTCGTCTCCTCTTTTGGTCTCGCTGCCTGCCAGAGATAATGATTGCCAATTACGAGTCAATCCTTTCGCTGACATCGATTCATGTAGATGCTTGGCTCGAATTGCTGTCATTGCCCGCTGAACGCGTCGATACGTCGAACAAACGGATGGGTGACTGTCTGCCGCGAAAGGTCTGCAGGCCGCAATCGCGGATATCGAAGCCCGCTTTGTGGTCGAGGCGGTCAAGGGCGTCCTTGGATACCAGCAAGGCACAGCCCAAATCCCGCGTGGCCTGTTCCATGCGGGCGCAGACATTCATCACATCGCCGTGAAAAACGATGCTGCGCCGGTTGACGCCGACCTCGCCGGCCACCACCGCTCCGGCGTGCAGGGCGCCGCGTACCGCCGGAATCACACCAAAACGGTCTTCGAAGCCCGGCGCCGCATCCGCCAAAGCAGTGCGGATGGCGAAGAAGCATGCCAGCGGACGGGCCGCTTGACGGCCGGCGGCATCCAGCCAGGTAATCACAATCTGATCGCCGACGTACTGGTAAATCTCGCCTCGGTGATCGGCCACCGGATCAGCGATCAGGGCGAAAACGCGGTCGAGAAAACGGTGGATGCCCAGCGGTCCGATGGCCTCGGCAATCGGGGTCGACCCGACCAGGTCGACGAACAAAAAGAAGCGATCCTCGGTTCGCGGTCGGTGGTAACGGCCCAACAGCAGGTTGCGCAAGGTCCGGCCGCCCACCAGTTGGCTGATTTGCACGAAAAAGATAATGATCAGCGTGAGGATGAAGGAGAAGATGATCGACATGGGCGCAAAGGCCCGGGTCGTCCCAGGATCTTCCACCTTGCCAAGGACAACCAGCTCGCCCACGCTGGACAGCTCGACACTCAGGATCACCGCACTGTAAATGGTGCCTTTGGTCAATATCGTTACAATCAAGGGCGCCTGCGCGATGCGTCTCCCCCATCTGGTTCGTACTCCGAAAATTTCTGTCAGCGCGATCGCAAACGAGATCAAGGTGCCGTGGACGGCACCGACCATGCTCCCGATGCGGGCCTCTCCCCAGCCGGCAAATCCGATCAGACCACCATATCCGATGCCGATGACGAGTCCCGCACCCACGATCCAGGCCAGGATGTGCAACCGGCGACGAGTGCCTGTTTGCATGGGGCTCATCTCGACCATCTCTGCAGGGGGTTTCAGTTTATGCCGCCAGAACTGCGTGGATGCGCTCCAGCACAACCTGCTCCTGGGGTTCGAGCTCCCGGCCGATGGTTTCCACGGCACCTTGGATCATGGCCAGGGCGTCTTCACGGTCTGACTTTCCAGGCAGCAGATGGGGCAGGGTAGCGATGGCCTGGTCGGCGTCGGTTTGCACGATGCGTGACTGCTCGCGGACGATCTGCTGGATGTCCTCGACCTCAAGTTCCTGCATGCGCACGCTTTTGGCAAACAGCCGGCCGATGGCCTGGTAGCCCTTGCGCCGCACCACCTGGTCGGCAAAACCGATGGACAGAAAGATGCGTACCATGGCATCGGCGAACTCGCCGCTGGTCATGTGTTTGCGCCATCGCTCGGCATCCCGCCGGCGCATGGTTTCGAGCTCGGTGTCGTTGTCCGGGGCCACCTTGCCGGCAAAATCGGAGACCAGCTTCATCCAGGGGCTTTCGTACATGGCCTTGAACACGGCTTCGCAGGCCGCGTCGCGAACGTCGCGATACCGGTTCAGCCCGTCGACGATCGACTGGGACCAGAACGTCTCCCAGGCACTAATCAGGTTGTCCCCGGCGGCCGGGCGGCGGTTGTCGTCGGCCTTGATGCGATCGGCCCACATCCTGACCGGGGTCATCCAGGGGTTGAGATCGGAAAACAGGTAGCGCTGCAGGCGCAACGGGTGCAGCTGCCGCAGAGTCTCTGCGGTAGTGTCGCTGGCGGCCATGCGGACCCAGGGAGCGGCAACGGCCCGATAGAGCAGGTCGGCGGCTTCGGACACCTTGCGCACGGCCAGAAAGGCCTTCTCATCCTCCAACCCGTCGTCCAGGGCCAGGATGTCCTCGGTTTTCTTCTCCACATACTTTACGCCGTACTCTCCGGGCGTGTCCGGATCCTCTTCGATCTTCATCTGATAGAGGCCCGGGGGCAGGTAGCCCAGCATGTCGAAGCTGGCAATGATCTCCTTGTGCTCCTTGCGGGCGATCTTGGCCGACACGAAGATGCCCAAATGGCCGATCTTGGAGTGGCCGATGCACACAATCACCTGACCGCGGCGCTTGATTTCCTCGACGGTGCCATAGGTTTTGACGATCCAGTTGAAGGCCTGCTGGGGCGGGGTGATGTTGTCGCCGAAAGAGGCGAAGACCACCACGGGGTTGTCGTTGTTTTTCAGGTCCACCGGCTTGCCTGTCTCAAGTTCAAATTCGCCCCGTTCGAGCTTGTTGCCCACGAAGAGGCCTTCGACGATCTGGTGGATCTCCTTTTCGCTGAGCAGGAAAAAGCCGCCCCACCAGCGTTCGAACTCGAGAAAGCGTTTCTCTTCGCTGTCGACGTTGGCCCAGAGATGATAGAGTTTGCTCCACAGGGTGTTGGCCGGGTTGAGGTGCTCGAAGTTGGCCACCAGATTGGCACCATCGAAATAGCCGTTGCCCAGATCGCTCAGCAGGGAGTTGATCCACACGCCGCCCAGCAGGCCGCCGGTGTAGCGCATGGGGTTGGCCCCTTCCACCCCTCCCCAGTAGGAGAGCGGTGAGCCGTTGAATACCATGGGCCCCACCAGGTCGGGCCGTTCGGCACCTACCAGGGCTGCAGCCCAGCCGCCCTGACAATTGCCGATGATGGCCGGCCGGGGCGCTTCGGGGTGCAGTTCCCTGACCTTCTCGACAAACCGGATCTGGGCGTTGCGCACGTCGGCCAGGGTCTGTTGGCGGTCCGGCTGGGTGAAGAAGATCAGGAAATAGACCGGGTGCCCGGCATCCAGGGCCATGCCGATCTGGGAGTCGGCCTTGGAACCGCCGATGCCGGGGCCATGCCCGGCCCGCGGGTCGAAGATGACGATGGGGCGGCTGGTGGCCCGGGGGGCCTCGGCGGCCACGCTGGACCGGTGGCGGCGTTCCGCGGTGGCCGCCGCATCGGTCGGTGCCGGGGCCTTCGCACGGCGGTCGATGATGCGCACCAGGGCATAGTTGACCGGCCGTTCGAAATCTTGGCCGTCCATGATCGTCTCGTAATCGAAAACCAGCACCGGCGGCTGTTCCTTTTCGATGTGGTCAAGATAGATGTTGCCGCGTTTGCGCAGGATATCGGTAAAAAGTATGCTGCGCTGGGCGGTATCAATCCAGTATTCACTGAAGTCGGCCATCCACTTGGTATAGGCTTGGGTAAGCATGTTGTCTTCCTTAGTTAGTATCCATTCCGGTCTTTTTGGGACGACAATCGTGCAGCCGGCCCGTCTTCAGATATATTGGCACATATCCTTTGACAATCAAGAAAATTGTATCTGACCCAATGGTTGCTCGGTTTGATTGTTTTCTTTGGTGCTATCGACTGGGAGATTTTGAAACACCTTGTTTTCTTGACAAAAATCCATATTGTCGATAAATTTCGCGGGTAACCAGGCATCGAATTCGATTCACGCTGCTAACTTGGAGCACAGCCGAAACTGGTTGAAACCCCATATGACCAAGGCCAGAATCAACATACCAGCCGACAAACTTGCTTTCACTATGCCCAACCGGCTGATTCACGGTTATGACAGCGTTGACCTCAGCATACTGTGGGATACGGTAGAATTGGATTTCCCGCCGTTGATCGCCCAACTTGAAAAAATCCTTGATTCCGGGGCTTAACCAATGATCGATCTCTTCAAACGCTTTTTTTCTGGTGGCAGCGACACTGATTCTCAGACCTCCGAAGCAGACCGTGAACGCGCTGTGATCGTGGCCGTGTGTGCCCTGTTTATTGAAATGGGGCGCATCGACGACACCTTCAGCGATCAGGAGATGACCCAGGTGCTGGCCATCCTGACCGACAAAT
>JAAUYD010002496.1_pt1 | contig 16853 bp, 14 predicted proteins | sample 7278101 | NCBI WGS metagenome assembly JAAUYD01 (sample SAMN14350128, study PRJNA611818) | marine sediment metagenome | isolation source: surface marine sediment (0.6m) | place: French Polynesia: Moorea | collected 2018-08 | reverse complement strand
CTTTCGTTTTGTTAAGTTTATTTTTCGATTAGACCAGACGAACCGATATCCAGATCCCAGAAATAAGCGTCCGACAACCAGATTCTTACTTATTCAATTCCTCTTTGATGGCCCAGCCTATTTTTTGCAACAGGTAGGGTTTTTTTATATAAGTTCCGGCACCCAGACGCTGGGCTTCTTTGACACGGGTCGATTCAGAATATCCACTGGCGATGATAGCTTTTTGTCCAGGACGGAATTCAATAATCTTTTGGTATGTTTCAAGGCCGTCAATGCCGGGTTCCATAATCATATCCAGTACCAAAAGATCTATGGTATGATCGAGCAGGTATTCAACGGCCGCTTCACCGCTTGCGACGGTCAAGACCGTGTAGCCCAATTTTTCAAGCATCTTGGCGGCAATTTGACGCTGGGCCTCGACATCATCCACCACCAATATGGATTCGCCGTTTCCGATGATTTTCTGAATGGAGGGTAGTTCAGCCTGAGGGGTAAACACCCTGCGGGTTACCGGGAAATATAGCGTGATTTCTGTCCCGACACCTTCTGTACTTGTAACGTCGATATAACCCCGATGGTCTTTGACCGTCCCCCAGACCACCGCCATCCCAAGGCCGGTTCCGCTTCTTCCCATGATTTTTTTGGTATAAAAGGGCTCAAAAATTCGTTCGATATCGTTCTTTGCAATTCCGATACCGCTGTCGATCACGGTTAATGTGACGTAATCACCTTTATCTATATCATCGTAGCCGATTTTTACCGTATCAACATGTCGGTTTTCGGTAGTGACAACGATTTTGCCGCCTTCGGGCATGGCCTCGGAAGAATTAGATACTAAATTCATAACCGTTTTTGATAAATGCACAGGCGAACCCAAAATGTTTAACAAATTTTTATCCAGATTTTTTTCTACCGCAATCCTGGTATGGATTTGTTCCAATTTGGCATGCTCAGGACTCAGCAGATAATCCGAAACAATTTCGTTTAAATTAACGACCTCTGTGGCTTCAACTCCCCTGCGAGCAAGCGTCAATAGATCTTGTACAATAGCAGCCGCCCGTTCACCTGACTTTTGAATGGTCAACATCGGTTTTTTAAGAGGACTGTCCTCTTCTATATCCATCAATAACAATTCAGGATAACTGACAATTCCGGAGAGAATATTGTTGAGATCGTGGGCCACGCCTCCAGCCAGGGTCCCGATGGCTTCCATTTTCTGCGCCCGCTGCAACTGTAATTGCAACTCTTCTTTTTCCCGACTGGCCTGCTTGAGTTCCGTGATGTCGTTTCCAATACAAAGAACTCCGCTAAACTTGTTATTTTCGTTGAAAATGGGTTTATAGGTCCAGGCAATCCAAACCTTGGCACCGGATTTCTTTACGGTTTCATTTTCGCTGACCACCGGTCGCTCCGGATCTTTTTGCAGGAATTTGATGAGCTTCTCAAAACGTGGCCGTTTTGCCCCCGATGCCGGTAAAATGATGGATCCGGCATATTTCCCGATGAGTTCCTTTTCCGAATAGCCAAAAAATCGCTGGGCGAATTCGTTGAAAAAGATAATCTTTCCGCCGGTATCGAGTCGTAAAATGATACTGTTGGCGTTTTGTACCAATTCGCGATATTTTTTTTCACTGGTTTGCAGCTTTTCAAATGCCAGCGTGTTGGCAATACTAATCGCCAGCTGGGAGGCCACACCCATCAATAGACTCATGTCGCTTTGGATCAACGGCCTGCTGGATTTCCTGTTGTCGACCGCCAAAATTCCAAAGGGTTTTTTTTCATAAATTATGGGGACACAGATCAGAGGTTTACTACCCAGCAGCCTTGCTACCTCTAAACTATGTGGGGATAATGAATCCTGGATTTCGCTGATATTGTTGACAAGGAAGGGGCGCTGCTCTTTCACAGCCAGCACAAATACACCTTTGGACTCGGGATTGTCGAGATGAAATGTCGTGTTTTTTAATATTTTTTCTTCGTCCGGGCTCTGACCATATCCGGTAACATACCGTAATTTAGACTCTTTCCTGTCAATCAGCATGATCATTCCACGGTCAAACTCCAGCCGTTTTTCCATCACCCCGGCGACTGCCCGCAACAGCTGATTGATATCAAATATATTCGAAGCAGCCTGGCCGATTTCCTGAACCAACAGGGCGTCGTTGTAGCGGAGGTTCCCTTCAACGATGTTGTCATGAGCGGTTTCCGACTGAAGCTCCACCATTTTGATCAATGCTTTTTTTTCAAGATGACCCGTATAATAAGACAATATCAAGGTGATAAACGCACTGATCAGCGCTGCAATTCCCCAAGTTAAAAAAGGCAGCTTCGTTAGTAGCAATAGCAAAATTAGAACACTGACGATCACGTAATAATTTCGGATCTGTCTCCAACGAAGCATTGGACTATTCGTCCAGCTGATGACATAGCGGCAGCAATCATCTCCCCGGTGAACACAGGAAGGATGTTCAATGTGAGCAAATTTATCCGTAAACATTCGCGCCAGCGATTCAAAGGTGCCGGTTCTGTTTTGGCACTGGTATGGCTTTTCTTTGACGCCTGATCTGGGAATGGCGGTAATTTCAACCTGGTTCGAACGAATTGTTTTGGCCTTGACATCCGCCCCGCGGCTCATTAGGGCATACATTTTTTCGATCAGGAGGTAAATGGTCCTCGGGCTCATCAACCCCAGGGCATATTGTTTCGCCGCCCCCAGCCCTTCTGATGATGTTGAAAATCGACCTGCTTCCCGTGCAATATTCGGATTACCCGTGCGGGCAACCAAAATGTCTTGCAGACGATCCTGCTGTTCCTGGGTAAACCAGTGGGCTGGATCGTCTATTTCGTATTTGGCAATAGAAGCCTCTTTAAGAATTGAGTCGACGTCAATATCCGGATAATATTTTTTTAGGTATTGAATGTAAATTTTGTTGAGTCGACTGTTATATAGCGGCAGTGATTCGTTCATATTGCTCTACTCGTAGAACCATCCTGTCGATACTTCATCTTGGTCGATTTTTTGTGTGAAACGACCGCTCATGAACAGACATTTCAAAAATCCAAAACTGAAGGTTCAAGATAAGAAAATCATAAGAAAATCATTGGGCTGTGTCAAGACAGGATGTATTATAATGCACTCAAATTACATTTAGCCAACCAGATCGACAATCTCTGAGGCCGGAACCAGTCGGACCTTTTTTTGTAATTCAGGGAGCATTTCGCGAAGAACTTGATATGTCAGTGAATGCGGGTGACCGATCCCGACGGCATATCCGTTTTGCTGGGCGATTCTAACCAACTCATTTAGTTGCTTACGAATAAAATCTTCAGTTGTCACATGGTCTAAAAAAACATCCCTCTGGGCAAACGGGATCTGAAACAGGCGAGCCGAAGGTTTGCAGAGCGTCTCCACGGTCGTGCGGCTGTCAACGAAATAGAGGCCTCTTTTTTTCAGGATCGTGAAAATCTGATACATCTGACTGGAGGCTGCCGTCATCTTCGAACCCATATGATTGTTGACCCCCTTGATAAATGGCACTGCATCCAGATCATTTTCAAGCTGACGAGTCAACTGATCCGGCGTCATAGAGGTTAGCAGGGTTCCTGGACCGGGATTGACATCCGGATATTCGACAGGCTCCATCGGCAGGTGAAGCATGATGTCAAACCCTTTTTCCTTTGACAGATGGGCGATGGTTTTCTGATACGGGCTGTGGGGTAGGATTGAAAAGGTAAGCATTGCATTAAGCTTGCTAAATTTTATCGCTATTTTTTTGTCATAACCCAGATCATCGATAATAATGGCAACCCGGGGGCGATGCTTTGCGGTAGTGGTCGATTTTACCGGCTTTTTCACCGCCGGGATCTTTTGGGAGGGATAAATTTCAAAAGTGGGGCTCTTGGCAATGGTTTGCCGGGTGCCGGGTGCCGATTTAACAGGGGAGACAGACTTTGATGACTTTTCAGGGCTAACCAGAAAATGCATCAACAGTCCGGCAGCAACCACCAGCAATACTAAAATTGACACACCGGCAAGAACCTTGGCCAAAGAACTTTGGAATAATTTGTTTTTTCTCGATTTTCTGCGTATTTTCTTTTTGCGGGTCGCTTTTCGTTTTGCCATTTAGCTTTTAAAATTTTTAAAAATTTCATAGCCCTCCAGAAGTTCTAGGGCCCGCATAACCTGATTATCGGATTGAAGCGTTTCCGGTTTCAAGGGACCGACCCTGAATTCGGCCTCCTGCATTCTGGATTTTTCCTGGGCTCCCTTATCACCTTCGTCTTTTTTGTCTTGTTTGTCGCTTGGCTCAGCTTCAAGATGATTTTCCAGATCTTTTTCTTTTAGGAGTCCATCTTCTTTTCCCTTGCTTTCTGCAGGATCCAGAAGCCGGTGTTCCAAAAAAATATCCGGCTCAATTCCCTTGGCCTGGATCGATCGGCCGCTAGGCGTGTAGTAACGGGCGATGGTTAATTTGAGACCGGAGCCGTCCCGCAAGGTCTCCACTGTCTGTACCGATCCTTTGCCGAAAGAGGTGGTTCCCAGTATCAGTGCACGTTTGTGGTCTTGCAATGCACCGGCAACAATTTCAGATGCGCTGGCACTTCCGGCATTGATCAATACCACCAGCGGATAGGTGCGTTTTTCTCTTGAATTAGATGCATTGAATACCTTGGTATTTTTTGAGTTACGACCTTTGATCGAAAGAATTTTACCTTCGTCTAAAAAGAGATCGGTCACTTTGAGGGACTGATTCAACAGCCCACCACCATTGTTGCGCAGGTCCAATATCAACCCTTTCAAGGGATCCTTTGAGCTCTCCAATTTTCTCAGAGCCTTTTCCATCTCGGTGGTGGTGGTTCCGGTAAAATTTGACAAGCGGATAAAGCCATAGCCGGGTTTCAAGATGATGGATTTTACACTTTGAATGGGGATGACATCTCTGACGAGTTCGAATTCAAGCGGTTGCTTAACACCCTCGCGCAAAATGGTTACGCTTACCGGTGTTCCTTTGGGTCCCCGCATCATATTTACCGCTTCTCTCAAATCCTTCGTGGGTTTGCCGTCAACTTTAATGATCCTGTCACGGGCTTTTATCCCGGCTTTGTGGGCCGGGGTGTCCTCAATCGGCGAAATCACCGTTACAAAGCCATCCCTCATGGTGATATGGATACCGATGCCGGTAAACTTTCCCTTGGTGTCTATCTGCAAATCTTCGAAGGCCTCTTGCGGGAGCAACGAAGAGTGAGGATCCAGGCTGTGAACCATCCCCTCAATCGCCTTTTGGATCAACTCCTTGGTATTCACCTCATCAACATATTCCTTCTCAATCAATTCGATGACATCCGAAAATACTTTTAATTCCTCATATGCTTCTTCGTTCTTGGCTGACAGATCTCGATAGAAACCAGTGCCGATGGTCCAGAAAACAACTGCGATTACCATTAATAACCACAGTTTTACATTCCGCTTTTTTTTGCTAATCATTAAGGTGCTCCTTCTTATCCTTTTTTTAACCAATTCAACGGATTCATTGGCTTGCCGTGGTGACGCACTTCAAAATAAAGCTTTGCACCCGTCATGGATCCGGTGTCCCCCAACGTGGCAATAACTTCTCCGGCATCAACCGCGTCGCCCTTGGATTTAAAGGTTTCTTCCAAGTGGGCATAGACCGTATAATAACTATTGCCATGATCAATAATAATCATGTTTCCATAGCCTTTAAACCACTCTGAAAAAATAACTTTTCCCTTGAAGACAGACCGAATCGGCTCTCCCTGATCCGCTTTGATATCAATGCCACTGCGAAAGTTGGTGATATTATATTTCGGATTCTTATACTCTCCGTACAAATTTATAATCTTACCGTTAACCGGCATGATAAGCAAGCCTTTATGAGCGGAAAATAATAATTGTGAAGCATTATTATCCGGTGTGGTCTCCAATTCTTTAGTATTCAGCGATGCTATCTTGCCCTCAAGAGCTGCTGCCGCCTGGGCCAACGCGTCAATGGCGGCCAGTTCCAGTGATTTCTGTTTACGGATGTCTGCAAGTAATTTGGAACGCCTCGATTGTTCCTTGGACATGAATCTGGTTTGCTTCTGGTGTTCGGCAACATGAGCGCTTTTGAGAGCTTTATCCGCGTCCAGCCGTTTAAGCATATTCTTTAGCTCAACCTGATTTTCTATCAAGTTTCGTCGGATTTTTTCATCATTGATCAAAATTCGCTCCAATGCGGCTTTGCGTTGAATAAAATCATTCATGGATTCCGCGGAAGCCAGCAGATGAAACTGTCCGATGCGGTTTAACTTATAGAGGGCCACCAGGCGCTTGGAAACATATTTTTCATTGGCACGAACTCGCATGCTTAATTTCTCCGACGCTGAAGATGTTTCGTCGATCATGCGCCCAAGCTTTTCTATCTCCCTTTTTAGACTAGCCGCGCGTTTTTTGCTGGAATTCAACGCCACCTCAACTTGATTTAACTGCTGGATAACTTTGCTTTCCCTGCGAGTAATCGCAGCAACATCCTGTCGCCCTTTCTCGATTTCACGACGGATATCTTTCTTGCGTTGGTGGAGTATATCGATCTCGGCCGCAATCACCATGCCCATCGTATGGTGATCGGCATGCCAGATGTCTTTTATTCCGAAAATCAAGGACAGTGCGGTGAGCAGGAACAGTATTTTTCGGATAGAGTTTTTGGAGTCGTCAAACATTTTAATTTATCCGAGAAAACCGATAGTGGCCTTAGCCTGGAAACACCGGAAATCCCAAATTCCAAGCACCAAATTACAAATAAATTCGAATATCCAAATCTCAAATAAGATTAAACACCAATTGTTTGGTCAGCCTCAGGCGGATCGGTCATTTTGATTTGTTATTTTAAATTTTTATTTGCTAAACCCTGAAACCTTAATTTTTTCAAAGTGTTATAAGATAAAGCCTGACAAGGGCGAAATTAGACGCATATCCGGTTCAAGTCTTCAGAAATTGTTTCAACGAAACATAGCATCCCAGCCATCCGACCAGCATGCTGCTCAGCAGGATTCCTCCGATAATCTTGGGAGAAAGAAATTCAAGGCGAAATTGACCCGCAGGAATTCCCTGCTCGATGTTTGAAGAGACAAAATAAAATGAAATAGACAGCATTACCAGGCCAATGGCGGCACCGAGCGCGCCCTGGATGAGTCCTTCAATGTAAAAGGGCATTTTAATAAAGCTATCAGTTGCTCCCACTAGCCGCATAATTTCAACCTCTTCCCGTCTTGAATAAATGACAAGACGGATCGTGTTTGCAACGATAAATATGGATGCCGTGAAAAAGAGCACGCCCATGGCATATCCCGCCATTCGAAACAGTGAAATAATACGGACAAAGCGCCCAATCCATCTCCGGCCGTATTGCACCTCCTCAATCGGATTCAAGGATTCAATTTGATTGGCCAGGGATTCAATCCTTTGCCAGCTGTCGCTGGTGGCTGTCATCCGGATTTCAAAGCTGTCGGGCAGGGGGTTTTCGGTGAGATTTTCAAAAAGAGAGGCGTGATGTTGCATCTGGTCCTTAAGGTTGTCTATCGCCTCTTGCTTTGAGATAAACCGTAAACTGTGTACGCCGTCCAGGGATTGAATGATGCGCTTTAATTGGTCGAGATCGGCATTATGGATACCTGGTTTTAAATAAGCCATGATTCGCAGGCCTCTTTTCCAGGAATCGATAATCTCACTGGTATTTACAAAAAAAAGGATAAATGCGCTGGCAATTAAAATTGCCAGCGCGATGGTGATGATAGTGACAAAATTTAAAAATCTGTTTTGTAAAATGTCATCTATGGCGCGTTTAATAAATGGCAGCATCATACCGTTTTTCCAGGAACGCTGATGATTCAATCCGTCCTTGTCGAAGGGCCAGAACATGCCCTCCTGTTTTACGCATCAGTGACTTGTCATGGGTGGCAATAATAACCGTTGCCCCTCGAATATGTGCGTCTTTCAGAAGATCGAGGATGGCTTCAGCAGACTCGTCATCCAGACTGCCGGTAGGTTCATCTGCAAGAATTATTTTGGGATCGCCGATGATGGCTCTGGCCACAGCGATCCGCTGCTGCTCGCCGCCGGACAAACTGGGTGGGAATGATTTGAGCCTGTCTTCCATTCCAACGGATCGCAGGATGCTTTTAACCTTTTTTGGAATGATGCGCCTTTGGGCACCGGCGGCTTCGAGGACGAGCGCGACATTGTCATAGACACTTTTGGTGGGGATCAGCTTATAATCCTGAAAGATGATACCGAATTTTCGTCTCAGGATAGGTATTTTTTTGCGGGGAATTCGAGCAAGATTTATTCCGTCAATCAACACCTGACCCTCAGATACGGGCTCCCCCAAGTAAAGAAGCTTTAGCAGGGTTGTTTTGCCAGCGCCACTGGGACCGCTGATGAATACGAATTCATTTTTGGCGATGTCGAGGGTAATATCGATGAGGGCTTTTTGGGAACCAAAATTGTGGTGAACATGAAACATCCGAATGATGAAGCTTTTCTCACCGGCGTCCATCATTCCATTATTTCCTGGCCGATGGCCCGATATAGGACAGATTTTGCTATTTTAAAATCATATAACGCATTGTAATAATTTGTCATTGTTTCGGTTAGCAGGGTCTGGGCCACCAGCACATCGGTGGTAGTCGATACCTGTTCCTTGTAACGCTCTTCAGTTATTCTGAGGTTCTCCTTGGCCTGTTCGATGGCTTTTTCAATGGTGGTGATATTCTTTTCCGATTCTTTGGTTCTGAGGAACGCCTGTTTAACCTCCAGCTCAATGTTATCCAAAATATTTTCCTTGCTATATTTGGCCTGGGAAAGTCGGCTCAACTTTTCCTTCACCCCGTACCGGGTTCGGCCCCATTCCCAGAAATCCCAGGAAGCCGTCGCTCGAATGTCCCAAAATTTCTTATCCGCAATGCCTTCGCCGCCATCGACATCCCAATCGGTGCCCCGCCGGGTCAAGGTGCCCGTTAGGTCGACGGACGGGAAATAATTCCTTTTGGAAAGTTGATAATCTTTTTGCGCGATTTGAACCTCCAGGTCCGCCACTTGGAGCTCCAGCCGATTTTGGTTGGCCTGGGTCAGACAGTAGTTGATGTCCTGGTCAAAGGGCGTGTAATCAAGAATGTCTACTATGGCCACCGGAGCGTTCACGGGTCTGCGAAGCAGCGTATTGAATTGGGATTTGCTGATTTCCAGGTTGTTCTGGGCGGTAATAAATCTCTGTTTATCGTTGGCTAACTGCACCTGACTTTGCAGCAAATCATTTAATGGACTCATTCCGACCTGGTACATATTTTCGGCCACTTCCTTCTGGGCGGTAACCTGCTTAACAGTATCTTCGGCCACGTCCATCAGTTTTTGTGACTTTAAAATTGAAAAATAAGCATTTTTAGCATCTAAAATAATGTCCTGCCGTGTGAGTTTTTCTGATATCTCAGCGACATCCAGCCCCATGCTTGCTATTTTGTACTGGTTGATCAGGGCAAATCCGGTAAAAATGGGTTGGGAAAAAGAAGTTATGAAATTATATTCGTCCTCCGGATTGATGATGACATTCGTTTGTTGCCCCTGCTGTCCTTGCAGGGACTGCCTCGTTTCTTGATCTCGGCGTATATAACCATAGCTCGCACTTAGCGTCGGGAAAAAATCAGTCGTCCGGGCTTTTTTGGTTGCCAAGGCGGCATTCACCTCCTCTCTGGATTGCTTCAGGCTCAAATTGGCCTTGAGAGCCGTTTCAATGGTTTGAGTGAGGTTAAAGGTACCGTTGGTCTCTTGAGCTAGGACAAGCGCCGGGTATGAAATCGCAAGGGCGACGCCGATACAAACAAGCAAACGCTGCAATTGTTTTCCTATCATAAATTTTTTTCAACCTCTCTGTTACGATAAAAGGTGTATTGAGGATTGACCCCTTTCACTTTTACTGGTATGACATTTTTGAGTTCGGGGAGTGCCGTATCCGGTTTTCCTTGCTCAAAGCCTCCACTGAATCCCATTGAACCGGCTTCTTCCATTAAGTGGAGGCTTTTTTATATCGAAATACCTTATTGAAATCAACAGTTTCTTGGCACTTTAGCAATGTGTAAATGACTGATAGGAAAAAATATACCGGGACACAACACAATGAAACAAGACATGATGAAACAAGAATTGATTGATATTTTGTGCCGTAAATCATTTAAATTCAGTAAGGAACCGAGCTTTAAACTGGTATCTGGTAGATCCAGCCGGTTTTATGTCAACTGTAAACCAACATCTTTAAGTGCACGCGGTATGTATTTAGCCGGCCACCTGATATTTAATGAAATTAAAGACAGCCGGGTGTCTGCGGTCGGCGGGCTTACTTTCGGGGCCGATCCCCTGGCAGTGGCTGCGGCCATTGCATCCGAGATAAATTCCTGTCCGATAAACGCATTTTCAATCCGCAAAACAAAAAAAGATCACGGTATCGTGCGGTGGATAGAGGGGGATATTCAGCCCGGTCAATGTGTGTCGGTCATCGATGACGTCGCCACCACCGGTGGATCGACCATCAAAGCGATTGAGCGGGCTCGTATGGAAGGTCTTGAGGTGATAAAGGCGGTCATCCTAGTAGATCGCCAGGAAGGAGGGCTTGAAAATATTCAACAGCACGTGGCGAATGTCAGCCGCATCATTACACGCGATGAATTAATGGTTCGCTGGCAGGAACTTAATGGGATGACGAATGACGAGTGACAATGTAGGTTGCCCCGGCATCATCCGATTCCCAGGCGGTAACCCGGCTGACACTTACAGCCGAATTATCAATTCTTTGCTGCAACTCGGTGGCGATAAGATAGGCAATATTCTCCGAAGATGGCTGTTTATTTTCAAAGGCGGGAAGCTCGTTGAGATATTTGTGGTCTAGCATGGCCATGATCTCTGCGACATGTTTTTTAATTACGCCGAAATCTACCAGAACACCTGCCTCGTCCAGATTTTTTCCCATGACATAGACTTCGATTTTCCAGTTGTGGCCATGCATATTCTCGCATTTCGTACCCACCATGGTGAGTTGATGGGCGGCAGCAAACTTCGTCACAACCTTTAATTCATACATAGAGTTGCTTCCCTAACCCGGACAAGCCGGAATTGAATATTGACGATTTAAGATTGAAGATTTGTGGTATCGCTCTCCGAGGCGTAGATGCTATAACCCCTACGAGCCCGCTTCCAGCCCGTAGGCTTCACGGGCTTACAGGCCGGAGGGGAGGCTTTGCTCTGTTTTTTTTATTAAAATCGATAGCATTCCTAAAATATTCAAACTGGCTATGGCATAAATCATGTGCAAACGTGATGTGACTTCAAATAAAGGGTAATAAATGGGTGTGTGGTGCTGGATTAGAAATTTTCAGCTGTCGAAATTCGGATTGATTATGATCTTGCACCCAACTTGGCACCTTGGAATATTACCCATTGCTGCTTCCAGATTTACGAGACAATGCATTATCCGGTTGCTTCGGATATACCGCCCTTGAGGATACTCTTTAATTTGCTGGATAGTTTTCCGGCTTCTAGTTTTGCAAACTCTTTCAGCAATGCTTCCTGCTTTTTGCTCAGATGGGTGGGTGTTTTTATGTCCGCCTGGATGACCTGGTTACCGCGTTTTCCGGTTCTCAGAGATGGAATGCCGGCCCCGTGAAAGTGCAACAAATCACCAGGTTGAGTCCCTTTGGGAATCTTTAGCTCTTTATCACCATTTAAGGTGGGTACCATAATTTTGTCACCGAGCGCCGCTTGGATAAATGAAATGGGAACTGAGCAAATAATATCAGTATCGCGCCGTTCGAAAAATTCATGGGATTTGACATAAACAAAAACGTAGAGATCACCGAAAGGTCCCCCATGACTACCGGGTTCTCCCTCACCGGTTAAACGCAGTCTTGATCCATTGTCAACCCCGGCGGGAATTTTAACGGATACCTTTTTGCGGACCACTTCCTGCCCGGTACCTCGGCATCTGGGACATGGATGAGTGATGGCCTGGCCCTCACCTCGGCAGACAGGGCAGGTCGTTCGAACGGTGAAAAAGCCCTGATTCCTGGAAACTTGCCCCATGCCGCCGCACTGCTGGCAGGTCTCGGGACTTGTTCCGGCCTCGCACCGATTGCCCTCACACTCCGGGCAGACTTCCATCTTTTCAACGGTAATCTCCGTTTCGGTTCCAAAGGCGGCATCCATAAAACTAAGGGTAAGATCATAACGCAGATCTGCCCCCCGCTGGGCTCTTGTCCTGGAGCGCCTGCGCGAGCCAAATCCAAAAAAATCCTCGAAAATGTCGCCAAAGCTGGAAAAGATATCTTCAAAACCGCCAAAACCTGAAAACCCCGCACCTTCAAGTCCGGCATGACCATACTGGTCGTATAAGGATCTTTTTTGGGAATCCCGCAGCACCTCGTATGCTTCAGCGGCTTCCTTAAATTTTTCTTCCGCTTTTTTGTCGCCGGGATTGCGGTCCGGGTGGTATTTTAAGGCAAGTTTTCGATAGTTTGCTTTTAACTCATCGTTGGATGCGTTACGGTCAAGGCCTAAAATTTCGTAATAATCCCGTTTGGTGCTCATTAATACTACCGTTTTTTAATGGACATTGATCAGATTAATGGTAAAGGTAAGAATTTCGTGTTTGCTACAAAATACCAAAACGACGGTTATTGCAAACGTCTTCGCGAATCAGGAACGACGATATCCGCTGTTGGGGGAACGGATACTCTCAGTTCTTTTTTTTTACCCTATTATATCATAGTTGTGACAAGGTGTCTTGTCGACTGAACCATTAGGATGCAAATATCTAATTGCAAGTTCTGCAATGCCTCTAAAATAATGCAAGAATATTACTTGTCAATTTAATTGATTTCCTGTTTTTGGGGATGGGTGCCCATCAGAAAAAAAGCAGTACAACTCATCATAACGACCGCACCCAGAGGAAACGCCCAGCGCAGCTGAAATAAGTCCATCATCAATCCTCCCATCAGTGCGCCGCATAACATTCCCAGACTGTGTGCTATCGTCATCAGCGCCATGATGCTGCCCATGGCATTGATCCTGCTGCCTTCTATTACAGCCATCGCCATCAAGGCCGGCATTGAGATCCCACCGCCGAGCCCGAAAAAAACGGTCGCAATCACCAAATCTTCTATCCGATCGGCCCATTCAAAGGAGAAAACCGCATAGCTCACCAGCAGCCCGCCGACCGTCACAATGAGTTTTTTGCTGACCCTGTCGGCCAGATATCCCATGGGTACATGGATGAGCCCACTGATAAATACCCCTAACATAACCAAGATGCCGATCAAAGAACTGGAAGCTGCATATTCCATATCAGCCAGCAAAGGTATAAACCCCCATATAATACCGACACAAATCACGTAAGCGAACCTAAAAAGAAAAAGACTGACGACATGCCGATCGCTAAGAAGCATTTTCCATGAAAACGAGTCTTTGACATTTGTCATTGCCGGTTCAGAGGTTTTAGGCGGCAGCAGGAAAACGCTTAAAAAGAAACCGATGAGTGCCAGCAGTCCCATACAGAGAAATGAACTTTTCAGGCTGAATTGGTCTTTAAGCGTCCCACCGATGACGGGGCCAAGACTTAAACCCAGAAACATGGACATGTTAAACAAGCCCATGGTGATTCCTTCGCGACCCTTTGGGGTGATATCTCCGATATAGGCCTGAATTACCGGCATCAGCATTGCGGAGGCGATGCCATGAAAAAACCGGATGAAAATCAGCGTATCAACCGACTTTGAGTAAACGAAAGCCACGGAAATCAGGGCATAGGCCAAAAATCCAGGCACAATAAACGGTTTGCGCCCTTTAAGGTCGGAAAGTCGTCCGAAATAAGGCAGGAAAAATGTTCGGGAAAGAGAGAATGCCCCGAATATCAGAGCGATATAAAGTCCTGATGCACCCAGATCATGAGCGTATACCGGCAGCAGCGGGACCACAATCCCGACGCCGGTCACCGCAGCAAAGATGGAAAAGAACAGGGTACCGAATATCTTTTTGTCCAGTTTGTTCATTCAGCCTTTACAGTATAATATCCCCGGTCCTCTCCGTGCTGTACCCGCCGAGGGCATTCACCCGACGCTTAAATTCACGGCTTCTGACAGCTTCAAGCAGCAATTGGATATTTTCCGATTCAAAATGCTCTGCTGCAATGATTAAATCGTATTGCTCGGTGACGACGGGGATAAAATCAAGATCCAACGCGGCGGCCGCGGCTTGAATCCCGAGACCGGCATCCACCGTACCGTTGAGCACTGCGACGGCAACGGCCATGTGGGTGAACTCCTCGTGATGATAACCGTTGATATCGATCGGATCAATTCCGATTTGATTCAAGCGGAAATCCAGCAGTATTCTTGTTCCGGAACCGGCCTGTCTGTTGATAAAGGAGATATCGCTTCGAGCCAGATCCTCGAGTCCTTTGATATTTTTAGGATTTCTTCGTCGAATGATCAGACCCTGGTCCCGCAACACCAGATTGATCACTTTGACTTCCACCTGCGCTAAAAATTTTTTAATGTAAGACAGATTGTAAGTGCCGTCTTGAGGATCCAACAGATGGGACCCGGCCAAATGGCAGACACCTCTTTTAATGGCCATCAGTCCTCCCATGCTGCCGACATGGCTCGATGAAAGGGTTAACCGACTGTGCTTGGCCTTGATTTGATCTGCCAGAACATCCAGGGTGTTGTCATGACTGCCAACGATGACGATGGTTCTAAGGATTGACGGCAGGGGTCTTAAAAGCTGGGCGGAAACCATTTCATGATCATTGATACCTTCGATGTGGGTTGGAATCCGGATGATACCGTCGGCCTCCGTAATTGATGTAATACTGCCAGCACCTCTTGGCAGAGGGGTTGCGACAATGCGATCACCAACTTGCCCTAATTTTACCCGCAAGAACTCCTCAACGCCGAGCTTTGAAGCAATCTTGCGTGTCGGCTCCACCGGTATCGATTCGCCTGCGTCATCGGGTTGTCCCAGCATCCGATGAATCAGAGGTCGGACGAATTGTTCAAAAGCAATAATTGCAGACACCGGATATCCCGGAATGCCGAAGATCGGCTTTTCCTCAACCGAACCGACGACAACCGGCTTGCCTGGCATGATGGTGACACCATGAACATGCACCTGCCCAAGATCGAGGATGACCTCTTTGGCAAAATCCTCGGATCCGGCAGACGAGCCCCCCAATATGAGAATCATCTGATAATCTTCTGTTGCGGCCTTTTGGACGACTTGCTTGATCTTGGCCGAATCGTCCATCAGCATATTGTGCCTGCTGTAAGTGCCGCCGCAGTCCTCAATCAGGCTGCCCAACACAAAAGAGTTGGTTTCAAGGACCTGGCCCGGCTTGAAATTGTCAATAGAAAATCTGCGCCAATCGACGAGCTCCGAACCGGTGGGAATGATCAGGATTTTTGGTTTCTTCTTGACGGGGACCTCAAATACGCCACCTGTCAGCAACGCACCCACACAGTAAGACGTGATTTGGTGGTTTTGGGGAAATAGAAGTTCTGTTGCCACGATGTCTTCTCCGACCTTGCGAACGTTCTGCCAGGGAAAGACCGGTTTATCGATTTGAATACGGGTGTCATCGAGGACAAGGACATGTTCGATCATGATGACTGCGTCGGTGTCTGTCGGCATCACATGACCGGTATTTATGTAGGATACATCCCGTCCGACCATGAGAGTTTTCGGCGCTGTTTCGCTGGCACCGAAGGTAATTTCGGCTTTGACAGCCAAACCGTCCATGGCCGCTGCATTAAAATGCGGTGAAGAAATTTTTGCCTGTATGGGTTGTGCCAGGATCCGACCGACCGCTTGCGATACCGGAATGGTTTCGACGGCCAGAACGTCGGATACCGCAAAAGACCCATGAAGAATTTCAAGGGCCTCTTCCAGGGTTTTCATTTTAAGATAGACGTTACGCTTTGATTTCATAATTAGACCATTAGTGGCGATGTATCGATAATTTGTTGTCGATGTTGAATAAGCTTTAATAATTTATCGTTATAAATGAACTAAAATTCAAAACGACTAAAATGAGTTAAAATTATGGTATTCTATCATTTTAAATAAACAGAATGCCTTAATTCGTCATTCGTCATTCTATATGCCCTTTGCCGAATTGCTTACACCAAAATAACTTCCACCCGTTCCCCCTCATCTAACCCTTCGGTGTTCATCCCGATTTGGATCAATCCATCTGCTTTTACCATCGTACTGATTAATCCTGATTTGCCCAATATCGGCTCGGCCCAAAGAACACCGTCATTCTGTTTCAGCCGGATACGAATAAAATCGACACGACCCTGAGCCGAGGGCAGGTTTCGGCTCAGCGTCGCTGTCAGCCTTATCTTCTTTGCCTGACCATCGGCACGACCGCTAACATGCTCAATGAACGGTTTCACGATCCTGTGAAACACGACCATAGCAGAAACGACATGCCCTGGAAGTCCCCAAAAAGCCTTGTTCTGAACCTTTGCCAGAATGGTGGGTTTTCCCGGACTAATCGAAATGCCATGAAAAAAGATTTCAGAGTCCTTCAAAGCGGTAATAACATCAATCGTAAAATCCCGCGCACCCACAGAACTGCCTCCGGACACCAGAACCATGTCACATTGGGCCAGTGCCTCCGCGCTTTTTGACAGCAGTGCCGGATAATCATCGCCCACGATTCCAAACGAAACTGCCCTCGCGCCGAGCTCCTCAATCAAGCCCGAAAGTGTATAGGTGTTGACATCACGAATCTGACCCGGACCAGGGGATTCAT